>Ga0153941_1000286_pt1 | contig 23015 bp, 17 predicted proteins | sample TSNJ025MetaG_FD_104733 | JGI IMG/M metagenome (GOLD analysis project Ga0153941, IMG submission 104733) | Attine ant fungus gardens microbial communities from New Jersey, USA - TSNJ025 MetaG | ecosystem: Host-associated > Fungi > Mycelium > Unclassified | place: USA: New Jersey, Brendan T. Byrne...
CTGCGCGTGTCGCCTTAGCCCGGAAGAGGCGAAAACATTTGGCGCCGGAAAAATCATTTCTTAGAATCTCTGGGTGAAGTCTTCCGCACTGGCTAAGACAGGTACAGCCGCCAAACTGCTCCCCAGGGTTATGTTTTCCTGTGGATCCGGGTATCCCTGTCCGGCTGTGCTCCCTAAAGGCTCCCTTCTGTCTCGTCCGGGTTTTTCAATCCCCCCTAGTAAATTCCACTTATTTCTTGCATAAAGTAAAGATGTGATATAAAATAAAGCTAATGAAAGCAAAGCACTTATAACCTTAAGCCAGGATAATAATAAATCAAGCTGTTAAGAAATGAGGTAGGAGTATGGAACCCCACGGATATCTTCATGTAGACCAGGAAACAGTGGAAAAAGTATTAGAAAAACTGCCGCCGCAGGAAGAAATGCAGGATCTGGAAGATTTTTTCAAAGTGTTTGGAGATGCAACCCGGCTTAGAATTTTGTTTGTCCTTCTTTGCTCAGAAATGTGTGTTTTTGACATAGCAAATCTGCTGAATATGTCACAATCCGCAATTTCCCATCAGCTTCGTGTGCTGAAGCAGATGGATCTGGTCAAAAAAAGAAGGGACGGCAAGACCATTTTCTATTCTCTTGCGGATGCACATATTGTAAATATTTTAAGTCAGGGTCTGAACCATATAGAAGAGTAATGGTTATAGTCCAGAGCCTGCCTATTTATTTTGATTTTCAAGTGCAGATGTACTGGCAGCCGTGAACATGCTGTAATCAGTTCCGCCCAGAGGTGCATGGAAGGTACTTATATCATCACCATAGGTCTGGAAATATACATATTGGGAAGTCATGTTAATGTTTGTGTAATTACCCTCTGCAATTATATAAACGTTACTGCCGTCTGTCCGCATGCATTTTAACTGCGGATCTGTTTCTGAGTTTTTCTGGTAATAAATGTAACTATTTCCCACATTAAAGCAGTCAACCCTGTCATCTGTCAGTACCTCAATGATATCCTGGTCCATATTGTAGCGGCACAGGCGGTAGTTATTTTCTACATCAAGATAGTAGACGTAGCTGCCTTCCACACAGGGGTACCACAGATTACCGCGCCATATTACGGAAGTGCTGCCGGTGCTGGTATTCAGGCCATATAAATAGTGATCCATCCGTGTGCCGTTATAATAGATAATTCCATTTTCCACACTGACCGGATTGATTTCATAATCTGCCAGTACCTCGCTCTCAGACCCGTCAATTTTTATTTTGTGTAATTCAGGAGTTTTATCACCTGCAATCAGAAGGTAAAGATAATTATCAACAAGCTGGGCAGATACAATAGTTTCCCTTATGATTCCGGTGGTTTGCTTACCGTTGGTATTCATACGGATAAAGGATTTTGAGCTAACTATATTACCAATACCTGCATCCCCGGAGGAACCCAGCTGGAAGTAATACAGATAGCTGCCGCCAGCCAGAATATTCCGCGCCTGCATGCTGTTTAGCTTGCGCAGATTACTTTCATCTGCATCCATGACATAAATCACACCATGATCAAAGGAATTGGAAAAATAAACTTTTCCGTCATTTTCGCAGAACAGGCCGCTGTTATTCAGATTTCCCGCCGTATTGCCCACTGTACCGTCCGGATTCAAGCTGATTCCCCCGGTGAATATATTTAATATCATCAGTGTGATTATTATCAGGAGAAAAATTATGATAAATATTATGTTTTTGGTTTTTGCTTTCATAGTTCACCTTCCTGTTCATGCAGATTTTTTTTCTATTACTAATTAACTATATTATAGCCTCTCCTGCTCTTGCTAACAAGTGGGAATTGGTATAAAATAGATTTAATTATTTACAGGAAAGGATATACCTATGGATTTACAAACATTAAGAGAACAGATTGATGGGATTGATAAGCAGATTGTAAGATTATATGAAGAACGAATGGAAATTTGTAAGAATGTTGCGGCCCATAAGATTGAAACGGGAAAAAAGGTTTTTGACAGACAGCGGGAGACCGAGAAGCTGAATGCAGTAAAGGCCATGACGCATAATGAGTTTAACAGTCATGGCATTGAAGAACTGTTTGAGCAGATCATGTCAATGAGCCGCAAGCTGCAGTACCAGATGCTTACGGAGCATGGCATACAGGGGCAGCTTCCGTTTATCGGCATGGACAGCCTTAATACAAATAAAGCAAGAGTGGTGTTCCAGGGAGCGGAGGGTGCATATTCCCAGGCGGCTATGATGCAGTATTTCGGGGAGGATGTCAACAGCTTTCATGTGGATACTTTTCGGGATGCCATGAGTGCCATTGATGAAGGACGTGCGGACTTTGCTATACTGCCCATTGAAAATTCCACAGCCGGTATTGTAAATGAAATCTACGATCTGTTGGTGGAGTTTGAGAATTATATTGTGGGAGAGCAGATCATAAAGATTGAACATTGCCTGTTGGGTGTACCGGGTACCAGTCTTAATGATATCCGCACCGTATATTCCCATCCCCAATCCCTGATGCAGAGCGCCAGATTTTTACAGGATTACGGCTGGCAGCAGATCAGTATGCAGAATAATGCATTTGCGGCGCAGAAGGTCAGTGAGGAAGGGATACATTCCCAGGCAGCTATAGCAAGTGAACATGCAGGGAAGATATATGGTCTGGAAGTCATCAGACATCATGTGAACCATGCCGGAAATAATTCCACCCGTTTTATTATTGTGACCAACCAGAAAATTTTTCGCAGGGAAGCGCAGAAAATAAGTATCTGCTTTGAAGTGGCTCATGAAAGCGGCTCCTTGTATCATATGCTGTCCCATTTTATATACAATAATCTGAATATGACCAGGATTGAGAGCCGGCCCACCCCGGATCGTACCTGGGAATACCGGTTTTTCATTGATTTCGAAGGAAACCTTGGAGATGCATCGGTTAAAAATGCGCTCAGGGGACTGCGGGAAGAAGCAAGGAATATGAAGGTTCTGGGCAACTATTAGGAGATAAAGGTAAATATGAGAATAAAGGAATTGATCGTATACCGTAATTTTGAAGAGGAGAAGCTGCTCTATGATATGGTATGGCTGATGGATCATTTTCAGGATGGTGGTTATAGTCTGGAAGAAAAGACCGGTTTTATGTACGAGTGTATCCATAAGCTGATTGCGTTTGCGGAGACTTATGGATTCAACGGGAATCTGTGGCACTGTTATCTGGCTGATCTGCTGGTAAATAACGAAAACGGTTACAGTACAGGCAATGAGATCAGGGGGTATGTTGCCGGAACCATCAAACAGGCGGTTCTGCATGATATGGAAATCATCAGGGAGTATTATAATTATGATTTTACTTTACTTATAAAGGTTCTGAATGTTCCGGAATATGCTATGTTGGAAGATTATGCGTGCAGTGGGGAAAGCCATATTTATAACCAGGAGGTCTGCCGCAGAATCCAGGAGCTTACGCAAGCCTTTTGCCGGACAGATACGGCGGTAGAAATGCTCCATAACCTCACCGTGTTCTACCAGGAATACGGGGTGGGAAAATTCGGACTGCATAAGTCTTTCCGGGTGGAACATGATGAAGGGGGCGTACATATTGTCCCCATCCAAAATACAGCCCATGTCAGCCTTGATGATCTGATTGGTTATGAGATTCCCAAGAAAAAGCTGACAGATAATACATTGGCATTTGTGGAAGGCAGAAAATCCAATAATTGTCTTTTGTATGGAGATGCAGGTACCGGAAAATCTTCTTGTATGAAAGCGATTGCAAATGAATATTATCACAGGGGTCTGCGTATTATTGAGATATACAGGCATCAGTTCCAGGATCTGAATGCAGTGATCAGCCAGGTGAAGAACCGGAATTATAAATTTATCATATATATGGATGATCTGAGTTTTGAGGATTTTGAGACGGAATATAAGTATCTGAAAGCTGTGATTGAAGGCGGGTTATGGCAGAGACCGGAAAATGTACTGATTTACGCCACCTCCAACAGGCGCCATCTGATCAGGGAGAATTATGGCGACAAGTGCGAAGGAAACCAGAAAGAAATCAGACAGGACATGCATACCGGTGATACGGTGCAGGAAAAGTTGTCCCTGGCAGCGAGGTTTGGTATTACAATTTATTTTGGTTCGCCTGACAGAAAAGAATATCACGGGATTGTCCGGGAGCTTGCAAGAAGGGATGGCATAACCCTTTCGGAGGAGGAGCTGCTTCAGCAGGCAGACCGCTGGGAGCTTTTCGGCGGCGGATTATCCGGCAGAAGTGCACGGCAGTTTGTTGATTATCTGTCAGGAATCCGGGAAGGCATATAAGGAGAATAACAAGATATGAAGATACGTACATTTGCAGCCATAGATGTGGGAAGCTATGAAGTGGCGATAAAGATATTTGAATTTTCCGTAAAAAACAATATGCGTGAAATTGACCATATACGTCTGCGTCTGGATTTGGGATCTGATACTTATTCTTATGGGAAAATCAGCAATGACAAAATGGATGAATTATGCCGGACTCTGGCGGAATTTCAAGAGATTATGAATGCCTACAAGGTGGAGGCTTACCGGGCTTATGCCACCAGCGCCATCAGGGAAACAGCCAACACCACGATCATTCTTGCACAGATCGAGCAGCGTACGGGGATCAGGCTGGAGGTACTGAGTAATTCGGAGCAGCATTTTCTGGATTATAAGGCGGCAGCCTCCAGGGGAAATTCTTTCCGCAAGATCATGGAGGAGAAAACGGCAATTGTGGATATTGGCGGCGGGAGCATACAGTTTTCCCTGTTTGACAAGGATGCACTTGTTTCTACCCAGAATATCCGTATGGGAATCCTGCGCATCCAGGAACTCCTGAATCATTTGAATGTACGGAATTCCCAGCTTAATATCTTTATAGAGGAAATACTTGCGGCTTCTTTGGCTTCCTACAAGAAGTTGTATCTGAAGGACAAGGAAATCAAGAATATTATTATCATTGATGATTACATTTCCCCATGGGCTTTAAAAAGAGCGGGGAAAAATCCGGAAAAGGCTTTCATTCATATGGAGGATTTTGAAACCATTCTGCAGATGATGCAGAAAAAAAGTCTGGTTGATATTGCCCAGAGTATGGATATTACGGAAGAAAAGGCTCCTCTGGTCTGCATCAGTACCATTGTGGTGCATCAGATTGCCCGGTTAATGGGAGCACAGCTGATCTGGGCGCCGGGCGTTACGTTAAGCGACGGCATTGCCTATGAATATGCAGAGAAAAAGAAGCTGCTGACTGGCGAACATAACTTTGAAAGGGATATTATTGCCTGCGCGGCAAACATCAGCAAACGCTATATGGGAAGCCGGAAGCATACAGAGTTCCTGGAAGGGATTTCCTTAAGCATATTTGACAGTACGAAAAAGCTCCATGGACTGGGAAAACGGGAGCGGTTGTATCTGCAGATTGCGGCTCTTTTATATGATTGCGGTAAGTATATCAGTCTGGCTAATGTAGGTGAAACCTCTTATAATATCATTATGGCTACGGAAATTATCGGTCTGTCCCATTTGGAAAGGGAGATTGTGGCGAATATCGTACGTTTTATTTATGGAGAATTCAATTATTACAGACAATGGCAGGAACGGGGAACAACACTTGATAAATCGGCATATCTCCTGGCTGCCAAGCTGACTGCGATCCTGCAGCTGGCGAACAGCCTGAATATGAGCCAGAAGCAGAAAATAAAGGATGTCAGGATTTTTTTAAAGGATCATGAGCTGATTCTTTCGGTAGAAAGTGCAGAAGACCTGACACTGGATAAGGGACTGTTCCAGACACGTACAGAATTTTTCCAGGAGGTATTCAGTGTACAGCCTATTATAAGGATGCAAAAAAAATTAAAAGGAGTCGGCATGAAGGATGGAAAATAAAGATAGTGATTTTAACAGTCCCAAGCTATACAGTAATCGGGAACTTAGCTGGATATTGTTTGACCACCGTGTACTCAGTGAAGCCAGGGATAAACAAATTCCCTTGTTTGAGCGTTTAAAATTCCTGAGCATCACGGCATCAAATCTGGATGAATTTTTTATGATACGTGTGGCATCATTACGGGATATGGTGAATGCCGGTTATCATAAACCGGACATATCCGGTATGACACCCAAGAGTCAGCTGGAAGCTTTGAATGAAGCGATCCATCATCTGGTGGATCTGCAGTATTCTACCTATAACCGTTCCCTGCTTCCTCTTTTGGAACAAAACAGCCTTCATGTGATAAGGCAGCATGAACACTTAACAGAGGAAGAAGCAGCTTATGTGGACCATTATTTTGAAAACAATGTATACCCGGTACTTACACCCATGGCAGTGGATTCTTCCCGGCCATTCCCGTTGATCCGTAATAAATCCCTGAATATAGGGGCGCTGGTAAGTAAGAAGGACTGTGAAGAAGAACTGGAATTTGCCACGGTACAGGTTCCCAGCGTGCTGGCCAGGATCGTGCTGCTTCCCACAGACGGGCAGGGGCAGAAGGTGATCTTACTGGAGGAGATCATTGAAAGGAACATCCATAAGCTGTTTCTTAACTACAATATTGTCTGTGCACACCCCTTTCGCATCATGCGCAATGCGGATCTGACGATAGAGGAGGAGGAAGCGGCAGATCTGTTAAAGGAAATTGAAAAGCAGCTTAAGAAAAGGCAATGGGGTGAAGTAATCAGATTGGAGGTGGAATCAGGAATTGACAAACGTCTGCTTAAGACTATTAAGCAGGAGCTTCATATGGAGGAGCAGAATATCTACAAGATTGACGGTCCCCTGGATTTGACTTTCTTAATGAAGATGTACGGACTGGAAGGTTTTGAACATCTGAAAAAAGAAAAATATGATCCCCAGCCTGTACCGGAACTGCCCGCTGGCTGTGATATATTTGAAGAGATCAGAAAGGGTGATGTCCTGCTGCATCATCCCTACCAGTCATTTTTACCGGTGGTGGATTTTATCCGTCAGGCAGCAAAGGACCCGGAGGTACTTGCAATCAAACAAACCCTGTACAGGGTCGGCGGAAATTCTCCCATTATTGCGGCGTTGGCACAAGCTGCGGAAAATGGGAAGCAGGTATCCGTCCTGGTGGAATTGAAAGCCAGATTTGATGAGGAAAATAATATTGTATGGGCCAGAAAGCTGGAAAAAGCCGGCTGCCATGTTATTTATGGTCTGGTTGGCCTTAAGACACACAGCAAGATTACCCTTGTAGTCAGGCGTGAGGAAGACGGAATCAGGCGTTATGTGCATCTGGGAACCGGGAACTATAATGATGCAACGGCCAAGCTCTATACGGATATCGGTATGTTTACCTGCTCGGAAAATATCGGCGAGGACGCTACAGCCGTATTTAACATGCTGTCAGGTTATTCAGAGCCCCTTCAGTGGAATAAACTGTCCATGGCTCCACTGTGGCTTAAGAATAAATACCTCTACCTGATTGAAAGAGAAAGAAAATATGCCCTGGAAGGCAGACCTGCCCAAATTATTGCGAAGATGAATTCTCTGTGTGACAAGGATATCATCAGTGCCCTTTACAAAGCCAGTGCAGCCGGTGTCAGGATTGACCTGATTGTCAGAGGAGTCTGTTGCCTGAAGGTGGGGATCCCCGGTGTCAGCGAAAATATTACCGTACGCTCCATCGTGGGTAACTTTCTGGAGCACAGTCGTATTTTTTACTTCAAAAATGACGAAAACTATGAGATATACTGCGGCAGTGCCGACTGGATGCCCAGAAACCTGGAGCGTCGTGTTGAGATTATGTTCCCGGTGGAGAAAAAGGAGTTAAAAGAGGAATTGCTTCATGTTCTCTCCAGTCAGCTTCGGGATACGGTAAAAGCACAGGTTCTGAATGCCGATGGCACCTACACCCCAATAGATAAAAGAGGCAGGGAGATATATCATTCACAGGAAGCCTTCTGTCAGGAAGCCGTCAGGAAGGCAGCACAGAATGAAGAAGAACTGGTGGGCAGACGGCGTACCTTTATACCGGAAAGACATCTGGACAACGGAGGAAATGAATATTGAGGTACTGTCATTTTCCACCGCCTGTAAAAAAAATAAATAATTATAAAACTGACTATTGACGTGATGACATATTACTACTATTATGATTACAGAATAAATAAATTCACGGGGTAAGTCGACGACTTTAGCATCCGGTGAATGAAAAAGGAGGGTTAGCGTATGCACGAATATGATGATGCTGTATTACAGTGCTTTTTAAAAAAACAATTACAACTGTTTCCTGAAAAAGTGGCGGATACACTGGAAGGCGCAGAAAGTTTTCTGGAAGAATGCATGGCTGTCGTTGTGAATTCAGTTGATGAAGTGATTGCGTTCTTTGAAGAAGAAGGCGTTGATATTGACGGCGCAGCAGGCGATGAAATCCTGGAAGCTGAAGAAGTGTTTGATATCGGCGATGGCAGATATCTTATTGTAGAAGGTTAATGGTTGCTGTTTCGTGACTGCTATCCTGATTACTACTTATACAAGCAGTGCAGAGGCGGCTGAGAGCCAGCCTCTTATGCACTGCTTTTTACGTTCAGGTCAGTCATGTGAAAAACTTATCTATCATTTCCAGTAAGCCGTCCTCATTATTATCCTTTGCTGTTATGAAATCTGCTGCATCCTGTACGTCCCGGGGGGCATTCTTCATGGCAATGGCTGTATGCGCTGCCGCAAGCATGGAAAGGTCATTTTCCGCATCTCCGGCAGCATAGGTCCGGCTGGCGGGAATCTGCAGGTAATCCCGTACGAAGGTAAGGGCGCTGCCTTTTCCGGAAGCGGCAGGCAGGACTTCCAGATAGCGCTCACAGGAAAAGAGGAATTGGAGACGCTCCCTGCAGTATGGGGCAACGGCGTCCCGGAATTCTATAAGTTTGTTTCGGTCGGTCAGGTGGATGATCTGCAGCTTGTAGGATCCCTTTTCCAGGGCTGATGGGATATCGTCCACATATTTTACAGGTAAGAGGATTTTTCTGGTATAATACCTGAGTTCGTCTGTCTGGCAGCGGCAGACGATTTCCGTATCCGTAAAGGCATGAATATGAATGCCCCGCTTGTCCGCTTCCTGTACGATATAACGGATATCATCATGCAAAATCCGATGTTCGGATACGGGACAGGCAAGGGTACAGTCATATACAAGAGAGCCGTTGTTGGCTATGATCATCATGTTGGGATAATCAAGATTAAGCTTTGCGGTGGTTTCCAGTATGCTTGGCAGAGGTCTGCCGGAGCTCAGGACCAGATGGTGTCCGTTTGCTGTAAGCCTGTCCAGTCCGGCTTTCATGGCAGGGCTGCATGCACCATCGTTATTCAGCAATGTTCCATCCATATCAGAAAATAAAATGCGGGAGCGGCTTTTTCTGAGGGTGGTAAGCACGTCAAGGGGAATCACCAGGGAGCCATAACCTGTTGCCAGGTCCAGGTCCGGTTTGTTGCTGCCATGATAATCAGAACCGCCGCTTAGCAGGAGATTATATTTACCGGCCAGTTTCCGAAGCTGCCGCTCCTGTACCGGGGTATGCGTGGAATACAGCGCTTCAATGCCGGCCAGCCCTTCTTCTTTCAGTTCCCTGACCAGCCGGGTAAGTTCCATGTTGCTCATATGATACAGCATGGGATGGGCCAATATGGGAAGGCCGCCTGCTTCCAGGATCAGATGGATTGCCTGGACCGGTGTTACCTTTTCCCTGGGAATAAAGCAGGGGCAGTCGTCACCAATGTAGCGGTCGAATGCTTCCTGATTGCTATTGATATAACCATGCTGGAGCATGTAACTGGCATAATGTGCCCGGGTAATTACGGCATTCGGGAAAGTCTCCAGAAGTTTATCATACATGATATCAATCCCGCACGCCCTTAACAGCGCACACATTTTGTGGTTACGTATGGTACGGGAATCAATAAAAGCTTCCAGTTTTTTTTGAAATGCTGTGTTCTTATAATCCAGAAAAAGCCCCATTATATGAATGTCACGGCCCTGATGCTCAGTTGATAATTCAATTCCCGGTATGACTTCAGGGGCATTCAGGCCACGTTTACGCAGGGTTTCGCTGTAAGTAACCGCCTCCTCCAGACCGGCAATGGTATCATGGTCGGTAAGTGCAAAGGCGGCAAGCTCCTTTTTCATTGCATAATCTACCAGTTCTTTTGGTGTAAGGGTTCCGTCAGAACGGCTGGAGTGTACATGTAAGTCTACAATTTTCATCAATACGCCTCATATCTGTTCTAAGAGAGCCCAGCCTGTATTTCTCAGGTATGGGCTCTTAAATGTATCAGTCTTCGTCATCTTCCTTATTGGCAGTGAAGATCGTTCGTTTTCTTGCCATTTCATCACTTTCAAGATATTCATCATAAGAGGTGATCTTGTCAATCAGGGTACCGCCGGGCAGGATTTCCATAATCCGGTTGGCTGTGGTCTGGACAAACTGGTGGTCATGACAGGAGAATAATGTAACGCCCGGGAATTTGATCAGCCCATTATTCAGGGCGGTTATGGATTCCATGTCCAGGTGATTGGTGGGTTCGTCAAGAATCAGACAGTTGGATCCGCTGATCATCATTTTGGAAAGCAGACAGCGCACCTTTTCCCCGCCGGACAGTATTTTAACTTTTTTAACACCATCTTCACCGGCAAACAGCATTCTTCCCAGGAAGCCGCGGACATAGGTGACATCCTTAACAGGGGAATAACCGGTCAGCCATTCGGCAATAGTCAGATCATTGTCAAATTCCCGGGTACTATCCTTGGGAAAGTAAGCCTGGGAGGTGGTGATCCCCCATTTATAACTGCCTTCATCCGGTTCAAGTTCTCCAACCAGGATCTGGAAGAGGGTAGTCTTGGCCAGTTCATTGCCTCCGACCAAAGCAATCTTATCATCATGGCCTGCGATAAAGGAAATATGATCCAGTACCTTTTCACCGTTAATGGTCTTGGTAAGATTCTCAACACTTAATACCTCATTGCCGATTTCACGTTCGGGACGGAAGTCAATATAAGGATATTTACGGCTGGACGGTCTGATATCATCCAGTTCAATCTTCTCCAGGGCACGTTTGCGGGAAGTGGCCTGCTTTGATTTGGAGGCATTGGCGGAGAAACGAGAAATAAATTCCTGCAGTTCCCTGATCTTTTCCTCTTTCTTCTTATTGGCTTCCTTCATCTGGCGGACAAGAAGCTGGCTGGATTCATACCAGAAATCATAGTTACCGGCATAAAGCTGGATCTTGCCGTAATCAATATCGGCGATATGGGTACATACCTTATTCAGGAAATAACGGTCATGGGATACCACAATAACGGTATTCTCAAAGTTGATCAGGAATTCCTCCAGCCAGGCAATGGCATCCAGATCCAGATGGTTGGTAGGCTCATCCAGCAGCATGATATCCGGATTACCGAACAATGCTTTGGCAAGCAATACCTTTACCTTGATGCTGCCGTCCAGATCCCCCATAATGGAATAATGGAAAGACGTATCCACACCCAGGCCATTTAACAGCATGGCGGCATTGGATTCCGCTTCCCAGCCGTCCATTTCCGCAAATTCCCCTTCCAGTTCGCTGGCACGGATGCCATCCTCGTCCGTAAAATCCTCTTTGGCGTAGATGGCATCCTTTTCCTTCATAATGGCAAAGAGACGTTCATTCCCCATGATGACAGTATCCATAACTGCTTGACTGTCATACTTGAAATGATCCTGTTCCAATACGGACAGACGCTGGCCTGGTGTAATGACCACGTCTCCCTTTGTGGTTTCAATCTTACCGGACAAAATCTTCAAAAATGTAGATTTACCGGCACCGTTGGCACCAATCAGACCATAGCAGTTTCCTTCTGTAAACTTAATATTCACATCTTCAAATAAAGCTTTTTTCCCAATACGCAGGGTTACGTTATTAGCACTAATCATTATAAAACTCCTGTTTACATTTACTAAATTTTCACTATCCTCTTTATTGTACAGAAATTAAAGAAAAAAGCAAGTTTTTATTGTGATTCTTTGTAAGAAGTGATAAAATGAGGTTACATTTCAGATTCACCATCCCCGAAGGGAGAGTCCCATGCAGAAGCTAAATAACAAACGTACTTTTATCATAGGATTGGCATTTCTAAGCATCTGTGCATTCTGGCAGATGTATGACAACATTATTCCCCTGATCTTACAGAATACCTTTGGCATGGGTGAAACCGTAACCGGTGTGGTTATGGCTATGGACAATGTGCTTGCATTGTTTCTCCTGCCCGTGTTCGGTGCACTGTCCGACAAGACAGAGACCAGATTCGGCAAGAGAATGCCTTTCATTGTGTGCGGAACCATTCTGGCGGTCCTATTCATGCTGATACAGCCATATGCAGATAATACCAGGAATCAGTTCCTGTTTATAGGTGCTTTATTCTTCACCCTTCTGGCCATGGGATTATACCGGTCTCCGGCCGTGGCATTGATGCCGGACCTGACGCCCAACCGATTGCGAAGCCGTGCCAATGCTGTAATCAATCTGATGGGAGCCGTTGGCGGTGTTTATGCACTTTTGATGATGAAACTGCTGATCGGAGAAGGGACAAGACCCAATTATATGCCCTTATATCTCAGTATAGCAGTACTGATGGTCATTGCTATATTGATACTTGTTTTCACGATTTCGGAGAATAAACTTAAAAAACAGCTTGCGGAAGAAATTATAGAAGAACCTGATAAAGAAATTGCAAAAGAACCTGATAAAGAGAAAGTCCGCTCCCGGGATACAAGGGAGACAGCGCTGCCGCCGGATATAAAACGAAGCATGATCTTTATGCTGGCATCTATTTTCCTGTGGTTTACGGCCTACAATGCGGTGACAACTGCCTTTTCCCGGTATACAAAGATCGTTTGGGGTATGCAGGGCGGAGATTTTGCGGATTGTCTTATGGTTGCCACAGTAGCTGCCATCATCAGTTATATACCCATCGGAATCCTTTCCAGCCGGATTGGGCGTAAGAAAACGATTATGGGCGGTGTCCTGCTGATGGCCGCCTGTTATGGCGCAGCCATTTTTGCAGGTCACTATCACCCTCTGATTAATGTGGCTTTTGCCCTGATCGGTGTGGCATGGGCGGCAATCAATGTGAATTCTTACCCTATGATTGTGGCAATGGGACAAGGGACCGATATTGGCAGATTTACCGGTACATACTATACCTTTTCCATGGCAGCCCAGATTATGACACCTATTTTGTCAGGGATTCTGCTGGAGAATATTTCCTACAGGACATTATTTCCCTATGCGCTTATATTCTCCCTGCTTGCATTTTTGACCATGACTCAGGTAAAGCATGGAGATGTGAAGCCAATGAAGAAAGAAAGTGTCCTGGAGAATTTTGATGTGGAGGATTAGTTAAATCATGAATACGGTTATATGGATACTCATAAGCATTCTGCTGATTGCAGCAGTCCTGTACCTGCTGCTGATTATGCCGCGTATGGCTGGAAGGCCGGATACGGCTCCTTTCAAAAGTGTACTGTATGCACACCGCGGTCTGCATGACAACGAGACCGGAGCACCGGAGAATTCTATGACGGCGTTTCAGAAAGCAGTGGACATGGGCTTTGGAATAGAGCTGGATATCCAGTTGACCAGGGACAATATTCCCGTTGTATTTCATGATTTCACGCTGAAGCGAATCTGCGGTTATGAAGGAAAGTTAAGGGAATTTACCTATGAAGAGCTTTTACAATTTGATTTATTAAAGTCAGACGAAAAGATTCCGAAGCTGGAAGATGTACTAAAAATGGTAAACGGAAGAGTACCGCTGATTATTGAATTTAAAACAGAATGGAAGGATTTGTCTGTTTGTCCGGCTGCGGACAAGATGCTTCAGACCTACCAGGGTCCCTATTGCATCGAGTCATTCAACCCGCTTGCCGTTTATTGGTACCGTAAGAATCGTCGGGATATCTTACGCGGACAACTGTCAGATGCTTTTTTAAAGGAAGGTGAGCATAAGGGAATATTACAATTCGTCCTGCAGAACCTTCTTTTCAACTGCCTGACCAAACCCGATTTTGTAGCCTTTAACCACAAATATCCCAGGACATTGTCAAGATGCATCTGCCGCAAGCTGTACCGTAATATGGCTGTTGCCTATACACTGAAGACGGAGTCTGAACTGGAAGCTGCCCAAAAATATTTTGACATATACATCTTTGACAGCTTTCTGCCTGGCCGACAGGATAAGGCAGGCTAAGGCTGTGCTGAATAATAACTTGTGCTGATTCGTTTCAGAAGCGACCATTCGTATGTACCATACAAAATGCTGTACAATAGCCGGATAGATTTGTGTAATATAAACGAAAATCAACTATTTATAAAAAAAATTCCATATTTTGCTTGCTATTATTTTGGCAGATTGTTACAATATTTTTGGGTTACGCAAAAGATAATCATTTTTTTTGTTAAAAAATCCAAGAAAAAGGGAGAGAAAAGCATGAAGAAATGGGTTTATAACTTTAAGGACGGAAGTGCGGATATGAAGAATCTGCTGGGCGGCAAAGGAGCCAACCTGGCAGAAATGACTAATCTGGGTCTTCCTATTCCTCAGGGCTTTACCGTTACAACAGAAGCATGTACTGATTACTATGTTCAGGATAAACAGATTTCCGGAGAAATACAGAACCAGATTTTTGAAAATGTGGCAATTCTGGAAGAACTGATGGGTAAAAAATTTGGTGATAACGCAGATCCGCTGTTGGTATCTGTTCGTTCCGGTGCAAGGGCATCCATGCCGGGTATGATGGATACGATTCTGAATCTGGGACTGAATGATGTTGCGGTGGAAGGGTTTGCAAAGAAGACAGGCAATCCGAGATTTGCCTATGATTCTTACCGCCGTTTTATCCAGATGTATTCTGATGTGGTAATGGAAGTTCCAAAGTCCTTTTTCGAGAAAATTATTGATGGAATGAAGAAAGAAAAGGGTGCGGCACTTGATACCGATCTGACAGCAGAGGATTTAAAGGAGCTGGCTGACAGATTTAAAGCGGTTTATAAGGAGGCGATGCAGGGAGAAGAATTCCCTCAGGATCCCAAAGAACAGCTGATGGGTGCAATCAAAGCCGTATTCCGTTCATGGGACAACCCTCGTGCCATCGTTTACAGACGTATGAATGATATACCCGGTGACTGGGGTACCGCTGTTAATGTGCAGTGTATGGTATTCGGAAATAAGGGTGAGACTTCAGGAACAGGTGTTGCATTTACCCGTAACCCTTCCACCGGTGAGCAAGGTATTTATGGTGAATACCTGATTAACGCACAGGGTGAGGATGTTGTGGCAGGAGTACGTACACCTCAGCCTATTACCAAGCTGGAAGAGGATATGCCTGAATGTTATAAAGAATTTATGAGAATTGCCAACAGATTGGAAAATCATTACCGTGATATGCAGGATATGGAGTTTACCATTGAAGAAGGCACACTGTATTTCCTGCAGACACGCAGCGGTAAGAGAACTGCTCCGGCAGCTATCAGGATTGCCTGTGATCTGGTGGATGAAAAGAAGATTACACCGGAGGAAGCAATACTTCGTATTGATGCGAAGTCCCTGGATCAGTTATTGCATCCCACCTTTCACGCAGAAGCACTAAAAAATGGTGAGATAATTGGTTCTGCTCTTCCCGCATCACCCGGTGCAGCAGCAGGTAAGGTTTATTTTACAGCTGAGGCAGCTAAGTCGGCAGGAAAAGGCGGACGCGGTGAAAGAGTTATTCTGGTCCGTCTGGAGACCTCCCCGGAAGATATTGAAGGTATGCATGCAGCAGTAGGTATTCTCACTGTTCGCGGCGGTATGACCTCTCACGCAGCAGTAGTGGCACGCGGTATGGGAACCTGTTGTGTATCCGGGTGCGGTGAGATTAAGATTGACGAAGAAGCCAGGACATTTGAACTTGGCGGACATACATTTAAGGAAGGGGATTATATTTCCCTGGATGGTTCTACCGGAAATATTTATAAAGGTGATATCCGGACGGAAGATGCTTCTGTCAGCGGCGAATTCGGACGTATCATGGAATGGGCCGACAGGTTCAGAACCCTTAAGGTACGTACCAATGCAGATACGCCGGAAGATACCCGGAATGCTGTTGAGCTTGGTGCAGAAGGTATCGGACTATGCCGTACGGAGCATATGTTCTTTGGAGAAGAGAGAATTCCCAAGATCCGTAAGATGATCCTGTCTGACAGTGTGGAAGCCAGAGAAGCAGCTTTGAATGAACTTCTTGTATATCAAAAAGAAGACTTCAAGGCAATGTATGAAGCGCTGGAAGGAAAGCCGATGACTGTCCGTTATCTGGATCCGCCTCTCCATGAGTTTGTTCCCACTGAGGAAGCTGATATCGCGGCATTGGCCGTGGATATGGGCCTTTCTGTAGAAGAAGTCCGGGCAAAATGTGAGGATCTGCATGAGTTCAATCCTATGATGGGTCACAGAGGATGCCGTCTTGCAGTGACCTATCCTGAGATCGCAAGGATGCAGACCAGAGCGGTTATGGAAGCGGCTATAGAAGTTAAACATGAAAAAGGCTTTAATATCGAACCGGAAATCATGATTCCGCTGGTTGGTGAGAAGAAAGAGCTGAAATTCGTTAAGGATATTGTGGTAGATGTAGCAGAGCAGGTGAAGAGAGAAAAGAAATCAGGAATCGTATACCATATTGGTACTATGATTGAGATTCCCCGTGCGGCATTAACAGCAGATGCAATTGCGGAAGAAGCAGAATTTTTCTCCTTCGGTACAAATGACCTGACTCAGATGACCTTTGGCTTCTCACGTGATGATGCAGGCAAATTCCTGGATTCTTACTATCAGACTAAGATTTATGAATCCGATCCGTTTGCAAGACTGGATCAGACAGGCGTAGGCCAGCTGATTGAGATAGCGGTGGAACGCGGCCGCAGGACGAATCCCAAGATCAAACTGGGTATCTGCGGCGAGCATGGCGGCGATCCTTCCTCCGTAGAATTCTGCCATAATCTGGGACTGGACTATGTGTCCTGTTCACCTTATCGTGTACCGATAGCACGTTTGGCGGCAGCACAAGCGGCACTGAACGATAAGAAGATTTAATAAAGTATTGACATATGGGAAGCGGAGCTGAAACCGCTTCCCATATTTTATTTGATCTTTTTGTGTAACAATGACATAAAATGTTGTAATATGGATTATTTAGTGATAGGATAAAAGTAACATATTTATTTACTGGACAATATACTTATAAGGAGGACAGATACAATTGAAAAACACGAAGGTGTCAACGAAATTATTTCTCAGTTATGCAATAATGATAATTCTGGCAAGTATTATGATTGCTGTTGGGATTACAGGTATGTCTGCATTGAATAAAGCTATCACCAGTATCTATGATAATAATATAATTCCAATAGAGGCCATGGGCAATCTCAGGGAATTATTCGGAAATGAACGTAATGATATACGTAACATATTCCTGTCACAGGACGATCCGGAAAAAGTAAAAAGTCTGATGGATAATTTTACTTCATATGCACAGATAGCTGCTGATAATTTTGCATTGTACGAGTCGGCAATTATTTCAGAACAGAATGAAACTGCGTATTATACTGCGAAAGAAGCTTATCTTGGGTCATTTGCCGAGATGAAGAAATCGTTGTTTGTATATATTGAAGAAGGAGAGTTTGATAAGGCATATGAAGTCTTTGTAGAAGGCGCAACCGTTATTGGACCTATCACAAGCGGATTTGGAACCAGTGCGGCACAGAATAATACATTAGCAGCGGAAGCTGATCAGGATGCGAATAACTTGTTCCGGAGATTTATGATAGTAATGATAATCATATCGGCAGCTTCTATCGGGATTGCCTTGTTCCTGACTTTTTATATTTCCGGTTTGATTTGCAAACCGCTCCTGAAGCTGCGTGCGCTCATGGATCAGATTGGGAACATGGGAAATCTGGAATTCACTGCAGAGACCAAAAAGGATTTGGACAGCGAGGCACAGGGTAAAGATGAGATTGCCCAGACGCTTCTGTCATCCATAAAAACGATTCAACATTTCGAAAAAATAAAGGATCTTCTGCAGCAGGTAGCGGACAACGATTTGACCGCGGAGTTTACCCTGCTGTCAGACAGCGATACCATAGGGCTTTCCCTGCAGAAGATGATGGGTAATCTCAATAGTATGCTGACTGAGATACATGATGCTTCTAAATACGTTGCGGAGGGTGCCGGACAGATTGCTGACGGAACAGAGAATATTTCTCAGGGAGCCCAGAACCTGGCTGCCGGTTCCACTGATCAGGCAGCTTCCGTGGAAGAGTTATTGGCTTCCATTAATGAAATAAAAATGCAGGTGGAAGAGAATACTGTCCGCTCACAGATGAATATGGATGACGTTGCCATGACGAGAGAACTGATAGGAAAATCCACTGAATCCATGGAGAGAATGCTGACGGCAATGGCGTCAATAGATCAAAGTGCAAAGAATATCACAAGTGTTACGAATACCATTAATGACATTGCTTCTCAGACAACTATGCTGGCGCTGAATGCCTCTATCGAAGCTGCGCGTGCGGGAGAAGCCGGCAGGGGATTTGCCGTAGTGGCTGATGAAGTCAGTAAGCTGGCAGCCATGTGTGGGGAAGCTGCAAAGGAAACTACCGTGCTGATTCACGATAGTTCGCAGCAGGTAGATAAAGGCTCTCAAATTGTGAAAGAAACCAATGAGAATCTGGCTGCTGTAAACAGCAAGGCAGAAGAAATAGCGAATGTAAGCCGGGAAATGATGGAATCCCTTAAGCAGCAGGCATCGTCTATAGGGGAAATCAATCTGGCAGCCGAACAGGTTTCTGCAGTCGTGGAGACAAATGCTGCTGTTGCAGAACAGTCTGCCGCAGTTTCAGAGCAGTCAGCCGCCACATCGGAAGAGATGCTGGCCCAGGCAACTGTACTCAATGAGATCATAAATAAATTTAAGCTTAAGTAATATACTGCCTGGAGGTTAGAAATGGAAGAATTTAAACGCATCAAAAGGGATTTGGTATCCAGAGGACATATTATTGATTATTATCATGATACCATGCAGATACCCAATGGGAATATAGCTGTATGGGATTTTATCGGACATAAAGGAGCGGCTGCTGTGGTTGCAGTGCAGGATGACGGGAAGCTGCTTATGGTACGCCAATATCGTAATGCCCTGGAACGGGATACCCTGGAAATTCCTGCAGGAGGCCTTGATTATGTGGGGGAGCCGACAGTAGAAGCAGCGGCAAGAGAGCTTTGTGAAGAGACAGGATATCGCAGTCACAATGTGGAATTCCTGGTATCTATATACACTACCGTAGCCTTCTGTAATGAGAAAATTGATATTTACCTGGCCCGTGATCTGGTGCCGGGAGAACAGCACCTGGATGAAGATGAAGTGATCCGCGTGGAAGCTTACGAGCTGGAAGAATTAATGGACATGATTTATTCGGGGAAAATGCAGGATTCCAAAACCATATGCGGTATCCTCGCCTATGCCCAAAAATATGCCCGTGCACAAGAGCACATAACACCTCAGGGGATGTTACCCTTTGAACAATAACCGTAATAACATTACAAATTGAATATGAAAGTCATGTGCCTGCTCCCTGCCGCATAGAATAGCGTATGGCGTCCCTGAGATTTGTGGAAGGAAAATGGGACACCCTACAAATCCTGAGAAAGGAGATGCGGATGCGGATGCAGTTTGGCGTAAAAAGGATTCGGACAGGGAGGATTCCTTATTTACCTTTATTTATAGTTGGTCTGATGCTGGGCACTATTGTTATGAATGCAGGAAAAGCTCTGTTACTGGAAGGTACGGGGCTGTTGGATGAGTATACCTTGTATCAGATGAAATACATGACCGTGGATAGTAATGCCCTGTTTGTGTACGTGTTGGGACAGAGAATGAAAGTTGCAGCTATTCTTGTAATCATGGCTACTACCTACCTTGGTCTGATTGTGTCCGGCGGTGTGGTGTTTTGGTATGGGATGTCAACAGGTATGTTCCTGTCGGCAGTAGTGATCCGTTATGGGTTAAAAGGAATCTTATTTGCCCTGATTGGTATCTTTCCGCAATTCCTCTTTTATGTTCCGGCTGTGGTAATTCTGATTGTCTGGTGTGAAGACACCTGCAGAAGTATCTATTTCAGGGGGGGCATAACCGATGGAATCCGACGGCTGCTGCCTAAAAAGCTTCTTCAATTGTTGATTATAGTATCAATTATGGCAGCGGGATGTATCCTGGAGAGTTATGTAAACCCTTATTTTGTATCCAAATTGTTGAAAATTTTTTAAAATCAGTATACTTTTCTATATCTTGTGGTTATTTTATTTATTATTCCGCCATCTTGTATATTTGGATAATAAGTATACGTAACACCGTAAAAAAAGGCAATTTGATTATTGATTTTATTACCTTTTTTGCTTATAATTGAACTACATGCAGAGGGGAGCTGCATAGCGGCATATTATTAGTATGAAGTAAGAGCATCTTTATACGTGAAGTAAGAGCGTCTTCATACGAGATGAAAAGTTATCTTCACACTCCATGATTTAAGGTCGCCTGCGGCAGCAGATGGGAGCGAATACGAAAGAAGGGCTTGGGAGCACATGGATAAGGAAATTGATGCATTTATATCCTATCTACATTCAGTTAAGAAAACATCAGAAAATACGTTGACTTCATATAAACGTGACCTGATGAAGCTTAAGAAATATATTGAGGAAAAGGGAATTACTGAGACAGGAAATATTTCGCAGGAAGATCTGAAGTCGTTTATTGAAATGTTGACAGACAATGGCTTCAAAGCTGCTACCATATCCCGAAATATTGCATCGATCAAAGCCTTCTATCATTTCCTATATGCAGAAAAAATGATACCTGAGGATTATTCTGCGGTTTTGCATGCGCCCAAAATTCAGAAGAAATTACCGGATATCATGACAGTGGAAGAGACTGTAAGCCTTTTGGAACAGCCTTCGGGAACGACACCAAAAGAAATGAGAGACAAGGCAATGCTGGAGTTGATCTACGCAACAGGAATCCGTGTATCGGAATTGGTCGCTCTTAAAGTATCCGACACAAACCTGCAGATGGACTTTATTATCTGCCGTGACGGAGGCCGGGAAAGGATGATTCCATTCGGAACCCAGGCGAGAAATGCGCTGATGCATTATCTGAAGATAGCGAGAGAGGTATTGCTTCAGACTGGTGAATCTGATATTCTGTTCCTGAATTGTTCGGGAAAGCCTATGAGCAGGCAGGGATTCTGGAAGCTTGTAAAGATTTACGGCAAGAAGGCAGGAATCCTTACTGAAATAACCCCGCATACCCTGCGGCATTCCTTTGCTGTACATATGATCCAAAACGGAGCAGATATAAGAAGCGTACAGGAAATGATGGGACATTCTGATATTTCCACCACACAGATTTATTCCGTATTGAGTCAGAATAATCTGCGGGATGTTTATACAAAAGCCCATCCACGCTCATAAAAAACGGGCATGCCCGTTTTTTTATGAACATTTTTCAATTTCAGTCATATTCCGCAATATCATAAATCAACTGTTCAGATTCTTCCCATCCAAGACAAGGATCGGTTATTGATTTTCCATATACACCGCCGCCTACTCTCTGACAGCCTTCTTCAAGGTAACTTTCAATCATTACTCCTTTAACCAGACTATGAATATCTTTATTCAGCTTACGACTGTGCATCACTTCCTTGGTGATACGGATTTGCTGACGGAACTGCTTGTCTGAATTGGAATGGTTGGCATCAATAATGCAAGCCGGATATACCAGATCCATGGCATTATACATTTCCAGCAGACGGTTCAGATCCTCATAATGGTAGTTGGGGATACTATGTCCATACTTGTTCGTTGCCCCTCTGAGGACTGTATGGGCAAGCTCATTACCGCTGGTATTCACTTCCCAGCCCCTGTAAATAAAAGAATGGGCATGTTGAGCGGCATAGACTGCATTCAGCATAACGGAAAAATCACCACTGGTGGGATTCTTCATTCCGGCAGGCACATCAAAGCCGCTTACGGTCAGGCGGTGCTGCTGATCTTCTACAGAACGGGCACCGATAGCCACATAAGACAGGATATCAGATACATAACGCCAGTTTTCAGAGTATAACATTTCATCAGCGGCAGTTAATCCGGTTTCCTCCATTGCACGGATATGCATTTTACGCATGGCAATCAGCCCGGCTAAAAAGTCCGGTTTCTTTTCCGGATCCGGTTGATGGACAATTCCCTTGTAACCCTCTCCAGTGGTCCTTGGCTTGTTGGTGTAGATCCTGGGAATCAGGATAAGCTTGTCTTTAACCTGATCATTCACAGCGGCCAGCCGATTGACATAATTACAAACAGAATCTTCGTTATCAGCAGAGCATGGACCGATGATCACCAGGAACTTGCTGCTCCTTCCGATGATCACATCCCTGATCTCCTGATCACGTTCCTGTTTCAATTGCCTGAGAGATTCAGGCAATGCATATTCCGCCCGTATTTCATCTGGGGTAGGCAATAATTTAATAAATTCAAAGCTCATAATATATTATGCCGCAAGGGCATCCTCCCTTTTTAATAATTTGTGAATCATAACATGTGACACATAAGAAATTTCAGGTAAATCCTGAAACTTTTCTTATTATAATATAGATAGAAGAAAGTAGCAAGGCAGAATATCCTTTGAGATCTTATCACATAACAGTTCAGCTTTATAGCTGTTTAGTGTACTGGTGGGGGGAGGTGAAAAGACCGGACGAGACAACAGGCAGGTATTTTAAGGGATGGTGTAGAAGGTATACAGAACAGGAAGTGGGCGCACACATATGTTTTACAGCTCAGTCAGGCTCGGGAATTCCACGGAGCCCATACCAGGACGAAAATGAACTGCTCCGCAGTTCATTTTGAGGTCTC
>Ga0153941_1000288_pt1 | contig 22888 bp, 24 predicted proteins | sample TSNJ025MetaG_FD_104733 | JGI IMG/M metagenome (GOLD analysis project Ga0153941, IMG submission 104733) | Attine ant fungus gardens microbial communities from New Jersey, USA - TSNJ025 MetaG | ecosystem: Host-associated > Fungi > Mycelium > Unclassified | place: USA: New Jersey, Brendan T. Byrne...
AATGACTCTAGCAATCTGCACGGAATGACATAATGTACTAGCTATATTCGTGTAGTTGAGAATAAAGAATGGAAATCTACACCATGACAATTCACGGACCCTGAATATTGTGTCTCGCATATCGTGGTCTCTGGAGCAGGAATTTTGAATGGAAAAATCATTGATAGGACCGAACAAGACATGAAAGCCTGATAACAACGTCCACTTTCGAAATATGATTGGGATCATGATAATATTTCATCACAAACAGGAGAGTTTGAGTTATTAAGACTCCCGATGTTTCATCTGTTCTTCGGCTTCATCACCAGGAACTTGAAAATCTTTATTTTTTGATTTTTCGAACAAAAAGGTCAAACCCACCTTTGTTTAAGAATGCCTCCTCTGAACTGGCATAACTTTGCTTTCGGGAAGGTACTATTTCAGACAATAGAAGTGATATTAGGTGAGGATTGTCATTGAAACAGAGTGCTGGAGTTCCTCCTTGAAAGAAAGCCAGATCTCCTGATAGTTTAGGAATAGATGGACTTGTATCGGGTAAAATAATTCCGTGCCTAGTGACGCTTGATCGGGTGTTTGAACTTTGTTAACGCCCCTGTTTGATTTTGATCTCGGATGTTTAGATTTGCCTTTTTGGGATTATACCACCGAATAGTTGTTTGCCTCATGTGCAATTCTGGAAAGATAGTTGGTCTATGCTGTCATAGGGTCAAGAAAGAGAGGGAGAGGGAGAGAGACAACGACTTGGATTGAGTCATGACAAGACTGGTGCGATGGAATGGATATCTCAGTTCTCGAGAACAATGGTGTATGAGCATGACACGACGCATTATTCATTGATGGACATTTGTATATCCCAACCACCCTCAAGTAGCTGCTCGCTTTGATTTTTTGTTAATTAAGTCTTCAAAAGTATGATCAGATTTTCTACTTTACAGGAAGAAGCGTCAACCAGTATTGCTTAGGCGCTGTCGCCAGAGCCTCTGGTTCAACTATCACTGCTGCAATCAATTTTCTCGATCGATATATGCCCTGCAACACCCATAGCCATATAGGAGGGAGTAGCGCCAACTCGACCGGTTATGAGTCCAGGGCCAATTGGCACACCTCAGCAAATCACATTCACCATTTAATCAGATGATGAGACCGTCTGGTCAGGTTTACTATACCTGGGATGATGTCAAGGATACTAATCAAAATTTGGCAATCTTCGAATCGTATGTATTCATGCTTGATTTTATTTCGCCCAAACCAACGCTTCCCTGCTAGTTTTGTTCTCAATCTCCGGACTCGTCCAGACAGAAATTTTCGAGAAGCGGTGTCCTTGCCTGGTAGTGCTTTTGTTGATAATCTTTGCCCTTGATCATCTCTGCCCCTTCTCTCTCATCAACATTGTTCCTCAGTCTCCTCCAGAATATGAGCCCTTCAATTTCCCCCTCGCTCACTTGATATGTTTGCTCGCTGCCTATTCTGAATCGTTGAGGGTCTTCACACTGCTCTTGACTCTTCGACAATCGCAGATTACCCAAATAGCGACAAGCTTATTCTAGTCATTGTTGATGGTATGATTAAGGGTGCTGGAAATACATTGACTCCTCCTGAAATCTAGTTGTCCATGATGACTGACTTAATTGTTGTTCCTCACTTGCATCGCCATTGCGGATGGTCACAAACATCACAATATGGCTAAAGTCTATGCCAGATTTTGCGGTTACCGTCGAATGCTCGACGCACCAACGCGGGCCCATTGTCCTTGCCGCTCAATTTGGCAACCCTCTTGAAGCTGACGACGCGAAACCGACAAATCGTGACAAGGGCAATCGCTAACTTGTGTTGATGACATTCTTGCAGCAGGTGATACTCGATGAGAGGATGACGACTTTCGAGTACGAATTTTTGAACTTGATTTGGAGGGTAACTGGTGTTAATCCAGATCAATATGAGTTGGTTTTATGTGTGGGTGTGGATGCTGATACCAAGGTTTTCCCAGATTCCTCATTGAGGATGGTCACTTGTATGGTGCCTCACGAGAAAACCATGGGCCTTTGCGGCGAAAGAAAAATTGCGAACAAAGTGGAGACCTTCGTGGTGACGATGCAGGGCAGGCTATCGGCTCTTCGTTTCTAGCCTCCTTTACTCAAACTCATCTAGCTTTTGAGTACTACATTCTCACCACATGATTAAAGCCTTCGAGTTCATTTCAAGTGGTGTTATTTTTTTGCCTGGTTATTTCATATCAAAGCGCCAAAGGGAGATACTAGTTACTGAGTTCCTATCCTCGCAAATCTCGACATTGTGTAGTACTATTCTGGAAGTGTTATTGATGCCCTTCACAAGAAAAATTCCACCTTGGTGAAGATCGATATCTCACTGTGCTCATGTTGATGTCTTCTGCCCTCAGACGGTCAGCAAAAGTATTGTTCCTGATACCTTCCATTTTTTTCCTTCTCACTGATGTCGTTGGATTGACCTAACCATTCACAACCTCGCAGAACCTGTGTTGGTTTGGGATTTATGTGATACGTTCCCCTAAAACCTCATAGTCTATTTCAAAATTTGTTTTTCTAATTTTTCTTTCGGCTTTCTTACTCTGTGGCGTGGCTTACAAAGAATAACACAGTGACATAGTTTTAGTATGAATGTACAAGTTGAGTCTGCACTCTTCTCGTCTTAGCCCATGTTTTTCTTGTATACCACTGATAATTAATCTCATTTTGGGCATGACACAATGAGAAAGCGAGGTTGATGATGATGTCCCTCTCGCAGTCTTCAACCTCATCATAACGGTGTTGAAAACGTGTTAATCTCCGTAGGGGTAGCTGAGGTAGAGACTCCAGATGTTGGAGAGATATTTTGTCCAGGGGCAGGTTTCTTGACTCCTTTGACATGCAGAATACCTAAATACATATCAGTGCACTTTGGAAATTGGATAGGAGATGACTTAAGATAGGAACTCTGCAGCCACTGGTGGTACCCAGAACGGACTTGAAGTAAAATTTCCGCTGGTAGCTTTGGAACAGGCTACGGACAAATGTATGAGAATAAATCAAATTTACCTATATAGTTACTGACCAACGTCGACATTATTCCTGTTTATGTTTAATAATCTTCATGCCTCGTTCTATCCCATCGAAGGTTGTTCTACCCATGTCTGCTACTCCATAAAGACCACAATTTATCAGACACAATATCCATGGTCCATGAATTGTCGATGGTGTAGATTTACTTTCTTGCTTTATTCACAAAAATAACTAATGCATTTGTCATGCTGACTCGTGCAGATTCCTCGAGTCATTGTCATCCAGGAATTATCTCCCTGATTTGTTGGTTTTAATTGTCTTTCTCAATTCATCACAACTCACTCATCATGTGGTGGAAAACAAGCAGAAAATATTGGTTATTATGTTGTCTACATCTATCATCTACTGATGTGAACAACGCCGGATGCTCTATCCATCATCTTGCCTCCTCATGTATTCCTTCGGTAGCTCCTCTATCATCTCACGAAATATCTGCTTCACTATCCCTATTGGAATCTGAATGGCGGAACATGATGGATTCCATTGTCATGGAATCTAAACTTTCGTCCGAAGGACAGTTTGCCTCGAGCAAATTGAGTATCAACCGTGACACCTAGGAAACACACAAATTAGCATAGATATTTAAGGAAGAAGGATTTCAGCTTACAATGAAGGGGTAAATGAAGTGTTGAGCGCTAATAATTATGATCAGTAAGGGAAGGCTAGCAACAATAACAACATACTAGCCCAGGATATTGAGGATAATATCAGATGAACTTCGGAAAAAAGCAGCTTCCAGACATGAGAAGACTTTTAAAAGAATGAGTTCTAACCCACTGGTTTTACAGCCTGGGCTTACCCAAGAAACTGAATAGATATACGATCAGTTAGATTCATAATATCCAGTTATGGACTCACGGTATGAATAACAACGTTCCATCGCGGTAAAATACATACAATAATCGAGTCGAGGTTTTCATGTGAGAAATACGGCTGCGTATTCCGTCACCAAAAACCATTTGTGTTTTGTATATCATGGTAAACCTAATAAAGGTCAAGACGACTTCGATTGCGGTTGCTGTCGCCCGGATGGTTCTTTTTGTGAGAATAAATGTGCAAGTCAGAAAAACAAAATATGCTAGAACACATACTGAAAGGCAGTACCAATATTGTTGTATATCTTTATAAGAGGCGCATCATTCTGCCAGAAACCACGGAGAGGGAGCAACACTATGGAAACTGAGCTGTCATATGTGTCAACTATCATCGCTGAAATGAAAGTCTGAAAAATGCGATCAATTGGTAGGTTAATTATCATACTGTACTTAAAGCCTACCAGGATCTCAGCTAATTCCAACCATCAGTCATCTCTATCAATTAGAAGTACAATTTTTCAAAACATACCTGCCATTATGAAGTATAGAATTAGTGTGACTAGAATGCAAAGTAATCAATATGATGAGTCCATTGGTGTCATGACATGGCCAAAACAGCTAAGTCATTATTTATTTTTATTTTTATCTTCTTTTTCATTTAATTAATAATCAGCAGATGCATAAGAGAAAGTGACTCAAAAGAGATGTACAGGACTTTATAAATAGAAGTAAATACAGAATGTGTATAAGTAGTATACAGCAATTGAATGAGAACTCTATTGAGTTCTTCTTGTGAACTCAGACTAGGAGTGGTTCTAAGGTATTACAGTCTAAGTCCCTATACTAGAACTTGATTCTTTTATCAGCACTGCTTATCACAGAGCCTTGCCAGCTTACTCTCTCATCTTCCTTGGTACCTGGGTGACACAACTCAGGACTACTATGACATAGCCAGGCCCTAGGCTTAAGGGGACTTGATAGTCAGTTAGGGACTATTGGTGGAAGTACAGTACCAAGCTCAGGTATTGTGTCTGAGATCTAACCTTACAATTGAGTGGTGCTCAGTAGTCTACTTGTACCCCTTTTTGTTTTATAAACCTTGTGCTGAAGTCCCATTGTAGGCTATATATGCAGAGGGTTAATGCTGTATTCTTAGAAAGGCATTTAGGTTAGAGATCCTCTTCTTAGAGTAATAGTATAACCATAGTATTAGGGCAGTAGTAAGTAAGACAGTAGGTATCTAGCTGGATGAAGATCTTGTGCCCCAGTAGATGTAACAGTAGTAAGATCATTCCTTATTTGACTCTTCTAGAGACATAGCATCATGTCTCTAGAACAATATAACACTCTCATGAGCAGGATGCTCAGCCAATGGTGCACTCTTGCCAAGCTAAGGGCAGAAATAGAGGAGAGAGAAGGAAGGGTATGTTGGGGGTGTAAAAGGTTCAGGAACCTGGCCTATAATTGCAGGAATAAAAAAGGAGAAGAGAAGAGAAAGCCAATTTCACCAAATAAATTTGAAGTGATAGCAAGTAAAGTGATACAATGTGAAGTGAGGGAAGAAGTAAAAGTAAGGAGGCAAGAAACAATAGAAAAAGTGAAATGCTTCAGGTGTTGGGATATTGGACATCTCAAATGGGAATGCCCAAATATTAAGGTTGAAAAAAAGAAGAGAAGGGAAGAAGAAGTAGCACATGTGGCCAGACTACAAAAGGTACAGCAGTAAAGGAGGCTAGCATGTCCTATATAGGAAAAGGCACAGAAATACTGTGAAGAGTGGAATGTACCTCTAGAAGGTACACTCTTACTTGAAAGAGGATGGATAACAAAGGAGATGATGGCAACATATGTGGATTGTGGAGGATATAAAGGCAAGGGGGTGTAGACCTATAAGAATCAAGGATAGTGATTTCTCCTTGAAAAACAAGTAAGAAACATGTGGTGTAGCTCATGCCAAGAAGCATGGAACTGGAGAGAAGGAGAAGCAAGAAAAGGAGAAATAACAAGAGTGGAATGTATAAAGTGTGGAGGAAGAGATGTAATTATAAGGAAGGTATCAGAACAGGAAAAGAAAGAGACCCTATGCCCAGAATGTAGGGTAGGAAGAAAAAGAGAGTGGTAGAACTAGAGAGTAACAGTATGGCCCACAGAGGCAAAAGCATAGCAAGGTGGTATGTAGACAGAAGGTCTAAAAGATATAGCAAGATAGCATACAGACAGAGGGTCCAAAAGGCACAGTAAGAGAGGAGGGTGAGCAGAGAGAAGTAAGAAGGACATTTAAAATGCTGAGTGTCATGACTTGGCAAAATGGCTAAAGTCATTATTTTCTTTTCTTTTCTTTTCCTTTCTGGACTTACTACACAAGGATGGAGTGCAAGAAAGTATCACATAACTAAGTGTCACAGAGTCACAGGGTTATGAGTCACAGTCAGGTGATGTCACATGACTAAGTCACATGGGAACCATGGAAAGATAGTGCACAGACCATGTAGTAGTTGTATAAGTAGTATAGGAAATTTAACGGAAACTCTATCAAGTTCTTCTTGTCAACTCAGACTAGGAGTGTGATTAAGTTGCCTCAGGCTAAGTCACTACACTGAGAGAAGTATAGCTGAATGTTAGAGTAGAAAAGGTGGATATGCATGAAGAAATAACAGTAAAGGTGCTCTTGGACAGTGGCATAACAGGGATGTTTATGGACTGGAAAATGGCAGCAAAACATAGATTTAAGCTGCAAAAATTGGAAAGACTGATAGTAGTCAGGAATGTTGATGGGACAAACAACAGTGCAGGAGCCATTACCCATCAGGTAGAAGTTAACATGTACTACAAGGGTCATGCAGAAAGAATGAGGATAGATGTGTGCAATCTAGGAAGAACAGATGTAATACTAGGAATACCATGGTTATAAGCACCCAACCCAGAGATAGACTAGAAAACAGAAGAAGTAAAAATGATGAGGTGCCCACTACTGTGTGGAAGGAATACAAAGCTGAAAGAAGAAAAGAAAGCAAAGAAAGGGAAGAGAGTAGCAACTCTAGAAGAGGAAAAGATCATAAGGTGGGCAGTAGACAACAAAGAGGATTGGGGAAGAGAAGAAGAAGTTGAAGCAGACCATAGAGAGATTGAAGAGATAGTGCCACAGAAATTTTTAAAGTAGAGGAAGGTATTTGGGAAAGTAAAGTCAGAGAGAATGCTAACAAGGAAAATCTGGGATCATGCTATAAATCTCAAAGAGATGTTCAAACCATAAAAGGGAAGGATTTACCCTCTATCTAGAAATGAGAGAGAAGAGGTCCAGAATTTTGTGAATGACCAACTAAGAAAAGGATATATCAGACTGTCAAAATCCCCTCAGACATCACCAGTTTTCTTTGTGAGCAAGAAAAATAGAGAAAAGAGGATGGTAATGGACTACTGTAATCTGAATGACCAAATGGTAAAGAATAACTATCTACTTCTATTAATTATAGACTTAATAGACAACATGGGGAGCAAATGAGTATTCACTAAGATGGATCTTTGATGGGGGTTCAACAATGTGAGGATTAAGGAAGGAGACAAGTGGAAGGGGGCATTCATAACCCATATAGGGTCCTTCAAGCCAACAGTTATGTTCTTTGGAATGAAAAATTTGCCAGCTATATTCTAGGCAATGATAAATGAGATCCTAAGAGACATGATTAACAAAGGAGAAGTTACAGCTTTTGTGAATGATATACTAGTGGGGACAGAGACAGAGGAGAGATATGATAAGATTGTAAAAGAAGTACTGAGGAGGCTAGAGGAGAATAACTTGTATATTAAGCCAGAGAAGTGTATGTGGAAGGTATAGAAAATTAGATTTCTAGAAGCTGTTATAGGATCCAATAGAATCAATAAGGAGGAAGAATAAATACTTAGTATAGTAGAAAGGGTTCATAGCAGAATCTGATACTTGGGAAGAAAAGGAAAATTTGGAGAATGCAAAAGAGGCAATTGAAGAATTTGAGAAAGAATATTGGTGAGATATGGAAGATGTCAGAAGACAGAAAAGAAAAGAAGGAACATTTAGGAGAGGGGAACTACTGGGGTGATTTATGGCAAGAAAGTTATTTGGTTGGTCAGATAAAAGATACAATGAGGAATATTGGGCAAGATTAGAAAGGAATTGGAGACAATGGAAAGGAGGAAGAGCAAGAGGATGAAAAACAATAGAAATAATCAAAGAAGAGGAAGAAGAAATTGAGCAAGAAAATTTGGGACTCAGAGAGTGGACAGAAGAAGATGACAATGAAATGGGGAACATTTGTGATCTCTACTATGGGTTGTAAAAATCCTCAGAATGAAGAATCTTAAGAGAGAGGTGGTGTCATAACATAGCCAAAATGGCTAAGTTATTATTTCTTTTTCTTTTTCTTTTATTTTTTATTTAATTAATAATCAGCAGATACATGAGAGGAAGTGACTCAAAAGAGATATATAGGACTTTATAAATAGAAGTAAATACAGAATGTGTATAAGTAATGTATAGCAATTGAATGAAAACTCTATTGAGTTTTCCTTGTCAACTTGGACTAGGAGTGGTTCTAAGGTATCATAGTCTAAGTCCCCACAATTGGCTTATGTTTCTAGTCCTCTCACCAATTAAATCCTTGTTCCAAATCACTCAAAGATACAAGACTAGTAGGACCTTTACTACCAATATATTTAACATTGTGAAAAAGCTTTTAATATCAGCTACTCTAGTCCTCAAGAGTCATGATGAAACTTACTTAAAAGCTAGTAAATCTCCAAATATACACCTAGCAAAGGGTAGATCAGAGCAAGCAGCAAATACATTTGACCTATACTACTAAGACATCCCAGTCAGTGAAGATATCAAAGCTGAACTAAGAGTAACATCTTACTGATTTTGATGCCCAGGCTTTATTGGTAGCTGGTGAAGTTGTTGTCAATATGCATTCAATTATGTTAGATAATTTCCTTATACTATATGACTGCATTCTGAACATTTGGATCAGTTCTCTTATTCAATTGAAGAAGAGGTTATGCTTACATGATACCTCCCCAGCTACTTATTAGGACAGAAAAATAGATCACATGCAATTTTGACCACTTCTTCCTGAGTTTCCATATGTCAATCAATGGCAATAGTCAGCAACTGAATGGGAAACATGCCTATGAAGGTACTGAATCTAGGAAAGAAGAGATATGTGGAATAGTTATTCACAAATAGAAAGACTCACCTGTTCAGGCATGTGATAGATAAAATCATATAGCATCAAAGTAGCAAAAATGACTTGCAAAGGCTTCAGTCATTGCGACAACTATAGAATAAAGAACAGCATACCTTGGCCATAGCGTAAATTAGACAGTCTCTCTATGTCATAAGCATAATCTTCTGGTGTTAGTCCGTACTGACCAGCCATTTGAGTGGAATATGCAGGAGGGAGGTATTTTGTACGAAACTCGATGACCATGGTTCAACTATATATCAGCTGGTGTCGTTAGACAAATATTCTATTCGGCTGCGCGCAGACGAAAGAATCTGATCAACATCAAACGTCAATTTCTGATATCGTCGGTCCAGATGGATTGAAGCTGTGATGAAACTTGATCCCAGTTGAAACTGACAAACGGTTCCAGCATCTCGACTCTCACAACGGGTGGTGGAAAATTATGATGATTGAAGAAACTCGACTATGGCTCGCATTATTCTTCGAGCTTTGCCATTCAATTGACAGCTGGTAACAAGCAGGTTTCGAAAAGTCTCGAGCTGAAAAAAGTGCTATTCAAAATCTCGGTTTTATGTCAACCAATGGATACTCGGCGGTGTAATGTTCACGAGTATTGACTTCGAGAAGCAAGATGGCTGATGAATCACATCTTTGATATGCAATGAAGCCTCCGCTTCTTTTCTCACAGTAACACCTTCAAGTGTCAACTCCGATCTTGATTCACACAACACAGCCACCACGACATGAGGTGATTTTTTCTCACCACTTCTCTGTGCCTCATATCTCAATCGATTTTTCAGTAGCTACGCAGACGCTTCAAGGGGTAACAGGAGAAGCCTCGGCATGTAAAGAAAAGAAGTGGAGGCTTCAACGAATATCAAAGATGTGACTTATCAGACATCTTGCTTCTCAAAGACAATAATGATGAACACTACACCGCCAAGTATCAACTACTTGACATAGAACCCATAGCTTGAATAGAATTTCCTGCAGCTTGACACTTTGCAGAACCTGTCTGTCACCAGCTGTGTTCATTGAATGGCAAAGCCTGGAGAATGATGCAAGCCACAGTCGAGTTTCTTCAATTATCATATTTTCCACCACCCATCGTGAAAGTTGAGATGCTAGAATGGCTCATCAGTTTCAATTGAGATCAAGTTTCATCACAGCTTCGATCCATGATACTGGACTAACAAAATCAAATGTCTGACCTTGATCAGATGTTTTGGTCCGCGCGCAACCGAATAGAATATTTGTCTAATGACACCAGTTGATATATAGTTGAACCATGGTCACCGAGTTTCATACAAAATACCTCCCTCCTGATTCAATGGTTGATCAATATGGAGTTATGCCAGAAGATTATGTTTTGGACCTGAAGAGACTGTCAAATGAACGTTACAGCCAAGGTATGCTGTTGCTTCATCGTCCTCGAAGCAACAGCTGAAGCCTTTTCAAGTCATTGTTGCTACTTTGATGATATATGATTTTATTTATCACATTCCTCAACAGGTGAGTTTTTCCATTTGTAAGGAATCATTCCACATATCTCTTCTCTCCTAGATTCAGCACCTCCACAGGCATGTTTCCCATTAAATGGCCAACTATTGCCACTGACATATGAAATCTCAGGAGGAAGTGGTCAAAATTACATGTCATATATTTTTCTGTTCTGATATGTAACTGGTCAGGCATCATGTAAATGTGACTCTCTTAATTTTTTGAATAAGATAACTAATACAAATTTTCAGAACACGTTCATATAGTATGAGGAAATTATCTGACATAAATCAGTTGCATATTGATATCAGCTTCACCAGATGACAATAAAATCTGGGCATCAAAACCAGTAAGATGTTATTCTTAATGTTTTAAGATCTTCATTGACTAGGATGTTTTAGTGGTATAGGTCAAATGTATTTGCTGCTCGATCTAATTTACCCCTTTGTTAGGTGTATTTTTGGTACTGCAGGTCTCGAGTGAGTTTCATCATGACTGTTAAGGACTAGAGTAACTGATGTCAATAGATTCTTCACGCTGTTGGATACATTGGTAGTGAAGATTTTGCTGGTCCTACGCCTTCGAGCGATTTGGAACAAGGATTTCATCAGTGAGAGCTAGAAGCATGTGCCAATAGACTTGTTGTATTGACTTTTTTTGAATTTCAGTCACACTAATTATATATTCCATGACAGCAGGTATGTTTTGTACAATTTGAATTGTGGTTGATAGAGTCGACTAGCGGTCGAAATTAGCTGAGGTCCTGGTAGGATTTAAAGACAGTACGATATTTAATACACCAACTGATCGTAGTTTTCAGTCCGCGATGTCTGTGGTGATAGTTGACGCATATGTCATCTCAGTTTCCGTAGTGCTACTCCCTCTCCATGCTTGCTGGGGGAATCCAACGCATCTTGAGAATATGTACAACAGTATCAGTAGTGCCTTTGCGTAAGTGTTCTAACATATTCCACTTTGCTCACTTGCACATTTATTCTTACATAAAAAAGGATTATCAGGGTGACAGTAACCACAATTGAAGTCGTCTTGACATTTATCAGGTTCACCATGACATACAAAACACAAGTGGTTTTTGGTGATGGAATGCGCAGCCGTATTTCTCACATGAAAACATCGACTCGATTATTGTATGTATTTTACCGCGATGGAACGTTGTTATTCATACCGTGAGTCCATAACTAGATATTATGAATCTAACTGATTGCCTATGTATTCAGTCTCTTGGGTAAGCCCAGGCTGTAAAACCAGTGGGTTAGAACTCATTCTTTTCAAAGTCTCCTCATTTCTGGAAGCCATTTTTTTCCAAAGTTCATCTGGTGTCATTGTCAATACCCTGGGCTAGTATGTTTTTATTGTTGCTAGCCTTCCCCTTACTGACCATAATTATTAGCACTCAATACTTCATTTATCCCTTCATTGTAAGCTAAAATCCTGCTTCCTTGTATTCCTATGCTAATCTGTGTGTTTTCCAGGTGTCACGGTTGATACTCAATTTGCTCGAGGCAAACTGTCCTTCGGACGAAAGTATAGATTCCATGACAATGGAATCCCTCATATTTCATCATACAGAATCCAATAGGGACAGTGAAGCAGATATTCCGCTAGGTGAAACAGGAGCTAGGTCCCTGAGTGAAGAAATTCTTGAAGAGGAAAGATGACGGACAGAACATTCAGTGCTCTTCGTCCCAATACATGATGTTAGATGTAGACGACATAATAACCATTTTCTGTTCATTTCCCACCACATGATTAGCGAGTTACGATGAATAAATCGAGACAATTGATACCAACACAACGGGGAGATAAGATAATGCACTAGTAATATTCATGTAGCTGAGATTAAAGCAGGAATGGAAATCTAGGCTATCGACAATTCATGGACCATGGATATTATGTCTCGTACATCGTTGTCTTTTCGGAGCAGTAGTCATGGGTACAAAACCAGTGAGAGGGATCAAACGAGACATGAGTTTAATCAAGGAAAGCCTGTAAAATTATCAACCAATTTTAACCACAACATGTTTCATAGATGGCGCACCTTGTATAGATCAACTTGGAGACGAGTCGAAGTAGTATATAAAAGAGAGATCTCACGGGAGAAATGTTATTATTCTCTTTATTGTTCTTGGAGTTGAAACGAGATCTTACCTCTGCGGATATGGTGGAAGAGCCTATGGCTTCGTTACATAGTCATTTAGAAGTAGATCAAATTAGCAGAAATAGCTGGGCTGACCACTGACATCGATAATACATAGGTCAGGGAGAGAGAGATACCAGAGTTTTTTCATGATGAGGACACCAAGAAATCCTCTGTTGCTAGTCTTCGTACCACGAACTTGTGCTCTCTGTAGACTGTATCTCAAATAAAAATATGAGCGGGATGATAACATGACAACATACATATTATGATGAGGAGCAATAGTGCCTATACCACCGAATAGCTGGTTTTTTCATGTGATCCTGGAAAGAGAGTCAGTCGATGTCCGTCAAAGGGTCAAGAGAAAGAGACAATGACTTGGGTTGAATCATGACAGGACTGATAGGCTGGACATCTCAGTTCCCGAGAACAATGGTGTATGAGCATGACACGACACATTGTTCATTCATTGACATTTGTATATCCCAGTCACCCTCCGTAACTGCTCTCTTTGATCTTTTGTTAATTAAATTTTCAAAGACGTGATCAGATTTTCCACGTGAAATGAAGAAGCGTCAGAAAATCGTCTAGTTTTTTCCGACTACCTCTGTCCGAGGAAGCGACGGTTTTCGATGAGCAGGTTCAAAAGAACCAGGCATAGTATCACCTCAACCAAGATCACCCTTCTCCTCCTCTCCTCCTCCTTCAACGGCGCTTGAGTGACGATGCGGGGACTGTGATCTTCCATCCGCCACTGCCTTGCGTACTCGTAGCAGCAGTATCAGCAAGATAACTAAAGTTGTTGGCGGCCCTTATGCCGCTGTGCCACGTTACTCTAGGACTCCAGTTGTGAGGGTGAGGGAGAGATCGACGTGGGATCGGTGGTGGTGGTGGTAGGGTAAACCAAGGATCGCGTCGAGCCTGGTGGGCGATAGGATGATGGAGGAGATCGAGAGGGGCGAGACGCCGGATCAAGGACTTGGCTTGATCGGAAACAGGGTCCTAGAACAGACTCTGAAATTTGATTTGGGGTCGGCATTTTGCTGGGTGAGGATGGTCAACATGAGAAGGGGGGTGACAATGGCTGTTCACAGAGAGCAATGAGCTTGTGTTTCGTTTGTATATGCGTGTGGAAGCGATCATACCTGTGGTTGATGGGTCTTCTGTGGCCGGTGTTTTTGATGACTGCGGGAGAGTTTTTCTCTGTGAAAAGATGAGCAAGAGGATCGAGAGTGGAGAAATGGACGTGCCTGGGTTAGTAACCTCTTGAGAGACTAGATGGCTGGCTGAGTTCTCTTGTAGAAAATGACGAAAAGCTTTCTTTCAGTAAGTCGTCCACGGGATATGAATGACGTTGTTTGCAAAATGCATCGCCACAGCCAATATAGAAAAGGATACAAAACAAAACAAAATACGCGGGATGGTTTTTTTCAAGTTCGAAGCACTTGGAAATACCAGGCTTGGTGCTCTTCAGCAAAATCAAGCGCTTCCTATCTTGTGACGACTCGGTTCCTTTCCAACATCTTATGAACTCAGAGTCAAAATCGTGGGAACTCAGCAGATAATGACGCTGTACAGCCACATTTTCTTCAGCAGAGCCCACGATCTCCAGTCTCAGCCTATGCCGACCCTCTCGCCCCTCTCTCCAAAGTACAGACAGCCGCACAAATGTTCTCCTTCCAGAACACTGAGCATCGTGACAGCAATTCCCGGACAGCGTAACATGTCCTCCACTTAACAGGCTCATTTCCCTTGTGCAGGTGATCTGGAAAGCCCAGACCTCTCCAATGTCTCTAAAGTCGATCGCAAGAAGAATTTTCTTTGTCCGGACCGCGAGAATATTGACCCTGGCCATCGTCCGTGGTCCTATTGTAGCCATGTCTTCAACTTGAACAGGAGGGGGGTTGTAACAAGCTTTACTGCCACACATCGTTTCACCTACAACTCAGAGCACAGCAATGACTCGAAACTACAGTAACTATATTGACTCACGGATCACGTTATAACCATACTCAAGGCCTGTATAGCAGATAGATTGTCTTAACTTTGGTCTGGTTCTGCATACATATCTTTCACTCTCGAACATCAGGAGCCTAGATCGTAACAGGAATGCCCAAGTGCCCGTGATGCCGTCGAGTATGTCTCTGGAAATTTTCTCTCAGGTTTATTTGATTTATTTTTTTCTATGCATACAGCAACAGGAAACCTCCCAAGGTAGGACACCCTCCGACGAGGACAGTTACTCCTTGGCTGTGCGGAGGATGTACGTGAATAAGGCCTCATACTATCATCGGTGCCTATCAGTCAGCATCCTTTGCCAGACAGAAAGTGAGGTTGTTCGAGGGCCCTGGACCCGGTGACCCGATGGTCTACTGCTACATCATTACAATCTAGGTTCCGACTTTTCTCATGCATCAATGTGGTGGGTTATGATGCCATTGTTGTCTATCATTCCATCGCCTTAGGTCTCTGCAGTCCAGAGCAGCAATGTGCATGGCGACAGAAGATGACCCTTCTCAGTATTATCCTCACCACCGCAGGTGTCAGTTCCACTGAGGATGTGCGTGGGACGCTCGCAACAAGGTTTCATGGTGTCCCTGGCTCATGGGACAGTGTTCCGAGTATGCCCATTGTCATTCACGGCTATAGTTACGACTCTACCGACTTTAAGCCCCCTGCTGCAGCGGGATTCGATGGCAATACCAATCCCATCACGACGGTTGGAATTTCGCTGGAAATAGTGCCTCATTTCCCTTCCAAAAGGTCAACCAGCATTGCCTTGGCGTTGTGATCGGGGCCTCTGATTTTGGTATCAACTGTCTCACTCAATTCAACACAATTTGTTAACCATGTGACGGAAAACAAATGGGCAAACAATATTTTTCATCTATATCTGACATTATCTACTGGAATGAACAACACCGAATCACATTGATTGGATATTCAGGCAGGATGTTTTTTGTATGGAACTCGGTGAAAATAGTTTGCTTACATAGTAGCTAGTGTTATCAGGAAAATTTTCTATCTGGTTACACGCAGACCAAGATATTTGATCAACGTCAAACTTGCAATCTCGATGGCGAGTCGTTCTCTTTTATGAAAGACCACGGCTGCTGCTGACGATTATCGTTCCATCAATCTTTTGAATGACTTCGATTTAGAATTTGACTGCGACAGCTCTGAATAATTGCAGGTCTCGTCTACCTCGCATTGCGATAATGTTGAACATCCGGAGAACTGTGCATAGGAAAACATCAAGCACCCGTCTCCACCACTGCCCCGATCCTTCAGTAGATAGCTCCAGAGTGCAGTACTACATTTCTTCTAATTTTGCTTCCTATCTGTTAGGGTCCATATTCAACTCATCTCTCACATTAATTTTGGCATTGTTATTTCGATCGGTCATCAATATCAGATGCACATTTCCCGAACTTTGCATCAATGATGGTCTCAATAATAGCAGACATTGCACAGCCTTCAGGCCCATGATGTCTTTATGTTCAGGTTATTCTTGCAGTTCAGACGAGGCACTACAGGGATTGATTTCTGAAAAGATGTGCCTGTTACAGGCCCAAAAGAAGAAACAAACCAGGTTGAATCTCAGAGAAGCAAAGCAGAGACACAAGGTCTGTCTGTTGCTCTGGACCAACAAAGGTGCCGAGCAAGGACAGAGGCTTCACTGCATATCAAAGATGTGATTTAGACTGAGATCTTGAATTAACAGCTCGAGACTTTTCAGAACCTTTTTGTCACTTTTATGATGCGTGGAATTCAATTTGATACAGAGAATGATGTTCAAGTTTGTGGTAACAAAAGTAATCTACCTACTTATACTAACAGAATGTCTCAGATATAATAACTTGGCACATGATACAGTGAAGAAAACAGTAGAACTCCATAGAGGAACATGACATCATGTCGAGCGAGCCAGTCCCACTCAACAGTGACCAACTGACGATTGAATGGAGAATCCTGGAGGATAATGCGAGCCACAGTCGAGTTCCTTTCATTATCATGATTTCCCACCACCCATGGCAAAAGTTTAGATGCTGGAACAGCTCATCAGTTTCAACTGAGATCAAGTTTCATCACAGCTTCAATCCATGATACTGGACTGACGATATCAGAAGTTTGATGTTCATCAGATTTTTTGGTCTGCACACAACAAAATAGAATACTTGTCTAATCACACCAGTTAATGATATATAGTCGAACTATGGTTATCAAGTTTCACACAAAATACCTCCCTCCTGCATATTCCACTCAAATGACTGATCAGTATGGACTATCACCAGAAGATTACGTTGATGACCTGAAAATCCTGTCACATTCATATTATGGCCAAGGTATGCTATTCCTTATTCTATTTTCCTTGAAGCAACAGCTGAAGCATTTTCAAGTCATAGTTGCTACTTTGATGCTATATGATTTTATCTATCACATTCCTCAACAGGTGAGTCTTTCCACTTGTAAATAATCATTCCATATATCTCTTCTCTCCTGGATTCAGTACCTCCATAGGCATGTTTCTCATTCAATTGCCAACTATCTCCATTGACATGGAATCTCAGGAGGAAGTGGTCAAAACTGCACGTCATCTATTTTTCTGTCTTGATAATCAACTGGACATCCATGATGTAAGTGTAACTCTCTTGATTTATTGAATAATTCAGCTAATCCAATTTTTCAGAATACGTTCATATAGTATGAATAAATCTTCTGACATAAATTAATTAATAACAACATTACCAGTTGACAATAAATCCTAGACATCGAGATTAGTGAGACATTACTCTTAATTCTGCTTTGATATATTCATTGACTAGGATGTCTTATGGTATCGGTCAAATGTATTTGCTGCTCGCTCTGACCCACCCCTTTAATAGGTGTATATTTGTTAATTCACTAGCTATGGAGTGAGTTTCATCATGACTGTTAAGGACTAGAGCAGCTGACGTCAATAGCTTCTTCACACTGTTGACTTTATCAGTAGTGAAGATTCTGCTGGTCCTGCGCCTTCGAGCGATTTGGAACAAGAATTTCATTGGTGAGAGGGTTAGAAACATGTGCCAATGGACTTGTTATATTGACTTTTTTAAATTCTAGTCACACTTATTTTATATCTCATGACAGCAGGTATGTTCTATAAAATTTCCGATGAATAGAGATGATTGATGGTCGACATTAGCCGAAATCCTGGTAGGCGTTAAAGAGAATACGATACTTAATCCACCAACTGATCGTATTTTTCAGACTTTGATGTCTGTAACGATAGTTGGCACATATAACAGCTCAATTTCCAGAGTGCCAGGACCTCGCCATGGTTTCTGGGGGAATACAACGCATCTTGATAATATATACAACAAAGTTGGTAGTGCCTCTGAGTATGTGTTCCAACATATTTCACTTTGCTGACTTGCATACTTATTCTTGCACAAAAAAGCATTATCAGGGCAACAGCAACCGCAATTGAAGTCCTCTTGACAATTATCAGGTTTACCATGACATACAAAACATAAATGGTCTTTGGTGATGGTATACGTAGCCGCATTTCTCATATGAAAACCTCGACTCGATTATTGTATGTATTTTACCGCGATGGAATGTTGTTATTCATACCGTGAGTCGAAAACTACATATCATTCATCTAGCTGATAGTCTAGCTATTCAGTTTCTTGGGTAAGCCTAGACCATAAAGTTAGTGGGCTGGGACTCATTCTTTCCAAAGTCTTGATAGGTCTGCACGCTGCTGCTCCTGACCTTCCTGATTTAATTTTGGCTATTCTATCCTAGTATGTTTTTATTGTTTCTACCCTTCCCCTTATTGACCCTAATTATTAGCACGCCATACTTCATTTATCCCTTCATTGTAAGCTGAAATCCTTCTTCCTTAAATATCTATGCTAATTTGTGTGTTTCCTAGGTGTCGCGGTTGATACTCAATTTGCTCGAAGCAAATTGCCCTTTGGACGAAAGTATAGATTCCAGTACAATGGAATCCTTCAGGTCATGTCATTCAGAGTCCAATAGGGATACTTAAGCAGATATTTCTGGAGTGATAGAGGAGCTACCACCCTTGGTGATGAAATACTTGAAGAGACAAGATGACTGATAGAACATTCGGTGTCGTTCATCCCAGTAGATGATGATATATTTATATTGCGTACTAGCTATTCTTTAGGCGTTGCCATTCAATTGACAGCTGGTAACAAATAGTTCCTGACAAGTCTCGAGCTGAAACATAGTGCTATTCAAGATCTCGGTTCTATGTCACTCAGTGGATAATTGGCGACTGACACTTCAAGAGAAATGCGTTGTTGGGATATAAGAAAAGAAGTGGAGGCTTCACTGGATATCAAAGATGTGATTGATCAGACATCTTGCTTCTCGAAGACAATAGTGATGAGCATTACACCCACACTCCTATCTTGGTTCACATAACACGGCTACCATGAGGCACTTTTTCGGCGATTTTTTCTCACCGCCCTAGACCTCATTTTTCAGCAGACAGAACACTGTCCTTTTTCATTGATCGGACAATGACGGTTTTTCCTTGTCAACACTTATAGGAGAATATATTGCGCAGTGTGTCGCTCAAGATGCTATGCGGCTGGAACTGAGATCCAGAGACGAAGACTAAGTATATTGAGAAGGTGAAGAATAGAATGCGCACCTGAGATCCAGAGACGAAGACTGAATCTCAGGGATACAGAGCTACCTAAATACCAGATTGTAAGTATGCACATATTTGTTGTAGAATGTAAAAACTCCAACGCAGTGGAGTACTAGTAGCTAGGGAAGACCGAAAAAGAGTAAGCAGGTGATCGAGAAAATTTTTAGGGGACATAGCGGTTGTTGCGACGCTCTCAAACATGGTACCCTCAACAACACTGAGTGTACTTTCAGCCTTAAAGGAAGTCAATGTCTGGATAGAGATCGACTACCCAACATTGTCTGTCCCTCAAGGCATTCCGAGTCTTGCGCAAGATACTAACCCCTCCTTTGAACTCGCCACTGGCGGAGAGCTCTTTGTCCTTGTTTACTGAGCACGATGCCGTCACCATCATGCGCTCCGTTCTCGATGCCATTGGCTACCTCCCCCACAGCATCGCCCTGAAGTACGCTTTCCTCTCTCTCTATCTCTCTCCCTTCACCTACTTGACGGACTCCTCTACTCCAACGACCCCGACAGTAACATTGTTATTGACTTGGGCATGTGAGTCCCCATCCTTTTTACCCACTGTTTTCTCATCTTTTTCTGAAGGTGTCGCAGAAACCATGTCCGTGTCAATCCCTTCTTCGCTCTCTCCAATATAATTCGGTGTTTCACAGAGCAAAAGCCCTCCATTCTCCTGACGAACAACCAACCTTTGTCGCCAGCTCTTTCGGCTGCGTCGCTCCGAAAGTCATCAAAAACACTGGCCACGGAGATCTGTGGACACCTACAGGTATGATCGCTTTCACGCCCATACACAAACAAAACCCAAGCTCATTGCTCTCTGTCTGCACAGACATCATTGCCTATGTTCTCCTCTGCGGCTACCCCTCTTTTCGTGCCGACAGCATCACTGCCCTTGTCCAGCAAACCCAAAATTGAATCTCAGAGTCCATACTGGAATTCCATTTCTGATCAAGCCAAGTCCTTTATCCGACGTCTTTCAGCCCTCAATCTATTCCATCGTGTGACCCTTGGCTCACCCACACTACCACCACCACCAACACACCATCCCACGTTGATCTCTCCCCCACCCTCAGACAAAACTGGAGTCCTAGAGCAAAGTGGTACAGCACATTGACCGGTATCGGGGCCGCCAACAGGTTCAGCTACTTTTTAGCTGCCGCCGCAAGTCTGTCGAGCGCGCAAATGATGGAAAGATCTAAATCCAAGTCCACATGTCTCTCAAGCACTGTCGAAGGAGGAGAGGGATTATCTATGTCAAGGCGAAACTATGCCTGATTCTTTCGAACTTGCTCATCAAGAACCGCCGTTTCCTTGCATGGCTCTAGTCGGGAAAAAACTAGACGATCTTATGACGCCTCTTCACGTAAAGTAGAAAATCATATCACACTTTTTAAACTTTAATAAAATTAAGGAGAGCAGTTACTGGAGGGTGATTCGGATAAAAATATCCAATAATATGTCGTGTCATGCTCATACACCAATGTTCTTGAGAACTGAGATGTCCAGCCCATCACACCAGTCTTGTTCTCTCTCTCTCGATCCTATGACAGCATGGGCTAACTATCTTTTGCAATTGAGGTAACCAACTATCCGGCAGTATAGTTTCAAAAAGGCAGGTCTAATGGAAACATACGAGATCAAATCTGAACAGGGGTACTAACAAAGTTCAAACACCCGATCAAGTGTCACTAGGCACAGAACTATTTTACCCGATCAAAGACCATCTATCCCTAACATATGCTTTCTTTGAAGGAGGAACTCCAGCTCTGTGTCAATGACAATTTTCAACCAATGTGACTTTCATTGTCTGCAAATGGTACCTTCCCAAAAGCAAAATAATGCCAGTTCAGAGGAGACATTCTTAGACGAAGGTGGGTTAACCTTTTTTGTTAAACTAAAAAAAAAGAAATTGTAACTCACGCTCTCCCGTTGGTAACAGAACTCAAACAACTCCAAAGGTTATCATGATCCCAATCATCTTTGTTGACGTTGTGATCAGGCTTTCTTATCTCATTCAATTCTATCAATGGTTTTTTACCCATGGCTGCTGCTCCACAAAGACCACGATGTGTGAGACACAATATACAGGGTCCATGGGTCGTTGATGGCATCTAGACTTGCCTTATACCGGTCAAAGGCGTTGTGCCAGTTTGCTCTAGGACTCAAATTTTGTTTGAGGGTCGGGGATATATCAATATGGGATGGCATGACAATGGGTTTGGTGGTGTCAGTGTTGGTGGTAAGCCAAGGGTTGCGTAAAACCTCCTGGATAGTGGGATGATGGAGCGGATCGAGGGCGGTGAGACATCGGATAAAGTATTTGGCTTCACTGGAAGTGAGGTTCCAGTACGGACCCTGAAATTCTATTTTTGGGTCAGCATTTTTCTGGGCAAGGACGGTGGTGTTGTCGGCACGAAAAGGAGAATAGCTGCAGAGGAGAACATAGGTGATGTGCAGAGAAGGAGAGAAATGAGCTTGTGTTTCGCGTGCGTATGCATGTGGAAGTTGTTTGCCGGGGGAATGGACGAGCTTTTCTTTGTGAAAAGATGAGCAAGAGGATCAAGGGTGGGAACTGGACTTGCATGCCAAAGTCGACGATGACAATGTCGGAGTCATTGGAGCGACAGAGGATGTTCTCGGATCTGTCAAGTAGGTTAAGGAAAGAGGGTGAGAGAGGAAAGTGTACTTGAGGACGATGCCGTTGTGGTGGAGGTAGTGGATGGCATCAAGAACGGAGCGGATGACGGTGATGGCATCGTGTTCAACAAACTTGCCCTTTGCGAGGACACGGTCAATTCACTCTCGACCGGTGGCGAGCTCAAAGGAAAAGCAATATTCTGTGTGAGACTCAAAGCCCTCCTAAAACTGGACCAGGGTAGGAGAGGTGAGCGAGGAGACTCGAAGCCTTTAGAGACAGTGACCGAGACCGGTGAGGATTTCTGTTAGATGCTCGCTTCGTCTTTCTTAAGCACATATTAGTGTTGACAAGGCGAAAAGCCGTCACAAGGTAGACAAACGACAGCACTCTGGCTGCTGAAAATTGATTGAGACCTAAGGAGACAAGTGGTGAGAAAAAATCACCGAAAAAAATGCCTCATGTTGTGGTGGCTGTGTTATGCGAATCGAAAGCGTAGGCGGGAGAAGGTGTCATCGGGATGTAAGAGAAGCAGTGGAGGCTCTACTGCATATCAAACATGTGATTTATCAAACATCTCGAAGTCATGAACATTACAAGTATCCGTGATCTAGAGCCGATAACCTAAATAGCATTTCCTGACACGGCGGACAGCTGATTGTCCGCCGCGTCTATAAAGCCTCATTTCTACCCTCTCTAATTCAATAGTCTTGTTCTTTCACTATGCTTCTATTCATCAAGGTCCCTTGCATCCTTGTCTCCACTGCCAACATCTGGATTATGCTAACCCGTCCTAACCCTC
>Ga0153941_1000292_pt1 | contig 22707 bp, 16 predicted proteins | sample TSNJ025MetaG_FD_104733 | JGI IMG/M metagenome (GOLD analysis project Ga0153941, IMG submission 104733) | Attine ant fungus gardens microbial communities from New Jersey, USA - TSNJ025 MetaG | ecosystem: Host-associated > Fungi > Mycelium > Unclassified | place: USA: New Jersey, Brendan T. Byrne...
AAAAATCATTTCAAGAATCTCTATGGGCTCGTCGTCATGCACTGGCTAAGACAGGTACAGCCGCCACACTGCTCCCCCAGGGTTATGTTTTCCTGTGAATCCGGGTACCCCTGTCCGGCTGTGCCCCCTAAAGGCTCCCTTCTGTCTCTGCTTATCATCACCGTATGAAAAGGCAGGGTAACCATTGTCTTTTAAAGGTGGTAAGATTGTAACCGCCATCCTGATCATCTCACCTTCTTAAAGTTCTTTAAATCGTGTTGTTTTTTTAGAATTAGACAACTTAAAAGCCAGGATATGATCCGGTCTGTCAAGAGCGGGCCTGCCTGACTACTGAAAAAGCTGCTGTAATCTCTCCCAATGCGATAATTTACATTGCTGCAGTATATCCGATATACAGTTATTGTATTATTTATATATAGTAGTTACAATCTTACCCATCCGGTAAATGCAATGTTTAATGCCTTTCCATACGGTTATGATAATCAGAGGGAGAAGGGATTTATCAATCCCCCACCAGTACACGAAACAGCAGTATAAGGCTGAACTGTTACAAGCCTTGTTTAAGCAGCTAAAAAGCCCCGGATTTCTCCGCGGCTTCATTCCTGCGATGTTGCAAGGATTTTTTGACCAGAAAACAGATTCAACATTTCCAGTTCTTTTCCGAGTAATTCTCCACTGGTATAATCAATTAATTTATCATTTGTTCTTATCTTAATGCTTTTAAAAGAATATCTTTATAATCTTTTTCGTGTACCAGATTTGAGTGGAAGTTTTTTGGCAGTGTGGGAGCTGCCTTTTGGGTCATTTCATCTACAAACTCTTTAGCGTTATCTTTTCTAACTGTAAATTGCTTTCCAAATGTTGATGTTGCCAATTTCCTTACTCCTTTCTTTATTGTAAAAACTCTAACTCTTAGTTATTTCTTCCTGCATGTATACTATATTCATATTTTAGAAAAAAATCAATATGTAAAATGGATTTGTTAAGTTAGAATTTCCAGGAGCCATGAGCAAAAGTGATTGATGGACTATCAACACTTAGAATATGGAATTAGTACAAAAATATGCTATTATTTCAATTGTAAAAGTAATCGTATTATATATAATCAGATAAGAATGGGAAAACGAATGGTATGGAAAGATTTGTTTGAAAACGCAAGATAAGTGAAAGAGAGTTAAGGGTAGTATCATGAAAAAAGAAAGTAGTCTGCGGGTATTTTGCTGGAGCCTGAAGCTTGCATGGGAAATGAATAAAATTTCCATTATTATCTGGACCGCGGTGTGTTCGCTGGCAGCATTATTGCCAACAGCATCATTGATTTGGCAAAGAGATATCTTAAAAACATTGTCTGACTACATTATCAATGGGACAGGAACGTTTTCAGATATTATGTCATCGACTGTTATACTGGGGATTATTCTGATATTGATTGGAGTTTCCGCCCGGTTAAATAGTGATTTTATGTTTGCGGTCATTTATGACTATTACTATATCGGTTTGTCGGAAAAATTCATGGATCTGATTCAAATGGTAGAAATTAAGACATTAAATCAGAAAGGGATACAGGATGAGTACAGATATGTGAGATACCGGTTTGGAGAGCTGGCTTCTCTTATGGCAGATTTTTTTGTGTTTGTCACACAAGTAGTAGGTGTTGTATCGCTGCTGCTATTGGCATATTCTTATTCTCATGTCATATTCTGGGCTACGGCAGTTTACCTTATTTTTGTACTGTTGGTTAACCAGACGTTGACAGAGAAAAGGACATACAGCTATGTGGAAGACAGGGAGTATATCAGAAGAACAGAATATTTCGAGAGTATAGTTATGCAGCCCGGGGTAGCTAAGGAAATCAGAATCTTCCATAATGCCGGGAAAATGATGAAGGAATGGGAAGAAGCATATAAGCCTATATTGAAACGTGATAAGAAGATAGGACGATGGAGCAGTATTATTTCTTTTTTGTGTTCTTTTGGTTATTATATACTGATGATTGGACTGCTTCTCTATGCTGTGTATCAGATTTATAACCATAAAATGAGCGTGGATGTATTTTTAGTGCTGTATGGAATGGCACAAAGCATGTCGGTGGCAATCCACTCTTTTTCCAATACCTTTCATCATGTGAAACGGCGCTTGTATGATTTGGGGAGAATGAAGCAATTCATGGAAACAGTACCCCGGATGGAAGAGCGGCAGGAAACAGCAGCGGTATCGAAGGAGTCCCCAATCGTATTTGAAGCCAAGAATGTCAGTTTTTCCTACACTGATGAAAAGGAAATATTACATAACCTGAACTTTAAGATCCGGAGGGGGGAAACCATAGCCCTTGTTGGGTTGAATGGAAGCGGTAAAAGCACGTTGATGAAGCTTTTGCTTGAATTGTACCAGCCCACCAAAGGTACCTTATATTTTTGCGGTAAGCCCTATGGGCAATATCAGAAGGAGAGCATCCGTAAGAACATTGGTATGTTTTTTCAGGATTTCGTATTGTTCCATGCTTCTCTACAGGAAAACGTCGGTTTTGGGGATCTTAAAAATATAAAAGAGGAAAGCATGATCCTTGCCGCCATAAAAAAGGGCGGGGCTATAAAATTGCTGGAGAAGCTTCCCGCAGGCCTTCACACCTGGCTGATTAAGAAGGTGAAGAAGGAAGGCGTGAATCTGTCTGGCGGAGAGCAGCAAAAGGTTGCCATATCACGTGCCCATATGAGTGATAAAGATATTATGATTTTTGATGAACCGGCATCTGCCCTTGACCCAATAGCAGAAATGGAGCAATTTGCTGCAATCCGGGAAAAAATTGAAGGACGTACTGCTATATTAATCAGTCACAGAGTGGGTTTTGCCCGGCTTGCAGACCGGATTATAGTTCTTGACCAGGGAATGATTGCTGAAACCGGTAATCATAATGAGCTGATGGAGAAGGATGGGATTTATGCCGAATTCTTTCGGACACAGGCGAAATGGTACGATCATTCGGAAGGGGGGAATCTGAGTGAAGCATAATTACCTGAGCACAGTGGTAAGAGCTGTCAGCATGAGCCTTAGGGTAAAATCAGGCTTTTCCATAATCATACTTTTACTTGGTATACCGGCAGCTTTTCTGCCTGCCTATATTGCTAAGCAGCTTAGAATGTTTACGGACGGACTGCTTGACCTGCAGAATAATGCGGGTTCTTTGGATGCCAGCATTCGCCTTTTGATGGTTCTGATTATCCTGTTCCTGCTGCAATTGTGTATGAAGGCATTGCAAGAATATGCATTGGATGAAGATGAAGTTCATGGGCAGTATTATTTGAAGCAGACGTTGTTAAAATGTAAATGTGAGGTACGTTATCCTTATATTGAAAATCAGGACCGGTTTCAGGAGAGGCTTGAAATGGTGAATAAGTTTGCGGGAGACAAGGCAATCAGGAGTGTTTCAACAGTAGTAAGTTTATTTACTACAATGATTACCTTTATCAGTGTACTGGTGTTGTTGTGGGATGTTACCCCGGTTATTGTGGGAGTAATCCTTCTCACATCGTTTCCGGCAGCATGGATTACCTATAAGCAAAATGATGAAAGCTTTTTCTGGAATATGTATTGGTCTGAAAAAGGAGCCATGATTATCCATTATTATGGAATCCTGGCAGAGGAAAAGCATATTCATGAAGTTCGGCATTATGGGCTGTATGAGTACCTTCTTGACAGATGGCACTCTTTCGCTGACAGTTATCGGGATGAAAAGAGAAAAATGCTTACAAAGCATACAGGAATGAATATATTTGCAGATATCCTCAGAAACATTGTATATGTGATTGTGTTATTAATAACAGCACATCAAATCTATCAGAATCCTCTTTTGGGGCTGGGATTGTTCTCCCTTGTGTTTTCTCTTACAGGACAAATGCAGAATGCAGCTTTTACGCTGTTTAGCGGGGCGGCTAATTTTATTGGTACCATACCGGCTATGCAGGAATTTTTTTATCTTCAGGATCTTCCGAAAGAAGAGAATGGGGAAGATAAAGACATTCTTCCGGATGGAAGTATTGAATTCCAGGATGTAAGTTTTACCTATCCGGGGGCAGAGTACAAAGCTTTGTCCGGAATTAATATCCGGATTCGCAGTGGTGAGAAAATTGCCATAGTAGGGGACAACGGTTCAGGGAAGTCAACTTTTATCAGCCTTATGTGTGGAATGTTAAGCCCGGACTGTGGAAAGATCTATGTGGGAGGCAGCGATATGACAGAAGAGACGGGTAAAATACGAAATACGATATCTGTAGTGTTTCAGGATTTTGCACACTATGAGGATTCCTTGAGAAACAATATAACGGTTTCGTCTCCTGACAAGGAATGGGATGATGCAAGCATCCATGAGCTTCTGGAAAAAATCCATTTTGACGAAGTAATACAACAACAGGACCTGGGACTTCACAGTAAAATAGGAAGCTTTTCAGAAAACAGTAATAATCTGTCAGGAGGTCAATGGCAGAAGATTGCAATTGCAAGAGCGGCATACCGAAGTGAAGGACATATTATGGTGTTGGACGAACCCACATCTGCCCTGGATCCTATGGCAGAGGCACAGCTTTACCAGGACTTCGCAAGATTAACAGGAGATAAGACAACCCTGCTTATTTCACACAGGCTGGGAATTACATCTGTAGTGGATCGTATATTGGTATTCCGGGATGGGGCAATCGTTGAAGATGGAACCCATAAAGAGTTAATGGAGAAGAAAGGATGCTATGAAAGAATGTACAAAGCACAGGCAAAATGGTATGTATGATGAAGAGAGCCAAAATCCGCAGGGGTTTTGAGGAAGAGAGGATACGCGAAAGGGTATTCTCTTTTTTTTTATTAAATAAAAATGAAAAGATTATGAAATTTGTACTGTTTTTTGGAATTAGTTCAATTTACGTATTTATTGATTATATCTATAATAAGTAATGTAAAGAAAAACCATATAAACAATAAACACAGGGAGCGTGTTAAGAATGCGGAATGAAAAAGTTGTAAGGAAAAAATCGCCGAGAGATAAAGCGGGGTTTCGGTTATTTCTGATGTCACTGCCATTTCTGATAGGAATATTTATCTTTTCTTATCTGCCACTGGCCGGCTGGTCCTATTCCTTCTTTAATTACAAGCCGGGGAAAGCACTTTTAGACTGTGAGTTTGTCGGTTGGAAGTGGTTTCTGGCGCCATTTAACAATTCGGTGCTGAGAGGGCAGTTTGGCCGGGTTATAGCAAATACGCTGGGCATTAATCTTCTCTATATGGCGGCCATGGTACTTCCCATGATATTTGCAATGTTTCTTATGGAAATCCGTTGGAAGGGATATCGGAAGGTTGTCCAGACGCTGACCACGATTCCGAATTTCATCAGCTGGGTATTGGTATATGCTGCATTTTTTTCCCTGTTTTCCACAGAAGGTCTGTTGAATAATATGCTGATCAATCTGGGTGTAATCTCCACGCCGGTGAACTATCTGACGAATACCAGCCATATGTGGCTGAAGATGCTTGGTTATCACCTGTGGAAAGGGTTGGGCTGGGGTGCCATCGTGTATATTTCAGCAATCACCTCCATAGATTCGGAAATCTATGAAGCAGCCAATATAGACGGTGCGGGGCGGTTCCAGAAAATGAGACATATTACGGCACCACATCTGATTCCCACCTTTTTCGTAATGTTCGTCCTGCAGATTGGAAATATCATTAATAATGGTATCGATCAGTACCTGGTATTCTCCAATGCCATGACGCAGGATTATATTGAAGTGTTGGATCTGTATGTTTACCGTTATGGTCTGCAGCAGGGAAATATTTCATATGCAACGGCTGTTGGTATGTGGAAGTCGGTAGTCAGTGTATTACTGGTATTATTGGCTAACGGCTTATCTAAAAAAGTAAGAGGAACTTCAATATTCTAGGGGGTGCAGGAATGCGTAAGAATAAAAAAGAAGATGACAACCGGGCTGTAGAAAAACGTACGGCAGGGGATAATGCAGTAGATATTTTGATTGCGTTGGTATTCGGATTGTTTACTATAATATGCATGTTCCCGTTTTATTACATATTCATTAATACCATCAGTGATAACTCATTGGTAGCAACAGGACGGATCAATATCATTCCTCAGGGGATTCACCTGGAAAATTATAAAAATGTTCTCTCCCTTAAGGAATTGCCCGGTGCGGCGCTGTTGTCACTGGCAAGAACCGTACTTGGTACCGTGTTTACGATTATCTGTGCATCATTTCCGGCATATTGCTTTTCACGGAGTGAATATTGGAATAAGAAGATATTTTATCGATTTGTAATCATAACCATGTACTTCAGTGCCGGCGTAATCCCAACGTTTCTAACCTATAAGACAATCGGGATTTATGATACATTCTGGGTCTACATATTACCCTGCTGTGTGACGCCTTTTAATCTGATTCTGGTCAAGACCTATATAGAATCCCTGCCCCAGTCGCTGGAAGAATCGGCGGAAATTGACGGGGCTGGATATATGGTACGGTTTCTGCGGATTGTAATGCCTTTATGTAAGCCGATCCTTGCGACAATAGCGGTATTCTCAGCCGTGGGGCAATGGAACAACTGGATGGATACAGTTCTGTACACCAAAAACCGCAGCCTGCAGACTTTGCAGTATGTATTGTACCGATATCTGACAGAGGCAAATACATTGGCGGAAATCGCCCGGGAGAATCCGGAAATTATGGCAGAAATGAATCCTTCAACCATGATGTCACCATTAACGATCAAGTATACGGTATGTATCGTAACCATTGTTCCAATTCTTCTGGTATATCCGTTTTTCCAGAAATATTTTGTAAAAGGTATGATGATCGGTGCGGTGAAGGGATAGTGGTGTCAGAATTCTGTCATTGAGGGATAATACCCTCAAAACTGTAAAAATAAGGCGGCAAAGCTGCTTTATGATAGTCATGAACATACTCACAAACATAGTTCATGCCAAATATATTAAAAATGGGAGGAAATGTAATGAAGAAAAAAGTAATGGCCCTGTTATTGTCAGCAACTATGGTGTTGTCTCTGGCTGCATGCGGAAACAGCAATGAACCGACTACCGCTTCCACAACGCAGTCTCAGACACAGACTGAAAGTTCACAGACGGAATCTCAGGAACAGACAGAGGAAGTGAAGGAAAGGGAGGAAGTGACGCTTTCTGCATTTATCATGCAGTCAGTTACCGGAGAATCGGGTATCTGGCAGGGATGGGGTGCACAGAAGCTGTATGATGATCTTAAGATGAAGATTAATTTTGATCCCACAGGTAATGAAGTGGAAACAAAGCTGCAGCAGTATCTGGTATCAGGATCACTTCCGGATATTATCGGATTGAAAGGCCTTGACCAGGCACAGCTGGCAATGGATGCGGATATGCTGCTGCCTCTTGATGAGTATAAGGATCAGCTGCCCAATCTTTTTGAGAATGAGCTGTATGAAAATGCGGTAAGGTATTCCCAGGATTACACCAGCAATAACACCGGTAGTCTGTATATCATGCCGGTAGCGATCGGACCTGCCTCCTACAACTCTTTTAACTGGGTTCCCCTTCTGCAATGGGACGCATACAAGCAGATTGACATGCCGAAGGTAAGTACGCTGGAAGATTATCTGGATGTGGTGGAAGAGATGGTAGCTTTCAAGCCCGCTACAGAAGCAGGAGAAAAGGTATATGGTTTCTCATTGTTCTCTGACTGGGATAATGTCACCGCACTTGAAATTTCAACATTATCTTTTATGTACGGCATTGATACAGAGTACGTTTCTCCGCTGATGGAAACCAATGTCATTACATTGGAAACCAAATCTTTGTTGGATGATGACAGCTTTTACAAAAGAGCATTAAAATTTTACTATGATGCCAATCAAAGAGGCTTACTGGATCCGGACTCCATGTCACAGACCTATAGTGACGTAGATGCCAAGTTCAGTGCAGGACGTGTTATGTTTTCCTGGTTCTCATGGCTGCACGGCACCTATAATGCAGACAATAACTACAATGCAGAAAAGGTTGACGGTATGGCAAGTGTTGTGGCAGACGATATGAAGTTATATAATGCGCCGGAGCAGACAATCGGAAGAAACTGGTATCTGGCAATCTCCAAAGACTGCTCCAATATTGATGCCGCTCTGGAATTGTTAAACTGGCTTTATGATCCGGAGGTATGCCAATACTTAACCAACGGAACCCAGGGCGTAATCTGGGATTATAATGCAGATGGCGAACCGGAAGTACTTGATTATGATATCGTGGAAAAGAATTCAGAATTATTGATGCCGGAGGAAGTGGGCGGCGGCGCATTCCGGGATGGCGTATTTAGCTTTAATACATTAGGACCGCAGGCTGCAACTGTAATGAGTGACGGATATACCTTAAGCTGGAGATATTGGCCCTCAAAGTTAAAAAGAGATCTGGCAGACAATCTGATGAAGCAGGAAGTAAATGAGATGCTGGGTGGTGTTACGGTACTGGCAGAGTATGTATATGCCAATAATATGGTGGCAGAATCCACACAGGCAGTAAACATGATTACTCCAGCAAGTGACGACCTGGAAATCACAATAACCCAGATTGGTGAAATAGTTAAGAAATTTTCCTGGCAGATGGTTTATGCCAAGAATGAGGCGGAATTTGAGTCGATTTGGGCAACCATGACAGATCAGGCGAAACAGCTGGGACTGGATGAGGTAACACAATATTATACCAGTGAATGGGAAAAGGCACTGGAAATGGTAAAAGATTACGAATAAAAAATAGTATAAAGTTTCTATTCAGTGCCGGATATTCCGTGAGGTGTTCTTGTACAATGCTTTTGCAGCAAGCGCACGTTGCTGTGAATGAGGGACAATTGAATAGTAATCATAATAAAATTTGGAAAACGGGCTGCTGTAGCGCCCGTTTTCTCAGGTGGACGGAGTTTTTTATATGCATAAGTTATGGATTGACAGAAATGAACCGGCCAGGAATTGGCAGCAGGCATTTCTTATGGGAAATGGATTTATGGGTCAGGCCTTATATGGTTTGCCTGACAGTGAAATAATAGATCTGTCTGAAAGTACCTTTTTCTCCGGTGAGCCGGGTATGAACTATCAGAAGGATGCCCATCAGGCATTTTCCCGGATGAGGGAGGCAGCGGTCAGAGAAGATTACAATGAAATGGAGCATTACGCGGAGGCTTTTATTGGAATCCGCGGAAATTATGGCACCAACCTGCCTGTGGGACAGATGAAGTTTTCCTGGATGGATCAGGCAGTCTGGGAAGATTACAGGCGTATTCTGGATATGGAAAGAGGGATGGTACAGGTCTGCTTTCGCAGGAACGGCAGCAGTATGTTCCGGGAGGCATTTTCTTCCCACAGGGACCGGATCTTTGCTTACCGGCTGCAGGACGGTTCCGCCGAAGGGATGTACGGGCATGTTAGCTTTGAAAACGGAGAGCGGCTTTATCGTACGGGGGTATACAGGGATGCCTATACTTTTGAAACCCAGGCGCTGGAATCTGTCCACAGTGACGGCAGCTGCGGAGTGAAGCTGCGGGGGATGATTTATCCTGCTGCAGCTGATGGGGAAATAACGGTTACGAAAGACCAGATTACCTTAAAAGGAGTACATGAGGTGGTCTTTTATCTGGTTATGGAGACAGATTACCAACTGGAAGCGGTATCTGAGAACGCTATGAATGTACTGCCGGAAATGCCGGAGATTTATGGAAAAGTATGGCACAGTATACAAGAATATGATAGTATAAAAGAACGGCATATAGCGGAGATAAAGAACCTTATAGGGCGGCAGAAGCTGTATCTGAAAGACAGCGGCGGGGCAGCAGATGATCTGAGCGTATTGATGTACCAGTATGGAAGATATCTTTTGTTATGCTCGTCAAGAGAGGATTCCATTTTACCGGCCCATCTGCAAGGGGTGTGGAACGATAATGTTGCCTGCCGGATCGGATGGACCTGCGATATGCATCTTGATATCAATACCCAGATGAATTACTGGATCAGCGAAGCCGGGAATTTGCCGGAATGTCACAAGCCCCTGTTTCGTTGGATGGAAAAACGGGTAATCCCGGAGGGACGTAAAAATGCCATGTACAGTTATGGCAAACCCGGCTGGGCGGCAGAGCTTACTTCAAATGCCTGGGGATATGCAGCACCCTATTGGAACAAAAGTCTTTCCCCCTGTCCCACTGGTGGAATCTGGCAGGCTTCCGATTATATGGAGCATTACAGATATACGCAGGACCGGAAATTTTTACATGACCATGCATTACCGGTATTACGGGAGGCGGTGATATTCTTTCTGGAGTATCTGTATGAAGATGCAGATGGATCTTTATGCACAGGCCCATCCATTTCACCGGAAAATACCTTTCTGGTTAAGGGGAAGAAATACTTTGCATCTGCTTCCTGTACCTATGAGGTTACCATGATCAGGGAATTATTCGGACAATTTCTGGAACTTTGCCGGATTCTTGACTGCGAATCAATACTGGCTCAAAAAGTGAAAGAAGCCAGGACAAAGTTGCCGGCCTGGCGGATATTGCCGGACGGGACTGTTGCGGAATGGAGCCATGATCATGAGGCATTTGATACACAGCACAGACATACCAGCCATTTATTGGGATTATATCCATACAGTCAGATAACAAAGGAAGAGACACCCCATCTGGCACTGGCAGCAGCAAGGACCATACAGTCTAAGCTGCATCCGCTTAAGAGCTGGGAGGATACCGGATGGGCCCGGTCCATGCTGGCGCTCTACTGTGCCCGTCTTTATGACAGTGATGGAGCCTACGGTCATTTATGCAGCATGCAAAATAACCTGACCAGTCCGAATCTGTTGGTCATGCATCCGCCTACAAGAGGCGCCGACTCCTTTATGGAGGTATATGAGCTGGATGGAAATACAGGGTTTTCCATGGCAGTATCAGAGATGCTCATACAAAGCCACAATGGTGTGGTCCGGCTTCTTCCGGCTCTTCCTGATGAATGGAGTGACGGATGGTTTGAAGGTGCCATGGCCCGGGGAGGGATTTGTGTGGATATGGAATGGAAGGATAAGACGCTTACGAAAGTGGAAGCAGAATCAAGCACAGATACAGAATGTGTGTTTCGATTCCGGGAGCAGGATATACATAGGTTCATGAAAGCCGGGGAGAAAATTTCCCTTGTTTTTTACAGATAGAATAAGGTTCAAAATTCTACATATAGAATTTGAATAAAAAGCCGTGAATGGTATCAAATGATTTGATTGAGGAGGGACAGAATAAACATGAAAAAGAAATTACCCCGAGAGATGACAGGAGCAGAGCTTAAGTCCATGTTAAAGAGCAGTATTAACTTTAAAAGCCTGGGCGGCATGAAATGTGAGGAACTGAATCTAAAGGAAGAAGACAAAAAATGGTGGAGGGATGCCAAGATCGGTATGTTTATCCATTGGGGCTTATATTCTATCCTTGGAAAGGGAGAATGGGCAAGATTTAATGAAGTGATCCCCAAGGAAGAATATGAAGGCCTTGCCGATGAATTTATTCCGGAGAATTTCAGGGCAGAAGAGTGGATTCAGCTGGCGAAGGATTTTGGTGCCAACTACACAGTTATGGTAACCAGACACCATGATGGTTTTGCTTTGTGGAACAGTGAGGGGAGCTATGAACATTTTACCACCTGGCACAGAGGCGCAAAGAGAGATTTCATAAAAGAATATACCGATGCCTGCCATAAAGCAGGTATGCGTGCTGGGGTATACTATTCCCCTATGGACTGGAGATTCCCCGGATATTTTGATCCGGAAGGACTGCCTGAAAATGCGGCGCTCATGAAGGAACAATGCTACCGCCAGGTTGAGGAGCTTATGACAAATTACGGGCATATGGATATTTTATGGTATGACGGAGGCTGGCTGGCTCATAAGGGCAGCGATACTTCCAGTGCATGGTTCTGGGAACCGGTAAAGCTGAACAAGATGGTCAGAAACCATCAGCCCAAAATACTGATCAATCCCCGGTCCGGCTGGGAGGGAGATTTTTATTGTGATGAAGGTTCCCATGAAATACAGGGTAATATCATTCCGGTGCCCTGGGAGAAAAATATGTGCGTCTGCTCCGGCTGTTCCTGGGGTTATATGCCGGAGGATCCGGTATCTGATTTTGACTGGCTGATCCGTATGATGGTAAATGTAATATGCCGTGACGGTAACTGGCTGGTTAATATCGGTCCGGACAGGAATGGCAAGGTTTCCGGGGAAATCATATCCAGGATGCAGGAAGTGGGCAGCTGGCTCAGACATTATGGAGAAAGCGTTTACGGCACCAGAGGCGGCCCCTTTGAGCCGGTGGATGATATATATGGGAGCACCTTTCAGGATCACACGATCTATCTTCATATTTTAAACAGGGAGGCGTTCCGGAATATGACACTGCCCGGAACAGAGAATGTAATTCTGTCCGCATCCTTGTTTGATGGCGGTGATATCCCATTCCGGCAGGAACAGGACGGCATAAAACTTGACCTGCCCGCGTCAGAAGCCGCACCGGATACCATAATTATTCTGAAAATGAAAGAACCGGTACAGTTAAAGAGAAGTGAAACCGTATACTTTACAGGATCAGAATAAGGAGCCCCTATAAGGAGATATATAATATGAGGTATGGAGTATCCTATTATCCGGAGCATAAGAATCCGGAAGAACTTAAATCCGACATAAAGCTGCTGAAGGAATCTGCGATCAATACAGTGCGTATGGGTGAGTTTGCCTGGAGTCGTATGGAACCGGAGGAGGGCATCTATGATTTTGAATGGCTGAAGGATATCGTAAGAGAACTGGGAGAAGCCGGTATCCATACAATCCTGTGTACGCCAACAGCCTGCCCTCCTGCCTGGCTGATCGAAAAATATCCGGATATTCTATATATGGATAACAGAAGAATCCGCAGACCCTTTGGCGGCCGGCGTCATTATTGCTACAATAATGAGGATTACCGTGAATATTCCCTGCGGATTACTGCCAGTATGGGCAGAGCCTTTGCAGGCAATCCACATATAGCAGGTGTGCAGATTGATAATGAACCTGCACAGGAGGGCACAGGAAGATGCTGTTGTCCAGTCTGTGAAAGTAAATTCAGAAAATGGCTGGCTGTAGAGTTTGGCAGCATAGAAGAGTTTAACCGAAGGAGCGGGAGTATATTCTGGTCCCAGGAATACCAGAGCTTTGAACAGATACAGATACCGGTAAATACCATAGAACCCGGTGCTGTACCCCAGATCCGTGCCTACTATGAAAATCCCACAATACGGCTATTGTTTGAACGTTTTAGCAGCAACAGCCAGAAAGAATATCAGGATTTACAGGCAAGGCTCCTGCGGAAATATCTCACCGTACCGATTACCACAAACGGTACCGGACTGGCTACCAACAGCATTGACTATTATGACAGCACCAGAGAACTGGACTGTTATGCTTTTGATTACTATCCGGATTTGCGGGATGCAAGGGTTGACTCCTTTCCCTATGCTTTTGCCAGAGGAATCAAGCCGGGTGTACCATTCTGGATATTGGAGTTCATGTCAGGAGGAGGACATCGTTTGGGCGGTTCCGGAAGACTTCAGCCGAACCCCGGCGCCCTAAAACAATCGGTGGTTCATTCCCTGGCACATGGCGGCCAGATGATGCTGCATTTTCAGTTCCGCACCTATCCCTTTGGAGCCGAACAGCTCAATTATGCCATTGTGGATATGGATGGTATTCCCAGAAGACGGTATTATGAGATGAAGGATACAGCAGAACTCCTGAAAAAACTGGAACCGCTGGAAATGACTTCCTTCCCGGGAGAGGCTGCCATATGCTTTGATTACAATTCCCACTGGGCACTGCGTTTAAAGCCGGTAAATGATCCGGAATTCCATTATATTGATTACTGTGGGAAGCTATACCGGCATTTTGAAGAAATCGGTATCAATGCAGATGTTATTTCCTTAAATGCAGACTTTTCCCGCTATAAATTAATTATGATTCCGACAGCTATTATAATTACACCCAAACAACAGCAAAAAATAAAACAATTTGTAAAAGAAGGAGGAACAGTAATCGCCACCTTCCTGACCTCTGTAAAAAATGAAGATAATGTGGGATACACAACCAGCCTTCCTGCAGGCTTAACCGACTTATTCGGCAGTACCGTAGAAGAAGTGGAGCCGGTATTTGCAAAGAACCACACCAAATTATCCCTCCATACCCGGGATGGTGTGCAATCCGGTACAGACCAGTTCTGGAGCGAACTGCTGAGTGGACCGTCAAAGGCTCTTGGCGTTTATAAGGAAGACTATAAAAGCGGCGAAAAAGTGATTTCTGCCCATACCTATGGAGAAGGTCATGCTTATTATGTAGGTACGGATCTGAATGAGGAACTTTACCATACCCTGCTCACAGATATTGCCCAAGAAGCCAATATCAACATGCTGCATATAGGAAGAGAAAAAAATGTGGAAGCAGTCTGCCGTTACGGTGACGGAAAATGTTATTTAATCCTGTTTAATTTTACCGGAAGAGAAACCGTAGTGACATTGCCGGAAGGATACCGGGATTACATGACAGGGGAATCCATGGGAACCAACATTACCATTACACGCAATGGGTTCGTATGCTTGTATAAATCTATAGGAAACTGATATCCGCATCCATTCCCGGCAGTACCGGAAAAGGGCAGCAGGTCTGTAATAGACCTGCTGCCCTGATTTTATTCCCTCAATAACCCGTTTCCGGAACTTGAGGGCAAAAATAGTGCACTTTTTTACCAAATGTAGTGACCCGAAAAAGTAAAATTAAAGTGATATAATGAATTAACAAAAGAGGGAATGGAGCAAGAATATGAAACAAAAATCTTTATTTAAACTGATAAAACCCTATTTGTTTCTGCTTCCTGTCTTGAGTTTGCTGATTATATTTAAATATATTCCATTTGGAATGTCGTTTCAGAAATCCTTCTATAATTGGAATGGTGCCAATTTGGATACTTTCATCGGATTTCAGAATTATATGGAGGCATTTCAGGACCGGATTTTTTTACAGAGTATTGGAAAAGCTCTGATTGTAATGGTTGTACAGGTAGGGATTACAGTCAGTATTCCATTGGTAACTGCAGAACTTTTATTTGCGATGAAGTCAAAGCGGGCACAATATGTAGTAAGAACAGCATTTACTTTTCCCATGGTGGTACCGGGGGTAGTGGTTATTCTGCTCTGGAAATGGATTCTCGGAGGAGATACCGGAGTGTTGAATAATATTTTAAACAGTATCGGACTTTCGCAGCTGGCCAATCCATGGCTGGGGGATACGAAGACAGCGCTTCCGGCAATTCTTGCGATTGGATTTCCATGGATTGGGATTGCAGCACTGGGTGGGATGCAGTTTTTGGTTTATTTCGGCGCGCTGCAGGGAATTGCCGGTGATCTGCTTGAGGCAGCTAAGTTAGACGGCGTGAATATCTGGCAGCGGTTCTGGAAGATTGATGTACCGATGCTGGCCAGTCAGTTAAAATTGATGGTAACGTTGGTGGTAATCAGTTCCTTGCAGATTTTTGAGTCAATATTCATTCTGACGAAAGGCGGACCAGGAACATCAACGATGGTGCCGGCGGTGTACATGTATGAGCAGGGATTTACGTATAGGCGGATGGGTTATTGTTCGGCACTGGGAATTATTCTGTTTGGATTTATCCTGATTCTGACGGTATTCAACAACAAGTTTCTGAAAAAAGCAGAAGTGGTGGAATAGGGAGAATATATGAAAAAGACAATATCGGCTTTGAGTAGATTTTTGCTGGGAATTCTGTTATTCCTGACGTTGATGCCATTTTATTTATTGGTCATGAATTCTTTTAAGTGGAGTGAGGGAATTGTTAAGCATCCCTTTCGGCTGGCTGAAGAATGGCAGTTTGGAAATTATGTAAAAGCATTTGGTCAGGTGATCCGGCCCATGTTTAACTCGGCGGTGGTAACCTTCAGTGTGATTGCACTTGTGCTGTTAGTATCGGTTTTAGCTGCTTATGCATTTGCCAGATTTAAGTTCAGGGGTTCGGCCTTGTGTTATCTGATCATCATGGCGATGTTGATGATTCCGGGATTTGTACTGTTGATTCCGCAGTTTATCCAGATTAACAGGCTGGGGATGTATAATACCTTCTGGGGCTTGATCTTTCCGCCGGCGGCAGCGTCAGCGGCAACCGGCACATTTTTGCTGCGGACGGCGATGGAAGGGATTTCAAACAGTCTGTTTGAGGCTGCAGAAATGGAAGGAGCCACCGATTTGCAGATCCTTACCCGAATAGCGGTGCCGCTTTCAGGTCCGGTTATCGCTACTATCGTTATTATGACCGGTTTGAATGCCTGGAATAATTATCTTTGGCCTTTGGTTTCCACGACCGGACCCAACACACAGCAGGTAACAGTTGCACTTACCAAAATGGTGCGCACAGCGATGGAAGGTGATGGTATTTTGTTTGCCGGTTATGTAATTGCTTCCTTGCCACTGATCCTATTATTCTGCTTTGCCAGCCGCTCGTTTGTTGCAGGATTGACGCAGGGAGCCGTCAAAGGGTGAGTGAGCCCGGCAGTAAAATAGAATATGAGAGTATAGAAAGGAGAAAAGGATGAAAAAGAAACAGAGAAACAAAGTATTAACAGGTTTACTTGCAGCCATAATGGCGGCAGCAATGCTGGCTGGATGCGGTCAGGAGGAGAACAAAGAATCAAACCAGGAGACGACAGGAGCTGTCGCGGAAACGGAAACTGCCAAAGAGCAGTCGGCGGACAAAGAGGAGATTAGTCTGGTATTTGCCCAGGATCTGGGTACAGACGAGAAATCGAATCAGGTGATACAGTCGATTCTGGAAGAATATACCGCCAAAACCGGAGTTGAGGTTCGTTTGGAGTCATTGCCTTCGGCGGATTACCAGACCTGGCTGACCACCCAGTTTGCTGCAAATCGCGGACCCGATGTTTATTCCGGAATCATCTATAATATGACCACTGATTATCAGAATGGACAATTGTATAACTTTAAAGAGTTGTATGACAGTGAGAGCTCTTACGATCCGGGGAAAAAATGGGGAGAAGCATTGCCAGAATATATCAATGAAAGAATGTACATTACCGCTGATGATGTACCAGGTTATCCGACATCTACATCTGTTGTGAGGATATTCTGCAACAAGGACATATTTGCAGCTGCCGGTGCAGAAATTCCGGAAACATGGGCTGAGTTTATGCGTGCCTGTGAGCAGATAAAGGAATCAGGTATTACACCTTTTGCGTTTCCCAATGCAACGATTGATGATCTTTCCTGGCTGTGGTTTAGTAATTCGGTCTGCGGGCAGATAGATCATGAGATTGTAGCAGCTCTGGATGCGGGTGGTAACGGATATGTGGAACTGGCAGAGATTTGCAAAGGTATGGATGAAGGCAAGATTGATTTTGACAATGAAAATCTTCAGGCTGCATTCACTTTGATGAAAGAGTTTTCTCAATACTGGACTTCAGACTATAATGGTCTTGATCGGGCTACAGCACAGGAGATGTTCGCTCGTGGTGAAGTTGCAATGGTACAGGCGATGAGCATTAACCTGGAAGCAATCGACAGTATGATTGGCGGTGCTTTTGAATATGTGGTTATCCCGGTGCCAACTGTGACAAAAGAAACCAACGTAAATGCCATGGGAAAATCCGTTATTCTGGGAGGACAGCCGGATACCATCTACGGTATTAATAAATCACTGGAAACCGATGAAATTAAACTGGAAGCAGCAATAAACTTTGTGCAGTATATTTCCTCTCCGGAAATCCAGTTAAGACTGGCTGAAGAAATTAACCGTATTCCGCTTTCCTTGTCAACCCAGCTGCCGGAACGACTGGAAGGGTTTGTGATTACGGAGGAACCGTTAAGAATGCCGTTTTTCACAGGAATCAATGAAAAGCTCAGAAATTACTTTCATCGTTCCGGTCAGGAATACTTGTCCGATGCAATTACATTAGAAGACTTTACGGATACGATTAATCAGTCTTATCGGGAAGTCTTAGAGGAAATAAAGACTGAAAACGGCTGGACTGCGGATAATAATTATGGAATGAATTAAGAATATGTAATATAAAAAGAGGCCCTGCTCTTTGAGCAATGCCTCTTTTAAGAAATGAGGAGCAGGATGGTAAAGGAACATAAAAAACCCAATATCATATATATTTTAGCAGACGATTTAGGGTACGGGGATATCAGTACCTATAATAAAAGGTGTCCCTTTCGGACCCCGCATCTGGATGAATTGTGCCACCGGGGAATGAGGTTTACCGATGCCCATGCCACATCAGCCGTATGTACACCTTCCCGATACGGAATCCTGACCGGACGGTATAACTGGCGTTCGCGTTTGAAGTCCCATGTGATTGGTGGTTATTCGGAACCGCTGATTGAAGAGAATCGTCAGACTGTGGCGGATCTATTAAAAACCCAGGGCTATCAGACCGCTATAATCGGGAAATGGCATCTGGGCATGCAATTTGCGAAAACGACTGCCTTCCGGGAAGCTGACGATTTTGCAGCATGTGAAGGTGTCGATTATAATGGGGAAATAAGGCGTTCGCCGATTGCCAATGGTTTTGATTATTATTTTGGGATCAGCGGTTCTCTGGATATGCCGCCATATCTGTATATTGAAAATGACCATTTTACTGAAACACCTGAACGGTTGACTTCCGGAGAGGGAAAGCAATTCTGGCGAAAGGGACCAACAGGGAAGCATTTCCGGCATGAACATGTACTGGATGAGTTGACGGAAAAAGTCTGCATCAAAATTTCAGAATATAAAGCCGTTCCATTTTTCCTCTACTTTCCCATGCCTGCACCGCATACGCCGATTCTGCCTGATGAGCGGTTTCAGGGAAAATCAAATACCAATGCATATGGTGACTTTGTCCTCCACTGCGACGATGTTGTGGGCAGAATCGTGGAACGGTTAAAGGAAGAAAATATTTACGAAAATACCATTGTGATCTTTACCTCCGACAATGGCTGTTCGCCAATGGCTGACTATCAGGAGCTTTCAGTCTGCGGGCATAATCCAAGCTATATATTCCGTGGTGCGAAAGCCGATATCTATGAAGGTGGACACAGAATCCCGCTGATTGTTCAATGGCCGCAGGTCATTTCCGGAGGAAGAATCTGCAGCAGCATTGTCTGCCTGTCTGATTTTATGGCAACAGTCAGCGACATTCTGGGAGTGACCCTGCCGGATGACATGGGCGAAGACAGCGTCAGCAACAAGCCGCTCTGGCTGGATATCGGTAACCAGGAAGTCAGGGAAGACATCGTTCATCAGAGCATTGACGGCTCCTTATCAATCAGAAGAGGCCGGTTTAAACTGGAATTATGTCCCGGCTCCGGCGGCTGGTCTGATCCTGTTCCGGGGTCAGAGGATCCTCTAAAGCCGCGCTTTCAGCTCTATGATTTAGAAGAGGATATTGCAGAGCAGACTAATATCATCACCCGGTATCAGGAGCTTGCTGCTGCGTTAACAGAGCAGCTCAGAACCTATATTGAAAATGGACGCAGCACACCCGGAGCCAGACAGTCGAATAATGGGCAGCGTATTTGGGAGACAATTATGTGGCTTGATGAAAATGATCCAATATTATTTTAAAGATAATCTTTTTAATTGAAAATGTGAACTTTTTTAGTATACTGATAATGGAAAGAGATAATATTCGGGCAGATGGGAGTAGGATTGAAAATTCTGATAGTGGATGACGAACGCTGGATCCGTAAAGGCATAGCTAAAATGATTCAGGCAGAGGAGCTGGGAATTGAAGAAATTCTGGAAGCAGATGGCGTGATAAGCGGCTGGGAGCAATTCCGGAAACATAATCCGGAGATTGTCATATCAGATGTAAAATTTCCGACGGAGAATGGAAGCATACTTTGTGATCGGATTTATTCTGCCTGTCCCAATACGAAGATCATCATGATATCTGGCTATGATGAGTTCGAGTATGTAAAGGCAGCCCTGCAGTACAGGGCACTGGATTACCTGCTAAAACCCATTGACAAAGACGTACTGAACAAGACAATCAGGCGGGCCGGTGAAGAACTGAATCAAATCCACCATCGGAAGCAACAGCAGGATAAGCAGGAAAAAGAACGAATGCAGGCATTAAAGGGAGAAGAAATCGTAAAAGAACTAATGAGTGAGCTACAGGAACACTATAACGAAAAAATCACTCTGGGAGAGCTTGCCGCCCGCTACTATGTTAACGAGAGTTATCTCTCCAACTTGTTTACCAGAACTGCCGGTATGTCGCTGATGAATTATCTGATGAAAGTTCGCGTGGAGAAAGCCAAAACGCTGCTGATGATGTCGCGGTTAAGCATCACAAATATCGCTGAAAAAGTGGGATATGAGAACATGAAATATTTTACCAGAGTATTCAAGAAGATCACCGGAGAGACACCAAAGGATTATCGTCTGCGTATGGAACAGGAATTGAAAGAATGAAAGCAAACAAACAAGAAAAATCCAGAGGTTTATTTATTAAAGTAGCATCTGTATATATGTTATTACTCATGCTGGTACTGATTTTTGTGGTGATGATAATCAATCGCTTCTGCATATCATTTATAAAAGAACAGCGAATGAAATACAATACCCAGATTCTTGAAATGGCAGCATACGAAATGAAAAATGTCTATAACGCCATAGATTCACTGCTGATCCGGCTATGTAATGAAGATCGCTTCTCAAAAACCAAGATGAAGCTGGTAATGGAAGGAGAAAGCACATTTGAGAAAATCAAAAGGGAAGTTGACTTTGTAGACAGTGTCAAGCAAGCCACATATGCCAATGGTCTGGGGACTTATTACAGCGGCATTCTGTTTTTCAACGGAGCAGATGATAGTTACTATATCGGCAGCGGGGTAATCCTGCCGGATTATTCCTTCCAGGAGTTGGCAGAGTTAATCAGCGAAGAAAGAAATGCGCTGACCATCTTAGGGCCAATGAAAGAAACCTATATGCGAAATGCGAATCCGGACAGGCTGGTATTTGGTTTTGTCAGGAAAACCAACGAAGAGACCGGAGATATCTACAGCGAAGCCAATATCAATAATCAATATGCGATGATTATCATCTCACAAAAAGAGCTTATCGGTATTCTGGAAGAAGTCTTCCTGCATGAAAAAGGATTCTATATTACCAATCAGAATAAAGAACTCTTATATCAAAGCGGTCTGGCGGAAATGGGAATCTGTCCGGAAGAGCTTAAGATTCGTTCCGGTTCCACACAGGCAGGCGGGAAAAATGTATTGCTGACCAGTATCTCATTAGATGCATACGGTTGGCAGCTCTCTGTGGTAGATGAGGAGAAAGTCCTTTTTGAAGACGTGAATCGTCTGATGATCCGGGTGGTAGTCTTTATCACTGCCGGTTCAGTGCTCAGCATATTCCTTTTTCTCCTGATTACCCGAAAAGTTCTGTTTCCTATCGCCATGCTGAAGAAAATGATCTATCAGGTAGCTGCCGACAACAATACCTATCTTGAAGTCGTCTCCAACGATGAAGCCGGTGAAATTTCCCAGATGATCAACGAAATGAAACATAAAATAAAAGGCCTGACAGACAACCAGTACCTGTTGGAGATGAAGACCACCGAAGCCCGTCTGCAGCTCCTCCAATCCCAGATTAATCCCCATTTTCTGTATAACACCCTGGATAATATATATTGTATCGCTCAGGTTCAGGAAATAGAACCGATCACAATACTGACTAAAAATCTGTCCGAAATGCTCCGCTATGGAATCGACAGCAAGGAAATGTTTGTCTCCTTAAGCGAAGAAATAGATTACGTCAAAGCTTATCTGAATATCATCAATATCAGGTACGAAGATCGCATCCAATTAGAGTTGGATATAGAAGCAGGAACCGAAAATTGCCGCATTTTTAAACTGCTGCTGCAGCCGTTGGCAGAAAACGCCTGCCTTCACGGAATTCTGCCCAGCCAACTGAAAAAAGGACGGATCATTATCCAGTCAAGACGAATTGCCGGTGACATGATCATCGAGGTCCGAAACAGCGGTCTGCCGATATCGGCCAAACGACTGGAACTATTGAATGATAACTTAAACCATGCAGGAGGTACCCTGGTAACCGGAAAACATGGCTTTGGAATCGCCCTTGGCAACATCAATGAAAGACTAAAACTTTTCTATGGTTCTGCATATGGAATAACCATCCTGGCAATCGGCAGATGGGGGACTTGTGTACAAATACGAGTCAGATTCAAAAAATGAGTAACAATTCAACCGCCACGCTCCAACAGATTTGTAACAGTTTAGCCTTATACTGCTGTTTATCACACTAATGGGGGGGATGAAAAATCCGGACGAGACAAGAGGCAGGCATTTTAAGGGAAAGAACAGAAGAGACACGGGACAGGAAGAAGGCGGCACACATGTGTTTTACAGCTCAGTCAGGCTCGGGAATTCCACGGAGCCCATACCAGGACAAAAATGAACTGCGGGGGCAGTTCATTTTGAGGTCTCCGTTCCATGGCCTGAAAAATCGCTGTAAAACACATGTGTACCGCCTTCTTCCTGTCCCGTGTCTCTTCTGTTCCTTCCCTTAAAATGCCTGCCTCTTG
>Ga0153941_1000296_pt1 | contig 22518 bp, 19 predicted proteins | sample TSNJ025MetaG_FD_104733 | JGI IMG/M metagenome (GOLD analysis project Ga0153941, IMG submission 104733) | Attine ant fungus gardens microbial communities from New Jersey, USA - TSNJ025 MetaG | ecosystem: Host-associated > Fungi > Mycelium > Unclassified | place: USA: New Jersey, Brendan T. Byrne...
AGCCCTGAAGACGCACCGGTTACCACTGCAACCATTCCATGTAAATCAAACATCATTAGTACCTCCTTCTTTTTGTATATACCCATTCTAGTCCATCCGATGCATCCTGTCAACAAACCTTATCCTGGTGACAATCGTTTTCTAATCCAGGCTAATAATTCAAGTTCATCGGAACCAAATAATATTGATCCAGAACCATATTAAAATCTTCTACAGAAACCAAGCTACCGTTTACGTAATATACTCTCATATATTCGTATTCCAGAATGTTCTCTTTTGTCAGGGCAATCCAATCAACATAAAAAAGATGCGCGTTCTCAAGTAAAAAGTCATTGTTATACGCAAAATATTTTCTATCTTGTTCAATCCATTGTAAGTATAAATTTGATGTATCATCATTGTCCAAATGGATATTATATATATATGAATAGCCGCCAAATCCACCATGTAAACCTCTCGTACCCAGATAAATATTTCCTGTTTCCTTTTCCCGATATAGCTGCACATAATCTCCCCGAATAGCTCCGCCGCACTCATATCCGCTAACCAATTCCTTGATTTGATTATTCTCAATGGTATAAAAAGCACTGTTTGACCAGGGGAAATTGAGTCTTATAGCGGATTCCGCATAATAGTATAAGATTGGCACCTCAAAATTATCTACATTAAATAGCTTTGTCGTTTGTAAAGTATCACTTATCGTCCATGATGATAACTCTGTTGTATGTGAACTTTTCTGAACATGATCATGATATTCTTTTATCCTTGGCGTTATTTGATTTGTTAATACAACCTCAGATAAAGCAATATTCTCACTTTCACCAACAACAATAATATAATTTTTTATTACATCTTTATAATTTGTTGCTATAAAACTATTTCTTGAATTAAATAATACTTTGTTATTTGAAATACTATTATATCTGGCTGATAATATCTCAAGCCCATTATTGTCAATCAAACCTTTTTTGCCATTTTTCTCAAATATCTGAAAATCTCCTGCTTTTGAATATTGATAAATGTAATCATATATTTTTTCAGAAATAATTTCACCACTATTATTAGCTAAATAATAGTTGTCATCTTTATTTAAACATATCAATTTATCAGATATAGAAAAAATGTAATCATATGTACCAAAAGGAAGGATCACATTACCATATTCATTAATAATACCATAGCCATCGTTGTCATATGCGATAGCATATCCTTCATAAAAGGTGTTTATACGATCATAAACAGGCGATATCGATTCCGTAAAATTATTTAAAGATAAAATACCAGACTTGTTGTTTAAACGAACATTTACGTATGTAATTTTGTTGATGCTGCTTTTATTGTAGGGAGTATATATACCATCATACATAAAAGGTACCTTTAGTTCTCCTTTATCATCTATAATTCCATATTTTTCATCCTTGCATACGATAAAAAAATTGCTGTTCTCAATATATTCAATTTGCTCGTAAACAGGAGGTAATACATTATTTCCATATTTATCTGACACACCTGATTTTTCATCAATTGTATAGATATAATGATCATCATTTATTTGTACAATCTGGCCATCATTGTTATAAATTTTCTTACCGGAAAAGTCATAATAATCAATTACATCATCTTTCATTATTACTATATAGGATTCGTTTATAGATGCACTTGTGTATATTATGGGAAGGATTTCATTGCCAGCCTTATCAATAACCCCAACATAGATTCCTTTTTGGACAACAGCAAGTCCTCTTTCAAAAAAGCTGACATCATCATAAATATTATCAATAACAATTGTTCCTGCTGCGTCAATAAAGCCATATTTGCCATTTACCGAATAAAATGCCATCCCTTCTTTAAAAGAACTGATACTGTCACAATCAAGTAAAAAAACCTCTTCTTCATCTTTATTCATAAACCCATATTTATCGTTTATTTCGAAATAAGCAAGTCCTTCTGAGAAGGAATTTGCATTGTCATATATCAACGGAATAATTTCAATTCCATCCACATTAATAAATCCATACTTCCCTTCTTTCATCACACAAGCCAAACCTTCGTTGAACGGGCTGGCATTATCATATACATAGGATGTTATTTCCTTCCCCTCATCATTCATAAATCCAAATTTCTCACCAGTCCAAATACAATATATATTTTCAGATTGATATGCAAACTCTATCCATTTTGTTGTAGGCTTTAATATTCGCGGATACCCTGGAATGGTTTCAGCAGCTGATTCTATTGTACTATTATCTGTATTTAAAACTGCATCAGAAGATTCTATACTATCATTTTCAATCGTATCGCTGCTCGCTGCTGTGTCGTTATGTATTAATTCTGTTTCCTCTTTCGGTGAACAAGCTGTTAATGTTAATATAAAAATAAAAATTAATCCATTCTTCACAAAAGATTTTATTATCTTACATAACACAATAACTTTTTTTTGCTTCATATGATTTCCTCTCTTGTCTGCTAAATGATAAGCTGACAAAATAATTCAGTGAAATTTGAATGCAGCTTATGTTTCAGAAATATCCCGTGTAATATTCTTCAGCCATTTATAGCTCTTGTAATGCCTGATTACCCATGGCCATTTGACGAATTCATCCGTACAGAGTAAAAAGTATACCCACAGAACCGGCAGCTTAAAGACAAATGCGGCCAGAAATCCCAGAGGAACCGCATAACACCACATATCCACAAGATCACATATAAAGCCAAAGCGGCTGTCTCCTCCTGCTCTGAATATTCCTGCAATCAGAGTGGTATTTACTGCCGCTCCCATTATATAGTAGACATTAATATACAGCATATATTTCAGATAATACATTGCGGTTTCAGACAATGAGGCATATTGAAGTACAAAGGGTGTTGCCAGAAATACCAGCAGACCTCCCACAAACCCGCTTACTATGGTCAGGCGTACGACACGACTGGTATCTGCTTTCGCCAGTTCCAATTTATTTTCACCGATTTCATTTCCAATCAGGATGCCTCCTGCATTAGCCAGCCCAAAGCAAAATACCGTTCCAAAGTTACGAACCACCACCACAATAGAATTAGCTGCCACCACATCGGATCCCATATGTCCCATAATAACCGAATACATGGAAAATGCAAGTGCCCAGGCGACGTCATTGCCAAGCGCCGGCAGTGACAGACGGATAAAGTCCTTTAACAGTATCCCGCCTTTCCTGAACATCAGGGAAGGTTTCAATTTTATTTCTTTTGATCTTGCCGATACAACAAAGCATAAGACCAGCTCTGTCAGTCTGGATATGGACGTGGCCAACGCAACACCGGCGGCGCCCAATTCCGGTGCGCCAAACAATCCGAAAATAAATACAGCATTCAGAAAAACATTCATAACCAATGCAGATATATTTAATGCCATAGATATTGTTACCCGTCCCGTACTTCGCAGTACCGCCAGATAGATCTCTATAAAACCCCAGCAGAAATAGCTGAGACTTACAATCCTCAGATAAGAGGCACCAATCTCAATCAATGCCGTATCCTTGGTAAATACCATCATCATCAATTCCGGAATACAAAAGGCAGCTACTGCAAAAATCAGAGAAATACCCACGGAAAACCGAAGCGCAATACCTTCCACCATCTGAATCGCTTTCATATCACCTTTGCCGTAGTATTGGGCACAAAGCATGGTAGCACCCGTTCCAAGCCCATAGTATACCATAAACAGAATACTGCTGTACTGGGTTGCCAGGGAAACAGCTGATATAGCCTCCTGACTGACATAGTTCAGCATGACTACATCGGCGGAGTTAACTGCTGCACTCAGCAGATTTTGCAATACAATGGGCAAAACCAGCCGGAATATTTTCCGATAGAATATTTTCTTTTGTGATTCCTGATTCATTGACAAATCCAACCTCTCATTTGTTATCCAAACAAAGAACAGTTTAACAGACTTATAAGCTTATGCCAAGGAATTATTTACTTTTGTTCTGAATTATTTACTTTTCTTCTGAAAAATTTCCATAAATCATTTAAATTTTTACATAGTAAAATAGTATTTGCTGTTGTATGATAAATAGAACAATGTATGATACATAGAAATATGACGTTCTGAACCAGAGATATAACGAAAAGAGGAGGGAATCTGCCAATGAACAGCAAGGAACGTTTCCGTGCAACCATCGAACGGCACCCAGTGGACCGGCCGGCTGCCTGGCTGGGTATGCCGGATATCAAATCCCAGCCGGCACTATTTGAATATTATGGCGTTAATAACATCCATGAGTTGAAGCTGGCTATCGGCGATGATTTTTATTCTGTGGATGTACCGTACTGCTCACCTGTATCCAATGCAATCTATGCCGCTTTTGACTGGTATATGGACGGCAATGTGGATGCGCAGGACCGTACACTCACCGCTCCGGGCTGTTTCGCGGATGCGGAGGAACTGGAGGATTTGGACTTTTTTGAATGGCCGGATCCTGCGCTTTATATTAACAGGGACGAATGTCTGCGGCAGGTTAAGGCCGCACCTGCAGATAAAGTGGTTCTTGCCATGCTTTGGAGTGCTCATTTTCAGGATGCCTGTGCCGCCTTTGGTATGGAAAAAGCATTGATGAATATGGCTGATCCTGATTATGAGGAGCTTTTTATTGCTGTGGATAATAAAATTGTTGACTTTTATCTGAAAGCAAATGAAATCTTTTATGAAGCAACAAAAGGATATCTGGATGCCGTTTTGATTGGAAATGATATGGGCAGTCAGAGAGGTCTGATGCTCTCGCCGGAAATGGTCCGCAAATTCATTATTCCCGGTTGTTGCAGGCTGGTGGAACAGGCCCATTCTTACGGAGTTAAGGTAATCTATCATTCCTGCGGATCCATTGTGGATATCATTCCTGATCTGATTAGTGCAGGTGTGGATGCCATTCATCCGATTCAGGCATTGGCGGCTGGTATGGATGCCGCTTCCCTGAAAGATAAATTTGAAGGGAAAGTAAGCTTTTGCGGCGGCGTGGATACCCAGGATCTTCTGGTGAATGGAACACCTGCCCAGATACAAGCCAAGGTTCAGGAACTGCGCAGACTATTTCCTACGGGACTTATTATCTCCCCAAGCCATGAAGCCATACTGCCTGACGTTCCGCCTGCCGCTATTAAGGCATTATTTGATGAGACTGTAAAAATATATTAATCTGAGAGATAAACTGCCTGATGGATTATTTGCCTGATGGATTATTTGCCTGACAGAATATATAAAACCCGGCAAGGTAACGTTGCCGGGTTTTGTCTATGAATTAAACTGTCTGTTCAATATCAGATTTGCCGATTGTACAGGTCCATATTATACATATCCTGTTCAGCTGCTTTTATAGCTAACTGCATTGCCTCATAACGTATATTACGCTTTTTACCATTTCGCAGCAATGAAATATAGGCAATAACCACACCAAGAAGTCCGCCGATCCAGTAAACAATCATTTTCGGCAAAAGACCGCTTATATATCCCGCATCCATCAGACGTCTGCTTATAAAATCCTCCCATGTCCTGTTGTCATACGACACAACAAACCATATCCCTTCTCCAAGGATTACCAGGGCAGCAATTACAATACCTGTTAATATTATAATAAAGGGCAGCACACCGAATGCGGCTTTCCCATTTGCCCGATGATAAAAGGGCAGGGCAATCAAAGGAATCAAAAAATATAAAAACAGGTTGACATATCCAAAGTAAAATCCCAGATACATGGCAATACCCACCGGAATACTGCCAACAAGTAAACCGGGAATCAACATAAGCAAACCTGGAAAATAACCTTCTTTTTCTTTCCGTTTCTCCTGCGTGGCCAGCATTTCCCGGCGTTTCTGGCTGACACATCTTGCATGCGCCGGCTTCAGAATACTGCCGGTCCTGGGCGTCGTATCAAAATCATCACAGCTGCCCATTTGACAATATACACATTCCTGCGGCATCCTGACACCCTGCCCCTGTAAATACCGGGAAGTAATGTTTGCTGCTTCCCGCATGGTTTCATAGGTCTTATCATTGTGACTGTTCTTTTTCATGGAAAGGGTCAACAATCCATTCACATAAGCAGGTACGGCAATTCCCTTTAATTCTGCTTTCAGTCCTTTTAAGCTTTCCTTGCTCCAGGTGTTGTGATCAACAGACAATTTCAAAACATAAGTCCTCATTACACCTGAAAACAGTAAGGTTCCAATCATTCCGCCCAGGTAAGCCACCGCGCCGGAAGCCGCCTGATTATACTCATTTTCCATACTGAAAGCATATCCTTCCGCTGTTTCCAGTTTTATGATATCAAAAGATTCATTCTCATTATATATGTATGAATGCCTGCTGCGTACCGCCCAATCTGTCAATTGTTTTGTAACCATCATCAATCTCCTTCTTTTTGACTATATATATGATACCGTACGATAATATATCACCCAAAATATATTACCGGCATCGGTTCTAAGTCCAGCTCTTCCAGATATCCGGCTGGTAACCTACTGTTGCCTGTCTGCCGTTTCTTACAATTGGTGTCATTAATACCACCTGGTTCTCCAGTACCTTATCATCCTTCTCATCCTCTGCTATATACCGTACCAGAGCATAGGCATCCTTATTCCTGCAGTTTTTATCAAGCATGGCATCCAGACCGCCCACCGCCTGTTTGACACTGTTATACTCGCCTTTACTCATGCCCTTTTCCTTCATATCAATGAATTGATACGTTATATTTCTTTCTTTGAAATAGCGTTCTGCTTTTTTCGTATCAAAACATTTTCTGGTTCCAAAGATTTGTACATTCATTGCATTCCTCCATTATTACCCGCTGTCGTCATTTTTGGGCTCATACTCATCCAGGCTTAACCGCAGTGCATTCACCTGATTCTCTTCAATTCCCTCTGTGCTCTCCGGCTTCAGCAGGATTTTCAAAGTAAGCAGCATGAGCTTTAAGTCCAGCCCTACGGAATATTCCTCAATATAGGATAAATCCAGCTTCAGCTTGTCATAAGGCGTTGTATTATACTGGCCATACACCTGAGCATAACCGGCCAAGCCTGCCTTCACCTTCATGCGGAAAGCAAATTCCGGCATTTCATCCATATATTCCCTGATCAGCTCCGGTCTCTCAGGCCGGGGACCGATAAATGACATATCTCCTCTGAGAATATTGATCAGCTGTGGCAATTCGTCAATACGGACTTTACGGATAAAATGCCCCACCGGCGTAATCCGGTCATCCTGCTTGGCTGCCAGCCGGGCCACTCCGTCTTTTTCCGCATCCACCCTCATACTTCGGAATTTCAATATTTCAAATTCCTTTGCCCTTATTGTACAACGTACCTGTCTGTAAAGTATGGGACCGCCGTCATACAGCCTGATTGCAGCTGCTGTAATCAGCATAACCGGAGAAGTAACTAACAGCAGGATAAGTGCACAAATAATATCAATTCCCCGCTTATACAAACGTTGGCCAAAAGTAAGAGAATACTCTCTCACCATGAAAATCGGCGTATCAAACAAATGAAGGGAATCCGCTCCTTTAATCAGTACATCAGCAATTTTAGGCATCAAATACACCCGGATGGAACGACTGTAAAAATATTTTAACAGTACATTCCTTGTTTTATCCGGAATGTCCCACAATACTACTCCTTCATAAGCAGCAGAAGCTTCCTGCTTCAGATATTTTACCCCCTCCTTTACATCGATACATTTTCCAATCACATATCTGTCTTTCCGGCTCTCCAGCTTTTCTATAATTCCTTCCGTCGGCCGGCTTCCATGAATCAGCAGCAGCTTTCTGGGAGGAAACACCCTTCTGTAAATACGCTGGCTGACCCATGCCCATACAGCAGCAACCGCCAGGTCTATCAAAGTGGCATACACCATGGGCATTATCTTACCGCTCCACAACCTGACCGGCCAGACCGCCATCAGCGCAATCTCCAGAAAGGTCAGGGCATTAACACACAAAAGAGTCCAGGCTTCTGCCAGAAAAGTATCCATAGCCTTATAATATCCTGCTTTATTTCCCTCAAATACCTTGGAGAAAATATAAAACAGCAAGGCATAGATTCCAATCATCAGCCAGTTACCCTTCTGCCAGAAAACAATCCGGTCCCCGGTAAAGACCATATCATAATAGGACCTATACCAGATAAAACCATAGATTGCAGAATAAAATACCAGGCTTACAAGATTCAATTGTGTTGCAAGTACCTTGACAACCACGCTTATTTTCTTCACATTTACACCCCTTGTCCGCGTACTCAGCAAGCTAATCAAGCTCAGCATGAGCGGACATCAATTCAATACTTGAAAATGACCTTCTTTCAAACTTCCATTCATGCCGCCCCTGACAGCACAAACTATAAATTGTATATTTCCGTATATTTCTTAGTAAAATAGCTGATAAGCGGCTTAGACGATACCACCTTGCCGCAGACATTTGCAATCACTTCCTTAGGCGTACGGGTGGAACCATACTGATGAATCTGGTCATTTAACCACTTTGTGATTTCGCTGATCCTTCCCTCACGCAGAATCTGGTCAACACACCCAAGCTCCTCTTCCAACTGCTCCAGGAACATACCGTCATAAATACTACCCAACAGATAAGAGGGGAAATAACCAAAGGACCCATCCGACCAATGTGTATCCTGCAATATTCCTGCCGCATCATTTTCCGGTGTAATCTCTAAATAATCCTGCATTTTCTGATTCCAGATTGCCGGCAGCTCTTCCACCGGAACATGATCACGGAAAATGGCTTTTTCCATTTCATAACGGAGTATGATGTGGAAACAATAAGTCACTTCATCTGCTTCTATTCTGATCAGACTGTTTCTTACATGATTCACCTCGCGGTAGAATTCATCCAGCGTAATCTCCTGAAAAGGCGGCAGTAATTCGCCAAGCTTATCGTAAATGGGAATCCAGAAATTCTTATTTAATCCCAGCATATTTTCATAGAAACGGGACTGGCTCTCATGCACACCCATGTACCGGCAGCTGCCTGCAACAGTGTTGTCATATTCCGGATTCACATTCTGCTCAAATATGGCATGTCCGCCTTCATGGATTGCCGAATAGATGGCATTCACAGGATAAGACTCCCGATAGTGGTTTGTTACCCTTACATCCTTTGATGAAAAATTCAATGTAAAGGGATGGGCCGATTCTCCCACCGCACCTGCCTCTTTACGAAAGCCCATATATGCAAGAAGCATGTCCTGTACCTTCTTCTGTCCGTTTATATCAAATTTCTCTCTGAATTTGGCGTCATCCGGCTGGGGAGCTGCCAGAATCTTCTTAAGCAGCGGCAGCAGATCAGATTTCAGATCCTCAAACAAACAGTCAATGGTAGCGGAATCCATACTTTCTTCATGATCTTCAAGAAGCACCTCAAAAACATCTTCCCCGGGATCCGTATAACCGCACATTTCCACTCTGAAATCAATCATTTTTTTAAGATGCGGTGCAAAAATGGAAAAATCAGAGGCCTCCTTTGCTTCTTCCCATGCACGTCCTGACTCTGCCTGCGCTTTCACAAAAGCCTCATAACGGTCCTTTGGAATACGCCTCTCCTTCTCCAAATCCTTCTTCATCCGCTTTACTATGAATTTCATCGTATCGTCCAGCTTCTCATATTCTTCATCAGAAGCAAGATCCGTGACAATTTCATACAGTTCATCCGAGGTCAGCAGGGCAAAGCTTTCAGCTGAAAAATAAGTCAGGGCATCTATATGACCGTCATACCCCTCTTTGGGAACAAGTGTTTTCATATCCCAATACAGCAATGTTTCAATGTGTTCATATTTTTTAATCCTGTCCAGATAGTTTTTCAAATCTTCTACTGTCTTACTCATAGGTTGTCCTCTTTTCTTTTTATCCATATATTAACCATATATGCCCAGTTTAACAAAATACTTTCAGTCTGCCAAGATATTTATAAAAAAACAAGGTAGGTAATAGTAACTATAATAAGGTAAACCCCCGGGGGTACCGGGGGCTGTTCATAATTAGATTGGGTAGGACCCGTTTTTGGTATCAGCCTGGGTCATATCTACTTTTTCCTGCTGTGCCTGGCGGTATTTAAAGAAATCAATCGCAACCTGAGGGAACAGTGCGTAGCTTAAGACATCCTCGTCCTGCTGCTTCCATTCCTTCATTTCACTTTCCAGTTTATCCATTTCGTTTTCAATCAAATCCGCATAACGGCAGGTAACACGTTCTTCACCCGGTATTACTTTGTCGATTACTTCCTGGTTCATTGGCTTTACAGTCTGTCCGTATTCCCCGCGCAGTACTGCTTTGGTCTCTTTGGTTGCCATCTTATATCTTTCGCCCATCAGTACGTTGAACACTGCTTGTGTACCAACGATCTGTGAAGAAGGAGTTACCAGCGGCGGCTCACCCAGATCCTGACGTACTCTGGGGATTTCATTCAATACATCATAGTATTTGTCTTCCGCATTCTGCTCTTTCAGCTGGCTTACCATGTTGGATAACATGCCGCCCGGTACCTGATACAGCAGGGTCTTGATGTCCACTCCCATTACCTTGGGGTTCAGCAGTCCTTTTTCAAGACATTCATCTCTGTAAGGTCTGAAGAAGTCGGCAATCTCTGCCAACAGTGTCTGATCCAGTCCGGTATCATATTGGGTTCCTTTGAAGGTTTCAACCATAACTTCTGTAGCCGGCTGGGAAGTTCCCAGTGCAAAGGGGCTGATTGCGGTATCAATGATATCCGCACCTGCTTCAATCGCTTTCAGGCAAGTCATGGATGCCACACCGGATGTGTAATGGGTATGAAGATCAATGGGAAGATTGGTTACACTCTTCATTGCTGTAATCAGCTCTGTTGCACTATAGGGAAGCAGCAGGCCTGCCATGTCTTTAATACATATGGAATCAGCACCCATTTCTTCAATCTTCTTAGCCATCTGCGTCCAGTATTCCAGCGTATAGGCATCACCCAGGGTATAAGACAAAGCTACCTGTGCGTGACCGCGGCCTTCCTGCTGCTTGAATTTATTAGTTGCATCAACCGCTGCCTGGAGGTTGCGCAAATCATTCATACAATCGAAAATACGAATGATATCAATTCCATTACTGATGGATCTCTGTACAAAATAGTCAACCACATCATCGGCATAGGGTCTGTATCCAAGGATGTTCTGTCCGCGGAACAGCATCTGAAGTTTTGTATTCTTGAATCCGTCACGAAGCTTTCTCAGCCTGTCCCATGGATCCTCTTTTAAGAAACGCAGGGATGCGTCAAAAGTTGCTCCTCCCCAGCATTCTACTGCATGATATCCAACCTTATCCATTGTATCAATGATGGGAAGCATCTTTTCAGTAGGCATTCTGGTAGCAATCAGAGACTGATGAGCATCACGTAATATAGTTTCCATTATTTTAACCGGTCTTTTTACTTGTTCTGACATATTACTTGTTGTCCTCCTTCTATTATTAAGGTAATCTTATTAAGAATCTGCGATCAGAATACGCCGAATATTGCCATAAAAGTTCCTGCAACTACGGCTGTCCCGATCACGCCGGCAACATTAGGCCCCATGGCATGCATAAGCAGGAAGTTTGTGGGATCGGAATCAGAACCCACCTTCTGGGAAACACGTGCTGCCATGGGCACCGCTGATACACCTGCGGAACCAATCAGCGGATTTACCTTACCGCCGGTTGCCTTACACATGACTTTACCAAACAAAACTCCCGCTGCTGTACCAAATGCAAATGCGATCAAACCAAGCACAACAATTTTTATGGTGTCCATATTCAGGAAAGCTTCTGCACTGGTGGTTGCTCCAACAGATGTACCCAGCAATATAACCACAATGTACATCATGGCATTGGCTGCAGTATCTGTAAGCTGTCTTACCACTCCTGATTCCCTGAACAGGTTGCCAAGCATCAGCATACCTACCAACGGTGCTGTTGTGGGCAGAATCAGACAAACCACAATTGTTACAATGATGGGGAACAATATCTTCTCAAGTCTGGATATTGGACGAAGCTGCCCCATTTTAATCTTTCTCTCTTCTTCTGTGGTAAACAGCTTCATAATAGGCGGCTGAATTACGGGAACCAATGCCATATATGAATATGCGGCTACCGCGATTGGTCCTAAAATTGCTGTCTGTCCCAGTTTCCCGGCAAGGAATATGGATGTGGGTCCATCTGCTCCGCCGATAATAGAAATAGCCGCAGCTGCCATGTCGTTAAATCCAAGAGCGATTGCTCCAAAGTATGCTGCAAAGATACCAAACTGGGCTGCCGCTCCCATTAAGAAGCTCTTGGGGTTCGCAATCAGCGGCCCGAAGTCAGTCATGGCACCTACTCCCATAAAGATCAGGGATGGAAGAATTGCCCATTCATCCAGCAGATAAAAATAATGCAGCAAACCGCCAATACCATTTGAGGAATCCTCTGCACTGAGCATGATATCAGGATAGATGTTAACCAATAGCATACCGAATGCTATTGGCACTAACAGCAACGGTTCAAACCCTCTGTTAATTGCCAGATAAAGGAAAAAGCAGGCAACTGCTATCATAACATAGTTTCCAACCGTCAGATTGAAAAACGCTGTTTGATGAATCAGGTTATTAAGCGTAGTACCTATATATTCCATTTGATGACCTCCTGTTGTTTTATGATACTCTAATCTTCGCGGCCTGCGCTTCGATTAGTTCATGGTTGCAAGCAATGCACCTGCTTCAACAGGGTCACCAACTACTACATCAATACTTACGACAGTACCGTCCTTGGGCGCAACTACCGGAATTTCCATCTTCATAGCCTCTAAAATCACAATTGCATCACCGGCCTTAATAGCCTGTCCCACAGAAGCTTCTACTTTGAAAATCTTTCCTGCTGCACCTGCTTCCACTCTTACACTTCCTGCGCCGCCTGCTTTCGGTGCTGCAGGAGCCGGAGCTGCTTTCGGTGCTGCAGCAGGCGCTGCCTTGGGTGCTGCAGGTGCTGCCGCTGCCATGGGTGCACCTGCGGAACTTCCTTCTTCTACTACTACATCATATACGTTTCCATTTACGGTAATGGTATAATTCTTCATTTTAATTTCCTCCATTAATATCTGCTTCTATTTATTTTGCGGATAGAACGAACAACAAATCCTTCCGTTACGGCAGCACCTTCACTTGCGGCAATTGCTGCTGCAATAACAGCCACCAACTCAGATTCATCAGTATAATCATTATAATCAGGAGTATCTGCGATCACTTCCTGCTCTGCAATATGCGCTGCTGCATTGTCAATACCTTCTGCATTTATCTCTTCTTTTTCTTTTTTGGTAAATTTTGCCTGTATTACCGGAATATACTTAAGAAGTGAAATAATAAAACTGATTAAAATCAAAACAGCAAATACTGTTCCCATTCCAATTATGGTATTCATTCCTGCACGGCCGGCCTTCTCACCTAAACTGTAAACTGGATTTAAAGCTGCAGACTCAAGCTTAAGGAACATATCATTGGATAATATGACTTCCGCTTCCGCGTTTTTCTTGCTGCCCTGTACCTGCACCGTTACGATGATCTGGTCGTCATTGATACGTGCAGAAGCTTCACCGATACCGGTAATATCCCCAATCGTGGCTTTTGCCAGAGTGTATGAGGTCACACCTCGCTTCACAGCATATCCGTCAGCCAAAATTCCATAACTCTGTTCAAAAACATATTCAACCTCTTCCGCCGTATATTCCTCAATAACAGCAGCAGATGCCTCATCTTCCGCAAAGCTTTTCAGAATCTGGACAACTTCCGTCGCCATTGTACTTTCCGCATAACTTAACTTCTGCTGGTCATAGTCCGACAAGGTTTCCTGACTGCATGCCGTCAACCCAAAGATACAGGTAATCATGCCGATTAAAGTCAAAAATTTCTTCATACAATAAGCACCCTTTCTAGACTGTTCCGTGTTTCTTGACAGGACGGTCTTCTCTCTTTGAGAACAACATTTCAAAAGCACCGATTACATATTTTCTCGTATCGGCAGCCTCTATGATCTGATCTACATATCCTCTCCGGGCAGCGCTGGCTGCATTGTTCTGAAGCGCTTCATACGCAGCTGCCTTCTCATTTATTACCTCTGCACCCTGGCCGTCATACATGATCTTTGCCGCCAGCTTTGCATCCATTGTACCTACTCCTGCGTCAGGCCATGCCATGGTGATATCTGCTCCGATTGCCTTGGAATTCATAACCACATAAGCTGTGCCATATGCATTCTGGATAATCACGTTTACCTTTGGAACCGTTGCATTGGCAAAAGCGTAGGTAAGCTTTGCTGCTGCTTTGGCAATTCCTTTTTCGGAACATATGCTGGCTTCATAACCTTTTACATTGGTAAGCGTCAATACCGGAATATTAAAGGCATCACAGAAATTAACAAAATCAGCTGCTTTTTCACATCCTCTCTTTGTTAATACCGCATCCATTTTCTTTACTGACTGGCCTTCACCATCCAGAATTTCACAACGATTGGCGCAGACACCTGTCGTGGAACCGTTCAGCTTCAGGAATCCGACCACCATATCCTGTGCATAACCTGCTTTTACTTCAAAAAATCTGTTGTGATCCGCAATCAAGGATAATGCCACAAAGGTATCTCCCGTACAATTTGAAAGCGCTGCTTCTGCTCTGTTCAGATCATCCGTACATTCTTCAAAGCTGCAGTCTTCTTCATTATTGGCCGGTAAATATCCAATCAGTTCCCTGATTCCCGACAGGATAGAAGCCTCATCGGCAACCACATCCACAATACCGCTTTCCTCAGATGCGAATACGGCGGAAGAAGAATTACATTTACTGATTTCATTACCATCAAGTGCATTGGGCGCATTAACAAATAATTTTGCATTCTTCTCTTCCATAAATGTAAAATCTGTTAATGTGGGAAATAATCCGAGACCACCTCCGCATGTCCCAAAAACAGCCGTAATTTGAGGAATTACTCCTGATGCAAGTGTCTGCTTGAAATAAATCTCACCAAATGCATTCAGTGCGTCTGTTGCTTCCTGCAGTCTCAGGCCGGCGGAATCAATCAGACCGATTACAGGTGCACCTGTCTTCATCGCCAAATCATACAGACCGGCTATCTTCTTTGCATGCATTTCACCGATGGAACCGTTCATTACGGAAGCATCCTGACTGTATACATATACAAGATTACCATCAATTACTCCATATCCGGTTATCACACCATCAGTAGGAGTCTCGTTTGGTTTCATGTTAAAATCTGTTGCCCTTGCCGTAACAAGACCGCCGATTTCAACGAAACTGTTGTCATCGAGTAAAGAGTTGATTCTTTGACTCGCTTTTGAAGTAGTACTCATGCTTTCAGCCCTCCATTTATAATAAAAATATAATAACGGATTAATTAGGAAGTATCTTTACGTATTGTTAATTATTTCCCAAATACAAATCCGCAAATTACCCCATGATTAACGTCCTTCCAAGTATAACACAAAAAAAGCAACTCGCAAAGAACGAATTGCATTTTTTTTAAATTTTAGTTATATTTTTGTCAAAGGGTGAAACGCCTCATAATTTGAGTCATACACCACTTGAAATCAATCTTTCTGATACTTTGTGCCAGTACAATCTCCTGCGTTTTGTATATCTGCCCATCTACTTTATAATAAATCGCTCCGATCTGCATTCCGCTCACTGCCGGAGCTGTAATTGTATCCTCTGTTTCGCAGACCACTTCAATGGTTTCATCCTGGGCAAGAAGCAGTCCGTTAAGCCCTTCCTGTCCCTGTATCCTGACTTCTGCAAACACTTCCTGATCAAGATTATCACTGCATCCGTCAATGACCCGGACAGGGTTCAGACTGCTTTCATCATAAGCTGCTTCTTCAAAGGATCGGTATGTATAATGTTTGAGACCATATCCCATCAGTTCTCTGGTATCGCTCCACTTATAAGTTTTATTATTCGGCCATCCGCAGGCAAGCAGTACCACCACCAATGTTTTTCCGTCACGTTCCAGGGCACCCACATAACAATATCCGGCCTTACTGGTAAAGCCTGTTTTACCGCTCAAAGCCCCATCCATCATGGTAAGGAAGGCATTATGGTTATTACAGGAAAAGGAACGTCCTGCCGTATTACTGAAGGAATAGCTGGCTGTCCTGGTAATATTCAGGAATTTATCTGCTTCAGGAGACTGTCTGATGCAGTAGACCATGATCATGGCCAGATCTTCTGCTGTTGTCATATGCTCCCTGACTACCACTTCACCGCTGTTCAAGGTAATGGTTTCCGTGGCATCCAGTCCATTGGGCGTAATAAACCAAGTGTTGTCACATCCTATGGTAATTGCCTTCTGATTCATCAGACGGGCAAATGCGGCAACAGCCTGTTTACTTTCATCTGTTGTATAGTCAGACGTACTTTTCTGCTTCAGTTCATCCGAAAGGTATTCCTTACCGATATGCTCTGCCAGCGCTACCGCTGAATCATTGTGGGATTCCAGCATCAGCGAATACAAAAGGTCTCTGACCGTATACTGCTCGCCCCGCCTCATGGAAAGATGCACCTTGGGCATACTGGCAGCATAGGCAGAAATATCAACCACATCATCCGGATTACCATACTCCAGTACAATAATACATGTCATGATCTTGGTGGTACTTGCCATCGCCATCACATCCGTACTGTTCTTACCATACAAAACCCTGCCCGAATCCGCATCCATGAGCACTGCCGAAGTGGCATAAAGAGACAAATCCTCAGCTTCCCCTGCCTGAACAGGAACAGAAGAGCTTAATAAACATATACTGCAAAAAAGCAAAAATCCTTTTTTTATGAAATTCATTGCGCACAAACTCCGCTTTTGTATCAGTATATGATTCCATCCGGCAAAGAATGTGTTGGATTTTTCGGGTTAAATATCCAGCTGCAGTTGAATCTCCTGCTCTGCCTGCTGCTTGAATTCCTCGATCTGGACCGGATTCATTTCCGGCAGCTCATCCAGACTCTTCACTCCAAAACAGCGCAAAAACTGCTCCGTAGTCCCAAATAAAAGCGGGCGCCCTGGTGCATCCAGTCTTCCCAGCTCCGCAATCAGGTCATATTCAAGCAGTTTATTGATGGCATGGTCGCAGCTTACCCCTCTGACTTTTTCAATTTCCACACGGGTTACAGGCTGCTTATATGCAATAATGGACAGAGTCTCCAAAGTCGTATCGGTTAAAGACATCTTCCTGGGATTCCTGGCTATTTTAATCAGATATTCATACATATCCGGCTTTGTACATAACTGCACCGCATCGTCAAAATAAGTAAGCGTAATCCCCCTGCCTTCCTGCCCATACCGTATTGCCATTTCATCCAGTATTGCTTTGGCCGCTTTCGTATCCTCTTCGATCAGATCAGCCAGCCGGCTTATTTCCACAGACTCACCCATAGTAAACAAAACTGCTTCTATCACTGCTTCTGCTTTCTCTCTCTCCATTTTACTTATCTGCCCTTTCCTCTATAGGTATACCGGTAACGATTTCAATGTTATGATCAGGATCAGAAATGATCATAATGTCTTCAAAAATATCTTCCTGACTGATATGTATTTTCCCAACTTTCATTAATTCCAGAATCACCAGAAAAGTAACTATGATTTCAAGCTTACTGGTCTGCTTTTCCAAAAGCTTCCGGAAACTGAAGCGCTTATGTTCCCTTGCGTATGCCTCCACGTACAGTGTCTTGGCATCCATATCCACTTCATCCCTTTCAATATTACCATACTGGCTTCTGATGGGATCAATCTTATCTTCCTGCCGCCTGATTGTGGCTTTGAACACCTCATGAAGCTTACTCAGGGTCATATCCCCGATCAGCACATCATAATCAACCGGCTGCCTGTAAGCCTCCACTTCTTTGGGAAGCTTCTGTTTTCTATACATATTCCTGGCTGCATCCATAAGCCTGTCCCTGAGCTCAAGAGACATATACTTATACATCTTATACTCCAACAGCTTCTGAACCAGCTCTGCCCGGGGATCCTCTTCCTCACCCTCTTCGTTTACCTCCTTGGGAAGAAGCATCCTGCATTTTATATCAATCAGTGTAGCTGCCATAACCATGAACTCACTCATGACATTCATATCCCGTGACGGCATCTGCTTAATATAATCCAGATACTGCTCCGTTATCTCCACAATAGGAATGTCATAAATATCCACCTTATCCTTTTCAATCAAATGAAGCAGCAGATCCAGCGGACCTTCAAACACTTCCAACTTAACAGGTATCGCCATTTACGCCCACCTTCCTGACCACAAAAATCTTTCTTATTTTACCTATTTTCCACATATATTGCAAGACAAACATCCGTTCCTTTGATTCGTATTATCTGTTTTTTATTTATTTGGTATTTTTTACCCATATACCAAATAAAATAATAAAATACAGGTTATCTACAAATGATATCATTAATGAAAATTATGAAATGAGAGGGCAAAATATGTCGGAAGACAATCGATCCAAACAAGATCCCCAAAACAGCCAGAGACTGACTTCCAGTACAAAAACTGTATTAATATTTTCTTTATCCCTTTTTGTCCTGTCTCTTTTATGTATTATATTGCTGTGGGAAGTAAATAATCTGAAAAGCAAACTGAATCAGGTTACAGACCAGCTTACAGACATAACCTTGTTTCTTCAGTCAAAATATTACTCCAGAGAAGCGGATAAAACAAAAACACCCGGCACTGACAATAACGCGCAAACAGGGCAGTACCCGGAAGATATGGATGAATCAATTCAGGTTCAGGCAGTTTCCGGAGGCGCGCAGCTTGCAGAAACGGATCAGATTACAGATGCGGCCCATAAAGTATATTTAACCTTTGATGACGGCCCCGGTTCCAACACCTTGAAAATATTGGATATTCTTGACCAATATGACATAAAAGCCACTTTTTTCGTTATCGGTAAGGAAGATGCCAAATCAGTTGAATTACTAAATGAAATCGTAGAACGCGGACACACCCTGGGGATGCATTCCTACAGTCATAAATATAGGGCAATATATAATTCTGTGGAAGATTTCGCCGAAGACTTCCATAAGCTGCAGGACTATCTCTATGAATCGACAGGTGTCTTATGTACCTGTTACCGTTTTCCCGGAGGCAGCTCAAACAGTATCACTGACATTGACATCCTTGTGTTTGCTGCTTACCTGAAGGAACAGGGTGTCGAGTACTATGACTGGAATATATCCTCTGGTGACGGCGCCGTTGTCCTTCAGAGTGTGGAAACCATTGTAAAAAACTGTACTGCCAATATCGGTAAACAGGAAACATCCATTGTATTAATGCATGATTCCCCTAATAAAAGTACTACCCTGGAAGCCTTGCCCATCATTATCGAACGAATCCTGGATATGGAAGATACTGTATTCCTCCCCATTACTGAAGATACTGCGAAAATTCAGCATGTAAAATAGCAGAATAAACTATTCCTCCGGCTTAAGATTAACCACAATCAACTCTCCCGGATTAAAAAGCCGCAAGGGGATCGTATGCATACCCAGACCGCGGCTCAATATCATGGTTTTGCCTTTTTCCTCAAAAATACCGCCGTCGTATTTGGGAAATATCTTTAGTGCGGGAGATATAAAGCCCTTGGAATAAGGAATTCTTACGATACCGCCATGAACATGTCCTGATACTGTCAGATCCGCTCCCCAGTCGGCATACTCCGGAAAGTAATCAGGGTCATGGGCAATCAGTACATTATAACAATCCTCCGGGGGGCTTCCCAGGAGGGTATTCAGATATGCCGCTTCCATGCGCGGTCTTTTAAAACGTTTGTAGTAGTATTTGTCTATTTCAGAACCATAAATCACAATATTGTATGGTTCCAATGCTATATGTTCATTAACCAGGCGGCTTATTCCCATTTCCTTAAGTGCCTTTTCGTATTGATCAGCCATCGAACCATATATTTCGGGATATAATTTCAAACGGTGTTCGTGATTACCGTTCGCATAATAGATGGGATAGTCCTGTGCCAGTTGTTCCAAAAGAGTAGCTGCCCTGGCAAACTTTTCACCCTTTTTGGCTGTTATGATATCACCGGCAATCCAGACGCCATCCGGCGCCTGTTCCTTTACCGCTTCCAGCAGACTCTTATTGTCTTTTCCATATTCTTTATTATGCAGGTCTGCCAGAATCACTGCCCGATAATGCTTCTTGATTCTTTTATCCTGAAATGTGATTTCTTTTATCACAAAACGATTACTGTCATATAATATGATCCATATAAAAAAAACAAACAAGATGCTGAGTACTATTATAATAAAATCCAACATATTCCTGAAATCCTTATCTTTGTATTATTTCATGCTTAAGGTGATGTATCCGTTCATTTCATTATAATAGAAACATACCCAATACTCTGAACAAATAATCTTTATAGACTGCTTTTTCCACATCATCCGCAAACAGTATGGATACCCGGCCGATTTCTTCACCGTTCAGGTAATATATGGATTCGCCGGCCTTCTCTCCCTGCCAGACAGGTGCTTCGGCAGCTTCCGGCAGCTTGATTTCCTTGATGATCTTATCCAGGGAATTGCCGACAGTATCCAGGTAACGGAATTCACCGGCAAAGGCAAGAGCCACACTTTCTTCCACACCGCCTTCAATGGCAAGCTGCGGAAGCGTTTCCTGATTTTCATCTATGTATACGGCACTTATGCTGAATCCATAATTTAAAAGTGTCATGGCATCCTTAAAGCGGCTCTGACCGTCAGGAACTGCCATCACTACGGCAATCAGGTCTATGTCATTACGGCAGGCGGTCGCAGACAGACAATACAACGCTTTACTTGTAGAACCTGTTTTTAATCCTGTTGTCCCTTCATACTGCTTCAGCAATTTATTGGTACTGGAAAGCGTAAACTGGCTGCTTCCCTGTGTAGTTGTATGGGTGATTTCCTCCATCCAGATTTGTGTATATTTATAAACATCCGGATAATTGATGATCAGTTCCCGTGACATAACTGCAATATCTCTGGCGGATGTATAGTGATTATCTGATTCTGTCAGTCCGCAGCAATCTTCAAAATGTGTGTTTACCATGCCCAATTCGGCTGCTTTCTGATTCATCAGCCCCACAAAGGATTCTTCACTTCCGGCAATATGTTCCGCCACTGCCACACTGGCATCATTGGCACTGGAAACAGCAATACATTTGATCATTGTTTCCAGGGTCTGTATCTCATTGGCTGCCAGATATACCTGAGACCCTCCCATGGAACTTGCATAATCGCTGGTGATCACCTGATCATCCAGCTTGATATTGCCCTTTTCAAGCTTCTCAAAGGTTATGAGTAAAGTCATAATCTTGGTAATACTGGCAGGACTTCTCCGTTCATCCGCATTTATTTCATATATTACCTGCCCTGTTGAGGCTTCTGTCAATATGGCGGAAGGTGCTGAGATATTAACCTCCGCACGTACAGTCATACCGTTTCCCAGAACCAGAATGATGCAAATGAATGCAGCCGCCCATCTTTTCAGCTTATTTATCAAAACGCCACACTCCTTCTCTTTAATTTTTGAAAGCAATTTGCTAATCTTATTAAAAGATATGGAAATGCGGCGTTCAATATAACCGGAATCTATAATTTTTAATACCATCTTGCCTTAAAGGACTGGTAATGCTCCTTGAGCTTTTCCTTCTTTTCATTAAGGTCAATTTGAAACGCATGAAGCAGCTGGATACAATAATCAATTGTAACCACAAACAGGATCAGATAGATCAGGCGGATTCCGATCCCAAAATGTACATTCCTGATTACATACAAAATCCGTTCATGAAGGAAATGCACGATAATGTTCGCATAAAACCCCCAGGCAATTGTACTTTCCAGGCAGATAATCCCCTGAAAATTAAACGGCTTGTTATTATAATCCCACCACAACTTACCAAACAGCCGCAGCATTCCCCTGCCTACCATATATTCAAACACCGTTGCCATCAGGGCACCTATGATATACAGCTTGATATACTGCCCTTTCAGCGGACCCAGAACCAAATTGCAGATGACCCCGCCAAATCCATAAATCGGGCAAAATGGGCTTTTGGCAAAACCTCTGTTGGTCAAACGCCGGTTACATAGTGACATATAGATTGATTCCACAAGCCAGCCTAATATACTGTATACGATAAAAACAGCAACTAAGTGGTACACATCCGTACCAAATACTTCCTTTGTCCACATACTCTCCCACCCTCTGATCTACACACAGCGATACTATTCAATCGCATCTCCCTCATATTAACATGATGCATCGAACAGCAACCACACTGCCCTCAAAAAAACATAAAGCCCCCGTTCATAATTGGCCGGGGACTTCTGCTACTATTCAGCCGTATCTTCTTCATGATAACATGATGCACAAATCCAACAAGTTGGATTACAAATCAGTAAACAAATAAATTCGCTTGTGATTTAGCATTTGCTACCCAAATCGA
>Ga0153941_1000297_pt1 | contig 22352 bp, 23 predicted proteins | sample TSNJ025MetaG_FD_104733 | JGI IMG/M metagenome (GOLD analysis project Ga0153941, IMG submission 104733) | Attine ant fungus gardens microbial communities from New Jersey, USA - TSNJ025 MetaG | ecosystem: Host-associated > Fungi > Mycelium > Unclassified | place: USA: New Jersey, Brendan T. Byrne...
TCATAAAATACTGGAGGTTCTTATGGTCTGTCCAGATTTCAAATTCGAGTTTTGCTCCCTCTAAGTAGTGCCTCCATGCTTCTAGGCACCTTATAACTGCCAGCATCTCTTTATCGTAAATTTCATAATTTCACTCTGTGGTATTCAGCGATTTAGAAATGAAGGCTACTGGTCTCTACTTCCTATCTTCACACTTTGTCGACAACACTCCCCCTGTTGCATAGTCTGAGGCATCTGCTTCCACTCTCATTTCCCTATTGATGTCCAGGATGGCCAGAACAGGCTCTGTGGTAAACCCTGCCTTAAGTTTTTCAAACGCTTCCTTCTGTTTCTTTTTCCACTTCCACTTTTGCTCCTTTCTGACTAGCACATGTAGCAGTGCCGCTATCCTAGCAAAGTCCTTTATGAACCTCCTGTAGTAATTGGCAAGGCCTAGGAATTTTTGTACTTCTTTGACATTCTTAGGTGCCGGCCAGTTCAGGACTCCTTCTACCTTCTCCTTTTGCATCTCCACTCCTTTTGGACCAATTATTACTTCCAGGAACTCTACTTCTCTTACTTTCCATTTGCATTTCTCTGGTTTCACAAACAGATTGTTCTCTTCCAATCTCCTTAGTACTTCCTCCACCAACTCATCATGTCTCTCTTCCATATCTGTGGCTACTAAAATGTTGTCAATGAAGGTTGCTATGTTCTCTTGGTTTATGAGGTCTCTGAACAGGTCATTTATCATTGCTTGGAAGGTGGCGGGGGAGTTTGTCAACCCAAAATACATGACTGTAGGTTCATACGCTCCGATGTGTATTGTAAATGCTGCCTTCCATTTGTCTCCTTCCTTGATTCTGACATTATTATATCTCCATCTCAAATCCAACTTTGTAAACATCTTTCTCTTTCCTACTCTATCCAATATATCTGCAATAAGGGGTAAAGGGTACCCATTTTTTATTGTTCACTGGTTTATGTGTCGATAGTCTTGTACCATTCTCTGTGTGCCATCCTTTTTTGCCACAAAGTGTACTGGCGATATCTGGGGTGACTTGGAGGGTCGGATATATCCCTTCCTCAACTGGTCTTCCACAAATGTTTGTACTTCCTCTCTTTCCTCTCTCGATAGTGAGTATACTTTCCCCTTTCTTGGCATAAATCCCTCCTTTCATTCTATGGCATGGTCCCAGATCTTTCGTACCGGCATCCTTTCCGACTCCTTTTTTCCAAATACTTTCTTCCACTTCCAAAATCTCCTGGGCACTAGCTTTTTTAATACTTCCTCGTTCCTATCCTTTTCCGTCTTTCTTACTTTCTTCTCCTTAACTTCTTGCTTTCTTCTTCTACATATAGGTGGGCAATGCATCATCTTCACTTCTCCTTTCTTCTAATCTATTTCTGGGTTGTGGGCTACTAGCCACGGCATTCCCAGTATTAACTCTATCTTCTCTAAGTTGTATACATCTATTCTGGCTCTTTCCATATATCCCTTAAAGAATATATTGCACTCAACCTGGTGCATTATAGCCTCCCCTGCATTTGCCGTTCCATCCATATTCCTAACTAAGAGGGGTTTTTTCAACTTTTCCATTTTAAACCCCTTTTTCTTTGCAAAGGTCGTGTCCATAAACAGACCTGTTGCTCCGCTATCTAATAATGCCTTCACTGCTATTCCTTCATGACTTTCCAACTTCTCTAACCCTACTTTCAACCAAACTTCCCTTAATGGTCATAGTGTGCGTTGTATGTCTCTTACTCTCTCAGTTGTATTGATGGAGTTCAATTTATTGCCTAATTTTTCTGGGTGCAATACACTGTATATATTATTGGAGGCCAGCCGAGAGCTCACTGTCCTCCATTTTCTTTTGCCGACTTCTGCAGTATTTCTACTACTCTTCTTCTATGTCTTTCCTAGCAGTTTTTGGCCATATGGCCCCACTTTTCACATACATAGCACATCCTGTCTCCTCCCCTTCCTCTGTCTACATCCATTGTATTGGGGTCTCTCCTTGGACCCGTTTGAGCTTTTCTATTAGATGTATTTCCTCCTCCTCCTCCTCTGTATCCTCCTCTTGTTCTCTATGTTATCTGCCCCCCTCTTCCCCCATATGATCCTCCCCCTCTAGACTGTGCATTTCCCCCTGGGCATGCCGTGTTCCTCCCCAATACTCTCTCTTCTGCTCTGCTCTGTCTCTGGTTTCTATCTAGTCTTACTGCCCTTTCTTGCCACTCTCCAATAGTGGTTGGCAGTTCCTCTGCTTCTGCTAGCTTTCTCCTAATGGGCCCATTTAGTCCTCTTTTAAATTCTTCGATGAGGGGCCTTCCCTCATAGCTGCTTCCTCTGGCAATCTTTTTGAATTCCTGTATGTATTCGTTGTAGGTTCTCCCTCCTTACTCAATTGTCCTTAGTTGCTCTATCTTTCTCTCCTCCTCCAATATCTCCCCAAAGTCGTCCCTTATTTTTGCAAATAGTTGCTCTGCTGATTCCACCTCTGACTCTCCCTTGGCCAACTCATCCAACAGGTTATCCTTCCATGCCTCTGCTATTTCCCCCTGTACATATGACAATACCCAGGCTACCTGGGTTGCTGCTGCTTCCTCTGTCATCTTCATCCTAATGTATAGGCGAGCTGCGTTAACGAACACGCTCACCTCTTCCATCCTTCCACTAAAAACTTGAGATCTTGCAACCTCCACTCTGCTCCCTTGCTGTTGGAGGAGCATAGTATTGACCTACTGCTGCAGGGTTGCGATCATGGTGAGAAGTTGCTCCTCTCTGGTTTGGGGGGGGTGGGTGCTAAAGGGTGTTCTCTCTGTTGCTGTTGTTGTTGGCGAGATATTGGTGATAGTGATAGTGATGTTGATGTTTCCTTGTAGGAGGATGAGTGGTCTTCTTTGTCTGTACTTATGGCTGACTACTGACTAAGAAGGGTGAAACGATACTATCCCTAAGAAGGGAATCTCTAAGCTAGGTGGACCTTTAAGAGGTTTTCCATTGTTCCTCTGCGTAGACCAATCACAATGGATTGGTAGTACAGAGCTGATAGCAAAGAACTAATTACGAGCCCACTCAATATAGAGGTCAGGTCTCAGGCAGGGACATGAGCTTTGTCCAAGCTGTCTACCCACTGTTCCTAACTGACAGTGAAGTCCCCTTTACAGCTAGGGCCCACTATCCAAGAGGCTTGAGAGCACTGTGCTCCCTAGCGAGAAAGAGTGTGGAGTAAGTGTGGTGGAGAAAATCACTCACGGGGCCGGTATGAAGCTAACTGTGTCTTTAAGTGATTTTGAGCAGGGTTTGAGGTGAACAGTGCTCGGATGTGGTATTGAGTTCTTATGTTATCAATGGACAGTAAATATCCTTAGCAATCACCCTAGGTGGATGTTCAAGAAGAACTCAATAGAGTTCTTTCTTGGATTGGACTACTACTTATACTATTTTACAGTAGCTATACTACTATTAGTCCATGATCACATATTCTTCTAGAATGTTCTATGGTCACTTGACCTTGTCACGTGATTTGGTTTTCTAAGTTTCTATGCTATTTATACCTTGACCTCATTATATGACTTGAGATTTTGGATTAAGTGTTTAAATGTATGGGAGACTATTTCCTTCTTGGAGCTCTCATAACATAAAGATAGATTTACCAATATAGGCTCCTATATATACTACAAGAGATAGTCTATACATAGTCATATAAGTTATAGTTTAATAATAGCACTTCCTAATTAGGATAACTAGAATGATCATAACAGCATATAGATAAAGAGATAAGAGAATAAATGAATATATATTATAAGATAAAATCTACTAGACAGATTATAAATTAGATACTTAGCTAAATCTTATCCTAAGGTGACTATTGTTCCCTTATATTTTTCTCTGGTTATAGTACTAGGCTATGTCTTCTTGTATCTTTCTGATTGTGGACTTTGTTTCCTCAATAGCCATTTTTATTTATTTTGTAAATTTATTAATGGTCTCTAGCTTAAAGGGATGTTGTCTTAGTTCAAAGCCCATGCATGGGGTTCATCTAGTATTAAGTAAAAACAAAGTTTGCTGAGTTGCCATATAGACATAGTTATTGTACTGGAACTCTACCAAGGACAAAAGATTATACCAGTTATCTTATCATTTGTTCACAAATATTTGAAGATATTGATCTAGTTCTTGGTTAACTCTTTCTATCTGTCTATCTGTCTGAGGGTACCAGACTGTGGACAACACTAGTTATATATCTAGTAGTCTATAAAGTTCCTTAATAAACAGAGCTACAAACTGCATTCTGCAGTCCAAGACAACATATTGAGAGAGTTTATGGAGTTTCCAGACATAGTAAAGAAATAGCTTTGCTACTTTTTTTACTGTAACTGTTGTATAAGTTGGAATAAAATACACTCTTTTAGATACCAAGTCAACTACTGTTATGATTGCATTATATTCTGTAGACTCAGGGAATTCCACTATGAAGTTGATACTAAGTATGTTCTATCATGCTTTTAGGACTAAAAAAAGATAGAGTTTATCCATTGGAGAATGTCTTATAAGTTTGGTACAGAGACATAGGCCATAAGTACTAATATACTAGTCTATATACCTCAACATCTGAAGCTATCAATAGTTGTAGGATACTAACTCTAGCATCTTCCAGTATCCAGAATATTCTATTACTTTGAAGTTATGACATAGCAAGATAATTTGCTTTTGTAGTTTTAGGTTTTAGGATATATAAATTTTGTCTTGGAAATGGAGTGGCCTATTAATGTTAGACCATTCCAATGAGTGTATCAACTTGCTAGTAGATTGTCCAAGCTCTTAGGCTGTCTTAGTAATAAACTCTTTAAGATTTCATTTGCAATTACTATGGTAGATTTCAGATAATACCTTTTGCTCAACTATTATCAACTTTACTCTTTTAAGAGTATGAATAGCAAAAAGCTCTAGATAAAATAGGATGATCACCTTATTGTTAGTAGTTCTACTACTATGATCCAGCCTCTAAGATAGTGTATCTAGTGTTATGCAACTAGCAAATTTTCTGTGGAAATATAATATAGAATATACTTTATACCCCTGGATTCACTATTTGAATTCATTCTAGAAACTCTTCTATAAGCCCCAAATGTAACCCAAAAATAGGTATTTCTACTGAGCAGCCATCAAAATGTCATATACTAAAATAATATATACCTTAGAAGATAAGAATAATGAGCTAGTATCTGGTTTTTCAGAGATAGACTATTCCTAATAACATCTTAGAACTCAAATACCCCATTTTATCTTTGGAATGTGGTATAATTTCAATCTAGAATGGACTTAAACTCATATGATACCAAAACAATAGATTACAAGTCTATCAATAACTTACAATCCCATCACTATTAAACTCAATCAAAAAACAAATATTATACAAAATGATAACAGTGTTGAGAGCCTTTGCACATAATAGAAGTAGTTTCTAGACTGTGTTCAGAATGAGAAATAGCTAATTAGCTAAGTAGAAGAAATAAGTAAAAGAAAAAGCATAGAAGTAGAGTAGAATTATATAGAAAAATGAAAGACAATATTTGTCATAGCTATATAGCAATGTTGGTAGAAAAGAAGCAAGAAAGACTAGCAAAAGAAGATATTTCTCTTTTTATTTATTTTCTAATTAAGTCTTAAACATTTGTAACTTTAATATATTTTTTAGAGTAGAGAATAGTAGGCAGTGTCTTTTTGGCCCTTGTTTTCATTTCAGAAGCTCTAAAGGTCATTAGATACAATTCTTTTGAGTGTATAAGAGGTAATCTTGGTGAGAGGTTGAGTTAGTGGTATTGCTGCTCTATATATCCTACTCAGTCTAGAGAGTAACTAGTAGGGATAACTCAAATGACCTTTGGCAAGGTAATAGACTAAAAAAGCCTGGCTAGCCATCTACTTAGACTGTATTATACTCATAAGGTTTGGTGTTAGAAGTATAAATGAGGGCTTGGTTGAGATTGATAAGGCCTATGAATGATATACTAACTATATTTACTAGTGAGCTTATTACAGTGTGTAAAGATTAGCATCTTATAGGCATCATGCTAGGTACAATCTAGATCAATCTTATAATCATTTTGACTATTTTTACATTACAAATAAGCTACACTTTTTTATTTTAATTTCTTCTTAATATCTTTACTATCTATTTATTCCTACAAACTTTTTAGCATACAATTAAAGACTGTTATTGTCCCCTTTTCTATTTTGCTTGTCATAGTAAAAACCTCTTTTGTCTCTTTTACTGGTTTTTCTATAGAGTGACCAGAGCAATAGCAAAGGAAAAAATCAAAATAGATAAGATACAAGAACTAACAAGCTTGACAATAGTTAAGTTTTTTGGCCATCATAAAGTACTTTAGGTTCTTGTAGTCTATTTATATTTCTACTAGATATACTGCTCCTTCAAGAAAATATCTCCACTCTTCCAGAACTTGAATAATAGCCAACATCTTCTTGTTTTAGATCTTATAATTATACTTTACTAGAGACAAGGATTTACTATAAAAGACCACCAGATACCATCTACTATCCAATGAAGACTACTAAGACAAACCTACCTCTATAGTGAAGTTGGAACTGTTAGTCTTAATCCTAAAAAGGTCTAAGTTCTAAGATGACATCAGTACTGAAATAGAGGTTATTGCTATCTTGAGGTCATCAAAGACCTTCTACTTCTTATTGGTTTATGTCCAAGGTTGATTGGAATAGATAAGATCAAAGAGAGAGTATACTATTGTAAAAAAGCCTTAGATAAACCTTCTATAGAAGTTGATGAATCCAAGAAAAACTTGAATATCTGTTCAATTCTCTGGGATTAACCATTTGTGGACTTCAGTAACCTTGATAGGATAGACTTTGTTCTCTGAGATAACAAGTCTTAGATACTTGATTTGCTCTTTTTGGAATTCACACTTTTTAGAGTGCAAAAACAACTTGTACTCAACTAGAATCTCTAGTACTCTCCAGACAACTTGTATATGTTCTTCTATGGACCTAGTAAAGATAAAAATGTTGTCTAGATAGATAACTACTATATCTTCTATAATGAGATTCCAAAAAATGTTATTCATTATTATCTAGAAAGTAGCCAGACTATTGATCATTTCAAAAAATATCATAAAAGGCTCAAACAAACTATAGTTAGTATAGAAGACTGTCTTCCACTTATTGCTAGACTTGATATATATATTATTAAACCTCTACCAAATGTCGAGCTTGGTAAAGTACTTGGTTCTACAAAGTTACGAGACAAACTTGGAAATCAATGAAAGAGAGTACTTGTTTTTAACTGTTATAGAGTTGAGCACTTAGTAGTTCTAGACTAAATGAAAGAAGCCATTCTTTTTCTTGATGAAGAATACTAGAATGACCATGGAGAACTTAGAAGGTCTAATGCATCTGGTTTATAGATTCTTCTCTAAAAAGACGTCAAGCTCTCTCTATTTTACTAAAGATAAGGGATACACTTTAGATAACTTGGGCTCTGAGCCAAAAAGAAGTTCAATAGTGTAGTTCCATTGGCAATACTCCAGAAGAGTATTAAAGTCTTCTTTAGCAAACATGGCTTCGAATTTCTAGGCATAATTGAATAATAGACCATAGATAGCTTAGACTTGTACACTACAATAAGCTCCTTCTACTAGGTATTAAGAAATAATAGTGGTGGCTCAGAGCTCTTTGACAAAAGGGTCTGGTAGTAACTATATTATAAACAACCTGTCTTTGAGCTCCCAATCTCATCTATCAGTTCTAGTTAAAAATTCTTTTTTCTTAGTATTTTCTACTAGTATAGGTGACTCTCTGTTCCAATAGACATTTACTACTCAGACTTTTTGCCTTTTTTATATAGTGTGTTTCTTTTATATTGTTTAATACTCTTTGCACTAGAACAGACAATAAGTTATCAGTACTTTGTCTTTTTGCCAGTCAATCTCTGAATTATTATCTTTAAGCTAGGGATAGCCTAGTATCAGGTCTTGTTTTTCTAGACTGAAGATTACAAAGAGCATCTGCTCTAAGACATTTACCACTTTGAAGATCTGTCTAGCTTCATTAGAGGTACCATTCATGTTAAACATAGGTATTTAGCATAAGATACTTTAAATATTGATTTCTTTATTATAGATGAAATTCCTGTTGATAAAACCTCCAGTTGTTCTATAGTCTAGAAGTACTTTGTATAGTAACTTAGTCTGAGATGACTTAATTGCACTCTAAGTCCAAGTTGACAAGGAGAACTCAATAGAGTTCTCATTTGATTGCTATATACTACTTATATATATTCTATATTTGCTTTTATTTATAAAGTTCCACACATCTCTTTTGAGTCATTCCCTCTCATGTGTCTATTAATTATTTAAATAAAAAGAAAAAAAAAAGAAATATAAATAATAACTTAGCCATTTGTCTTCTCTATCCTATTTTCTAGGACATGTTTCAGCATAAAGTCAAATCTTGACAGATATAGAGCCCATCTTGCTTGTCTTTTATTTAACTTTTGTGCTTTTATGAAGTATTCAAGATTTTTATAGTCTGTCCAGATCTTAAATTTGGTAGTTGTCCCTTTTAAAAAGTGTTTCTATACCTCTAAGCATCTAACTACTGCTAGCATTTCCTTATTGTTGAAAGAAGCAAATGAAGTTTTTACTACAACAAGTAAGTAGAGAAAAAGATGGTGATAGTTCTCAATTATATGCTAAAGGGTTTGTGGGGATGAATAAATAGTAGAGATATCAGAAAGAAATTAAAGAGAGAAAGCACAGCTTATCTATAATGTAAAAATAGTTGAAATGATTGTAAAATCAATCTAGATCTGCCTTGTATAGTACCTCTAAGGTGCTAATCTTTATGCACCATAACAAGCTCACTATCAAAGTAGTCAGTAAACTACTCCTGGGTCTTACTATATTCAGTCAAGTTCCCATCCATATTTCCAATACCAAACCTTATAGGTATGATATGATCTGAGTTGATGACTAGCTAGGCTTTCTAAGCCTACTATCTTGTAGAAGGTTATCTGAGAGACCACTATATCTTATCTCTAGAAAGAATAGGGTATAGATATGAAACTCATTTACCAACTCAACCTTCTACCAAGATTATTTCTTATATACTCAAAAGAATTGTATCTGACAATTTCAAAAGCTTCTGAGATGAAAGCAAGGACCAAGAAGGTACTGCTTTTTACTCTCCACTCTGAAAAGTATATTAGAAATTACAAATATTAAGACTTAATTGACATAAAAAGAAAACTTGGCACTAATCTTTTCTCATTACTCTTCTATATAACCTTGCTATATAGACCCTTCTAATTTCCCTTTCTAAAGCAGCATGCTAATCTGTCACTACTATATGCTCTTGTTCCACCTCTATACTACTACCTCTAAACATTTCTTTATAACTTCCTACTCAGCTACTTTCTATTCCAAATTTGATCTAGAAACTGGTTTTAATATGTACCAGTATTCTAGCTTATGTATTGATCTGGCACAATATTGCACTTTTTGACTGAGTTTATGCTGAGGTAATCAGAGCCTGTTGATAGACTTGTTGATTGGTTATCTAGGTTTTATGCTCATCTAAGTCTATTCTAGATTCAAAGTATATAGTACTCTAGAATATAACTAAAGTTTCTGAGTTCTAGAGGATAATCTCTAAATAATCTACTCCCAATCAACCTAATGCTAGTCTATTATATTTGTCTCTTAAAGTATACACTAATTGGTAAATGACAATTTGGTTATTGTATAGTAAAAAGGGCCTTTCTAAAGGTTCTCTTGTATAGCTAAGAACTTATAGAAGACTTCTAGAATGAACTCAAATACTAGATTTAGGAGTATAAAGCATATTCCATATCACAAATCCACAGAAAATTTACTAATGGTATAACATCATATATTTCATAATTTTGTTTTATATCACTTAACAACTTGGAAATAAAAGTATATTACAAACTTCATTCAGACCATAACTCTGGGAATACTTGACTAAATTTGACAATCTAAATGGCCACCAAAAGTTCTTAAGAAGACCTTTCAAACAGTACAAAAAATATCTCAAGACAATCAGTATTCACTGAGTTATCAGCAGATCAGTCTGTAATCACCAAGTTACTAGACACTAAATTTGTAAGGACTTAGACTGAAATGTCTTAGAACTACTTCTAGTCTGAGTTGACAAGAAAAACTCGATAGAGTTTCTATTTAATTATGGTACACTACTTATACATCTCTTGTGTTTACTTCTATTTATAAACTCCCATGCATCTCTTTTTAGTTGTTTTATTTTACACGTCTGCCAATTTCCTAGTTAAAAAAAAAGAAAAAGAAAAAGAAAATAAATAATGACTTAGCTGTTTTGGTTATGTCATGATACTACCCCCCTCTCAAGATTCCTTGTCCTGAGGATTTTTACAATTCATAGTAAGGGTCATAGATGTTTCCCATTTCATTATTATCTTCTTCTATCCACTTTCTAAGTCCTGAACTTTTCTGTTCAATTTTTTCTTCTTCTTCCTTTATTATTTCTATGGTTCTTTACCCTCTTGTCCTTTTTCCTTTCCATTGTACCCAATTTCTTTCTAACCTTGCCCAGTATTCTTTATTGTACCTTTTATTCAACCATCCAAATAACTTTCTTGCTGTGAACCATTCTGGCAATTCTTCTCTTTTAAATATCTCTTCCTCTTTTTTTTGCTTCCTTATATCCTTTATATCTTATTAGTATTCCTTTTTGTATTCTTCAATTGCCTCTCTTGTGTTTTCTAGGTTTTCCCTCCCTTCCCAGATATCTAATTCTGCCGTGAATTCCTTCTATCATACTAGGTACTTGTTTTTTTCTCGTATCCTCTGCTTATTCAGAATTCTTTCTACTTTCTACTCCTCTTCTCCCTTGATTACTACTGGAGCTGGTTGCTCTTTTCTCTGCCCTACATATCTTTGTATTCTACTAATGTTAACTACCAAGTGTATTTTTACTGTACTAGATAGTTCTAATTCTACTATGTTCAATGATACAATCTTTTTTATCCTGTAAGGGTCTACAAATCTCTCCATCAACTTTTCTGTTCTTTTACCAGCCATCTGATATTTCAGATCCTTAGTGCTTAGCATTACCAAGTCTTCTACTTTATACTCATTGACTTCTCCTTTCTTTCTATTTGTGTATTTCTTTATTTTCTCTTGTACTTTTCCTAGTGCTGCTTTTGCTTCTTTCTGGATCTCTTTCATTTTTGTTATGAATTTCTCCACTCCTTTGTATTTCTCCTTTTTCCTTATCTCAAACTCTATTCTAGGATCTTGTTTGTAATTTGCCTTGAAAGGCAATACTTTAGTACTTGAGTATGCTTTGTTATTGTAAGCAAACTCTGCCATTCCTAACTAGTCAGGCCACTGCTCTTGCCTATGGTCAATAAACATCCTTAAGTACTGTTCTAGTTCTTGGTTAACCTTCTCCATCTGTCCATTGGTTTGAGGGTAGAATGCTATCGACAATTTACTCTCAATCCCCAATATTCTATTCAACTCCCTCATTATTCCTGCTGCAAACTATGGTCCTCTATCTGATATGATACTTTCAGGTAGACTATGTAACTTCCACATATTGTCCCTAAATAGCTTAGCTAGTTCTTCTGCCATTGTTTTCTCTGTAGTTGGTATAAAGTGAACCATCTTTGTTAACCGGTCTACTACTACTAAGATAGCATCATATCCTTGAGCTAAAGGCAGTTTAGTAATAAAGTCTGCCAATATATGTGTCCAAGGTTTTTCTGAAATTGAGTTTGGTATTAGCTTACCTGCCGGCTGTTCTGTATAGTTTTTATTCCTTTGGCAAGTATTACAACCTTCTATATATCACTTCACTTCCTTCGTTACTCCTGGTCACCAGAAATTTCTTGTGACCAGCTCCACCATCTTCCACTGTTCTCCATGTTCTCCTACAGATGTATTATAATATAGCCTGATTATTTCTGTTCTAAGCACCTTATCCTTGGATACATACACCTTCTCTTCTTTATACATTATATTGTCTATGTCCCTCCACTCTTTGTTACTTAGGACTTTTACTCTTGCTTGTTTCATCTCTTCCATTGCTTTAACTACTTTGTCATCTCTTACTCTTGACTGCCTTATCTTCTCCAATAGATCCACTCCCTTTACTATTACTTCCACCTTTTCTGTTCTTCTATTCTCTAACCATTTCTTCTTTACCAACGTCTCATCCTTGTTGTCTCTTTCCACTCCAACCTCTTAGTTTGGCCTCCTGCTTAGGCTGTCTGTCTTTCCTATCTTTGTTTCAGGAATGTATTTTAATGCAAAGTCAAATCTTGATAGGTATAGTGCCCATCTAGCTTGTCGTCTATTCAACTTTTGCACTTTTATAAAGTATTTAAGATTTTTATAATCTGTCCAAATCTCAAATTTTACTACTGTTCCTTCTAGAAAATATCTCCACTTCTCTAGACATCTGACTATTGCCAACATTTCCTTGTCATATATCTTGTAATTCCTTTCTGTATCACTTAGAGATTTTAAAATGAAAGCTACTGGTCTCCATAAGTCATTGGAGCACTTCATTGAGAGCACTCTTTCAGTTGCATAATTTGAGGCATCTGCCTTTACCCTAAACTCTTTGTCTAAGTCTGGGGCTGCTAGTACTGGTCTTATTGTGAAGGCCTTCTTGAGCTCATCAAATACAGCCTATTCTTCTTCTTCCCATCTCCACTTCATGTCCTTTCTCGTTAGCACATTTATTGGCCTAGCTGCTTAAGCAAAGTCCTTAATAAACCTCCTGTAATAATTTGCGAGGTCTAAAAATTTCCTAACATCTTTTATATTCCTTGGTTTTGGTCAACTCAGTACCCTGTCTACCTTCTCTTTCTCTATCTCTATTCCACTGGGTCCTATGACTACACCCAGGAATCCAATCTTTCTTACTTTCCATACACACTTTTCTGGCTTGACATACAAGTTGTTCTCTTCTAACCTTTTTAGAACCTCCTCTACTATCTCATCATATCCCTCTTCCATTTCTGTCCCAACTAGTACATCATCCACAAATGCTACTACTTTTCCTTTGTTAATTATATCTCTCAGAATTTTGTTTATCATTGCTTGGAATGTAGCTGGTGAATTTGTCATCCCAAAAAACATAACAGTTGGCTCAAAGGATCCAATGTGTGTGGTGAATACTCTCTTCTACCCATCTCCCTCCTTTATCCTCATATTGTTAAAGCCCCATCATAAGTCTATTTTGGTAAATACTTTCTTACTCCCCATGTTGTCGATTAGATCTGTAATTAGTGGCAGGGAATAATTATTCTTTACAGTTTGTTTATTTAGGCTATGATAGTCCATAACCATCCTCTTCTTCTCATCTTTCTTACCCACAAAGAAAACTGGTGATATCTGAGGGGATTTTGATGGTCTGATATACCCCTTTCTTAACTGGTCATCCACAAATTTCTGGACCTCCTCTCTCTTATCTTTGGAAAGAGGATAGATTTTTCCTTTTTGTGGTTTAAATGTCTCCTTGAGATCTATGGCATGATTCCAGATTTTTCTTGTTGGCATTCTCTCTGACTCTGTTTTCCCAAACACCTTTCTTCACCTAAGGAATTTCTGCAGTACCATTTCCTCAATTTTCCTATAGTCTGCCTTAACTTCTTTTTCTCTTCTCCAGTCTTTCTTATCATTCACTGCCCATCTTATGATCTTCTCTTCTTTCAATGTTACTACTTTTTTTACTCTTTTTCTCATCTTTTTCTCCTTTAGCCTTGTATTCCTTCCACACAATGGTGGGCACCTCATTATCTTGACTTCTCTGGTCTCCCAATTTATCTCTAGATTGTGTGCCTGCAACCATGGCATCCCCAATATGATATCTGTTTTTTCTAGATCGCACACATTTATTCTTATCCTTTCTATGTGGCCTTTGAAGTACACATTTGCTTCTACCTGATAGGTAATGGCTCCTGCACTGTTGTTGGTTCTATTAATATTCCTAACCATTATCAGTCTCTCTAATTTCTGCAGCCTAAATCTATATTTTGCTACTATCTTCTGATCTATAAACATCCCCATTGCACTGCTGTCTAGGAGTGCTTTTACTGTTACGCCTTCGTGTATATTTACCTTTTCTATTCCTATGTCCATTCATACTTCTCTCAGTATTTTGAACATTCTCCTTACTTCTCTTGCTGTACCTTCTGTCCATACCTTGTCTTGTTGTGCTTTTCCCTTTGTGGGGTATACCGCTTCTTCTTCCTTTCTCCTTTGTTATGAGAGCCCCAAACAGGAAAAGGTTTCCCACATATTTGAACACTTAATCCAAAACCTTAAAGCATACAATAGAGTAAGGATATAAATAGGGTGGGGACTCAGTAAGTCAAATCACGTGACAAGGTCAGGTAATCATAGAACATTCTGGAAAGAACATGTGATCATAGGACTCTAGGGTACAGCTACTGTAGTAGTAGTATAAGTAGAGCAGCAATCCAATGAAGAACTCTATTGAGTTCTTCTTGAACATCTACCTAGGGTGATCACTAAGAACATTCACTGTCCATTGATAACATCCTTTGCTTTGGGCATCCATACCACTTGGCTTTCTCTAATTTCCTTTCTCTGAGAACTTCTTGTTCTCTGTTGTTTTTCCTATGCATTCCTTTTCTTTTATACCACTTATATTTTATATAGGTCACTACAACTTTTTCTGTCTTTTATCCTAACTCCAACAGCTGTGCATCTTTCAGTACATTCTCTACTCTATAGTGTTTTTGTACCTTTTCCCACTTGGGACATACTGACCTCTCTCCCTACTGTACCTTTTGTGGTCTGGCCATATGTACCACTTCCTCACTTTTCCTTTCTCTCTCCATCTTAATATTTGGACACTTCTACTTGTAGTGTTCTATCCTCTAACATCTAAAACATTGTACCTCTTCCTCAACTGTCTCCTACCTCCTTACTTTTGCTTCCTCCCTCACTCTACATTGTATCACTCTACTCACTGTCATCTCAAATCTATTCTGAAGAACTGGTTTCCCTTTTGCTTCTTTTGTATTCCTATAGTTATAGGCCAGGTACCCAAATCTTCTACATCCCCAACATACCCTTTCTTCCCTTTCTTCTATTTCTGCCCTTAGCTTAGCAAGGGTGCGTTGTTGGTTAAGCATTCCACTCATGAGAGAGTTATATTATTCCAGAGACATAGTTTTATATCTCCAGAGAAGTCAAAATAGGAGTGATCTTACTAATGCTATGTCTACTGGGGTACAAGATCTTCACCCAGCTAGACACCTACTGCTCTACTTACTACTGCCCTAATACTATGGTTATACTATCACCCCAAGAAGAGGATCTCTAACCTAAATGCCTTCCTAAAAATGCGACATTATTCTTCTGCATATATAGTCTACAATAGGACTTCAGCACAAGGTTTATAGAGTAAAAGAAATACAAGTAAACTACTGAGTACTGCTTAATTACAAAGTCAGGTCTTAGACATAATACCTGAGCTTGGTACTGTGCTTCCACTACCAATCTCTAACTGATTGACAAGTCCTCTTAAGCCAAGGGCCTGGCTATGTATGGAGGTGACTAGTGATTGTAGTGACCACTGGTCGAGGGTCAAGATAGTTGTGAGAGTAAGAATGAGCAAGGTCCAAGGTGGATAGTGCTCTAGATGTGGAATTAAGTTCTAGTATAAGGACTTAAACTAAGATGTCTTAGAACTACTTCTAGTCTGAGTTGACAAGGAAAACTCAATAGAGTTCCCATTCAATTGTAGTATACTACTTATACACCTTCTATGTTTACTTCTATTTATAAACTCCCATGCATCTCTTTTTAGTTGTTTCATTTCACGTGTCTGCCGATTTCCTAGTTAAAAGAAAAGAAAAAGAAAAAGAAAATAAATAATGACTTAGTCATTTTGGCCATATCATGACAAAATTACTGATATCTCAGGAACTGCTTAACATAATTGTTTGCTTTAATAACCATTGTAAAGCTCTCTTCAATATGCTTCTTTTGGCTATAGTTTGTTAGAGTATTTCATTGATAAAACTTCTCCAGTAGTGTAATTTGAAACATCTGCTTTTACTCTAAATTTTTTGTCTAAATCTAGAGCCACTAATACTGGTCTAGTGGTAAAGACTTGTTTAAGCTTATCAAATGCCTTTTGCTATTCACTTCTCCACTACCACTTCATATTTTTTCTCATCAATATATTTATTGGTCTAGCTACTTATGTGAAATCTTTAATAAACCTCCTATAGTAACTTGCAAGGTCTAAGAACTTTCTGATATTTTTTATATTTTTTGGCTCTATTCAACTTAGTACTCTATCCATTTTTTCTTTTTCCATTTCTATTTCATTAGGTTCTATAACAACCTCTAGGAATCCAATCTCCATACATACTTTTCTGGCTTAATATACAAGTTATTTTCTTCTAGCCTCTTCAATATTTCTTCTATAATCTCATTGTGTTCTTTTTTTGTCTTTGTTCCTACCAACATATTATCTACAAATGCTATAACTTTTTCTTTATTTATCAGGTCCCTCAAAATTTTGTTTATTATTGTTTGGAATGTAGCTAGCAAGTTTGTCATTCCAAAGAATATTACTGTTGGTTTAAAGGAGCCTATATATATTATAAACTGTTACAAACTTCATTCAGACCATAACTCTTGGAATACTTAACTGATTTCAACGATCTAAATGGCCACCAAAAGCCCTTTAGAAGACCTTTCAAATGGTACCAAAAATGTCTCAAAGAGATCAGTATTCACTGAGTTATCAGCAGATCAGTCTATGATCACCAAGTCACCAAACACTAAATTGCTGATATCTCAGAAACCGCTTAATATAATTGTTTGCTTCAATAACCATTGTGAAGCTCTCTTCAATACGCTTCTTTTGGCTATAAATAGATCCCAAGGCAATAAAATCCCATAGAAATACAAGGTCCTTAATGTTTATACATGACATTAATCTTTATCTATAGATTATTATTTGTCCTTGAATAGAACAAAGGACTGCTCTAAGATAGTTAGGTTATCTCTATTTCAAGAACAATAGCACTCCTATATATAGAACAATAGGTAGTGATCATATGGTAGACTGTCCTGGTGCACAGACTACTACAATTATATATTTAAGGACTCTATGTCTGAGGATAAACCTCAGACTTAACAACATCTTTTGCTGCTTGTCTAACTTTGCTTTTTTGAGCACTTTGATTATCAAATCAACTAATCACAAATCAGTAAGTGGCTATTTGTGATAGTAAACATTTTCTTCTATTCATCTTCTTCTTTGATTCTTATATTATTGAACCTCCATTGCAGATCTATCTTTGTAAATACTTTCTTACTCCTTATGTTGTTGATTAAGTCTGTTATCAACAGTAATAGGTAGTTGTTCTTTTTAGTTTATTTGTTTAAACTGTAGTAGTCTATAACCATCTTTTTGTTTCTATCCTTCTTGCTTACAAAGAACACTAGCAATGTCTGAGGGGATTTAGATAGTCTAATATACCCCTTTCTTAATTGGTCATCCACAAAATTCTAGACCTCTTTTCTCTCATTTTTGGATAGAAGGTAAATCCTTCTCTTTTATAGTTTAAATATCTTCTTGAGATCTATAGTATAATTCCAAATCTTTCTGGTTGGTATTCTTTCTGATTCTATCTTTCCAAATATCTTTTTCCACTTTAAAAACCTTCTAGAAACTATCTCCTTGATTTTTCTATAGTCCACTTCAACTTCCTCTTCTCTTTTCCAGTCTTTTTTATTGTTTACTACCTATTTTATGATTTTCTTCTTTTCTACAGTAGCTATTCTTCTCCTCTTCTCTGCCTTTCTATTTTCTTTCTTCTTTGTATTTTTTCCATACAATAGTAGGTACCTCATTATTTTAATCTTCCCTATCTCCCAGTTTATTTTTAGATTGTATACCTACAACTATAGCACCCCCAATATTACCTTTGTTCTTTCTAAATTGTATATATCTATTTTCATTCTCTCTATATGATTCTTGTAGTACACATTCACTTCTACTTGATGTATAATTGCACTTGCTCTATTGTTTGTTCTATCTACATTTCTAACTACTACTGGTCTCTCTAGTTTTTGCAGTCTAAAACCATGTCTTACTACCATTTTCCAATCCATAAACATCTCTGTAGTACTACTATCCAAGAGCACTTTAACTGTTATACCTTCATGTATATCTGTTTTTTCTATTCTAATATTCAACTACATCTCCTTTAGCATTTTGAAGGTCCTTCTTACTTTCCTCTGTTTACCTCTCTCTTTTGCTGTGCCTTTTGGAGCTTTTGTCCACATGCTACCTTACTGTACTTTTGCCTCTATAGACTTTACTGCTACTCTCTAGTTCCACTATAATTTTTTCTTTTCAGTTTTACACTTAGAACATAAAATTCTTTCCTGCTCCTCCTAGCATATTTTCTCTTCTACAACTGTATTCTTTCTTTTACATTCTGTATATTCTACTTTACTTTCTTTTCCATTATTTCTCCACTTCTACATTTTTAAACAGCTCTTATACTATATATTTCTTAGCCACTCCCCAGAGATAAATCCTTATCTCTGGTTGACTTCTGTTTTAATACCCTTATAGTCATATCTACTATACTTTACATATATGACTACTTTCTATCTGGTCTTCTATCACTTTTCTTCTATTGCTGTACTTCTTGGGAGTGTACTTCATACATTACCATACTCTTGTACTTTTATCTATAAAGAATGCACTGGCCTTTCCTACTATACCTTTTGTAGTATTGCCATAAATACTGCTATCTCCTCTCATCTTCTCTTTTTTACCTCAATATTTGGACACTTTCACTTGTAATACCCTATTCTCCAACATCTAAAACATTTTACTTTTTTCACTGTCTCTTACTTCCTTACTTTTACTTCTTCTCTCACTTTATATTGCATTACCTTACTTACTATCACTTTAAATTTATTTTGGGAAATTAGCTTTTCTTTTATCTCCTTTTTATTTCTGCAGTTATAGGCCAGATGTCCAAACCTCTTACAATATCAATACATTCTTTCTCTTCTTTTTTCTAACTCTACCCTTAGTTTAGCAAGAGTACACTTTTAGTTGAGTAGACTACTTATGAGAGAATTGTATTAAAACTGAGACATTGTGTTGATGCCTCAATGGTATGGAGTGAATGATTAATCTTATTAGCTACACTATATCTGCTAGGGCATAAGATCTTTATTTAGCCAGAGTCTTATTGCTCTACTAACTACTGTCTTAATACTAGGGTTAAACTATTACCTAACAGATGGAATCCCTAATCTAGACAGTTTTCTAGAGAGTAACTGTCAATTCTCTATATATACAAGTCATAATGGACTCCAGCACAAGGTTTATACTAAGAACAGTACAAGTATCTACTAAACACCACTCAATTGCAAGATCAGATCTCAGTACTAATACCCAAGCTTAGTATTATACTTCTACTATCAATCTCTAACTGATTAATAAGTTCCCTTAAGCCAAGAGTCTAGCTATATATGGAGATGACTAGTAATTATAATAACTACTGGTTGAGGATCAAAAAGATTATAAGAGTAAAGGTGAGCAAGGTCCAAGATAAACAGTATTCTAGATGTGGAATTGGGTTCTAGTATAGCAACTTGGCCTAAGACGACTTAATTGTACTCCAAGTCCAAGTTGACAAAGAAAACTTAATAGAGTTTCTATTTGATTGCTGTATACTACTTATACACATTCTGTATTTACTTCTATTTATAAAGTCCTATGTATCTCTTTCAAGTTATTCTCTCTTATGTGTTTATCAATTATTTAAATGAAAAGGAAAAGAAAAGAAATATAAATAATAACTTAGCCAATTTTAGCCATGTCATGACACTTTGATGAAGTGAACCTTACTGGTCTCAGTGGTGTAGAGCTCTATAGTCAGGATTAAGAAGGCTTCACATGTATCAAGTATACTCATAAAGAGTTGTTTTAGGAATCTCTTCTTTTATTTCAGTTTTTGAGTTACCAGTGTTGCAGTAGGAGAAGAAAAAAAAGAGAGGGTATAACTATAAGTTTACATATACTTGTATTGGATTCTTCTATGTCAAATACACAGAGCCTATTTACTAAAAGCAACCAGGGCATACTATTTACTAGCCATACTATGCAAAATTCTCCTTTGCCAAAGAGTTTTCTTTTTTCAAAACTATATCTTTCAAGACCAAGAGATCTTCTATCAGTTCTTCCTGTTGCTCTGCTGTTAACAGTTTTATGTCTATATGGTAAAGGCAGTCCTTTACTAGGTAGTTTGTATCTTTATATCAATAATAGCTCTTCAGAGATACAAGGTAAAGCTTTTGAGTAGCATTAACATCCATAGTCATAAATAGAGTCAAAGAAGAAGGTCAGAGAGGCAGAGGGGTTGAAACTGGCAAGAGATGAGCTACAGGAGGAGAAAAACAGACAACTGACAAGAGAAGTAAATAGACTAGAGTAGAATGGAGAAAGAGTTGCTGCTAGTTAGACTAGAAGATCTTGTTTACCAGACAAGTTTGGTTAATCCTTCTGGTAGCTTTGTACTATACCTCTGGATCCATATCACTAGGGTATCTAATGGGCATAGTTGTAATCTGGTTTTGAATACTTATTTGCAACACTCTTTGGAATTTGACAACAAGTGTCCTTTATAAGAGTGACTAGAGTGGAGTAGACTCCAGGAGAATTCTTAGTAATATTATACTCCTAAATAATTTACAACTCATCTCCAGAAGAATCCTTAGAGATTAGGATAAGGCTCCTAGGGTATACTTCTATAATATATATACTCTTACTACTAAGACATTCCTGATCCTATAGTCTTGTTAGTTAGGGTCAAAAGTCTCTGAGTCAAGCTAAAGAGAATTAAATATTACATAATAATATTTAATTAAGTACAGGGCTGCTCTAGGCTGTGAGTCTGGTATTTCAGAAGTGACATTAGTAGAGTCCTCTTACATCTTTAGACCAAAGTAGCCAGTATCTGAGACTAGGGACTAGAAGAAGTCCAGGTAGTCTTTTACTTCTATGAGCAAGAGGGAGCTGGTACCAGAAGAGACAAAGGTGATAGCTGAGGTACTGGAGATAGAAGAGTGTTCATGACTGGGATGGGAGAGAAGTGCAAGACTAGCTGAGTAAGTTGCTGGAGCTGGGTTGTCAAAGAGATAAGGGCAGTATTAATATTACTTTCTGAGATATTCTGTCTTTTGGTGAGCTTCTATAAACAGCTAAGTTATTATTTTATTTTACTTTCTTTTTCTTTTTTTTTCTTTTTTTATTTGGACTTATTATACAAGAAAGAAGTATGGGAAAGTATCATATAACAATGTTGCATATTACAGTTACATATTAGGATATTACAAGGTCATGTCACATGATGATGTCACATGATGAGTGTGGAAAAGTAGTATACAGACTATGTAGTAGTTGTATAAGTAGTGTACAGAATTAAATAGGAACTCTATTGAGTTCTTCTTGTCAACTTGGACTTAGAGTGTGATTAAGTTGTCTTAGACTAAGTCACTACACTAGGAATTACTATGAATAAACTGTAAATACACACTCCAGGTTCTGGAAAGTAACATAAAGGATGGAGTCAGAGAGTAGAACATGCTACTAGATAAAATAAGAGATGCTGCTCTCTGGTCCTGTGGTTTTACAGCTGGTCCAGAGAGAATGTTGGTAACAATGAAGAAACAGAACAACCTTGGCCTTAGCTCATGTACTGTGTCTTGATCTCCTGTCGCTTGTTGTGGTTGCATATTTCAGAGTAATGGAACATTGTCCAAAGGACAGGTAATTCAGGAGTAATAGAGTTAAGAAATATATAGCAAAGAGAAAGAGTGCTACAGAGCTATGGAGAAAGTGACTTTATAACTTTAATCTATGAACTTGAGAATTACAATGTACTGGTAGAGTACTTATACAAATCCTGGAATAGGAGTGCTGGTACAGGTGCTTGGTCTACATTGTGATCCTATAGGAGTAGACAAATTAGGATTTCAGGAGCAGAAATTATAAAGAAAATGAAATGAATATGAATATAATTAATAAATAATACTGAATTTCCAGTATATGACAGTAAGGCAAACCACATTAGATTTGTGAAGTCATGACATTCTTTGCTTGAACACGGAATATCTTCCCAATTGCTCAGACTTATAAACTGTAATAAAATAGCTCAGGTGTCACCAGTGTGGTAGACAACTGAGTGAGCTTAAGTACAAAACTGGTATTTATAGTATAAGGAATGTTTCACATTTGTCATGAA
>Ga0153941_1000298_pt1 | contig 22187 bp, 19 predicted proteins | sample TSNJ025MetaG_FD_104733 | JGI IMG/M metagenome (GOLD analysis project Ga0153941, IMG submission 104733) | Attine ant fungus gardens microbial communities from New Jersey, USA - TSNJ025 MetaG | ecosystem: Host-associated > Fungi > Mycelium > Unclassified | place: USA: New Jersey, Brendan T. Byrne...
ACAAGGGCGCCATCCTTGTTACAGAAGTGGCCACAGGTAAGATACTGGCTCTGGTATCCAAGCCGGACTTTGACCCCAATAAAATCGATGATATCTGGAATGATCTGATCAGCGACAGCAATAGCTCTGTGTTGGTGAACAGGGCAACCCAGGGACTATATCCGCCCGGCTCTACCTTTAAGATCATCACTACCCTGGAATATATGCGGGAAAATCCCGTTACCTGTCAAAATTATAATTATAATTGCATTGGATATTATAAGATTGATGATATCAGGATAAACTGTTATCATAACATCAACCATGGACAGGTAAATCTTACCACCGCCTTTGCCAAATCCTGCAATTCATCTTTTGCTGATATAGGTATGACACTTGACAGAGTACAATTTGCCGACACTTTGAATGATTTGCTGTTTAACCAGAATCTGCCTCTGAATCTGAGTTACTCAAAAAGTTCGATACAAATGTCAGAAGAGACAACTGACAGTCAGATGATCCAGGCATCAATCGGTCAGGGCCGGACACAGATGACGCCGGTTCACCTCCATATGATTACGCAGGCAATAGCATATAATGGTGTGTTGATGAGACCTTATGTAGTGGATCGGGTAGAAAATGATGTGGGTAATATAATAAAATCATTCCACCCGGAAAGTTATAAATCACTTATGACAGAGGAGGAATCAGCTTTCCTGATGGGATTGATGGAGGAAGTGGTGAAGACCGGTACCGGAACAAAGCTCTCGGGAAGAAGCTATACGGCGGCAGGGAAGACCGGATCTGCAGAATACAGCGACGAAAAAGGGGAGAGCCATGCCTGGTTCACCGGATATGCTCCGGCAGATCACCCCGAAATCGCTGTGACCATTATTATGGAGGGAGCAGGCAGCGGCGGAGATTATGCAGTTCCAATCGCCAGAAGGATCTTTGATGCTTATTTCAACCAATAAAAAAATATCTTCATAAATTGGTTGCCTGAAAACAGAAACTATACTATACTTGTTTTTAGTTGGGCATGACACACCAAATCAGGAGGAATTGCAATGATTGAAGCAACAAGCTGTGGTGGTGTGGTAATTTTTCGTGGGAAGATCTTACTCTTGTATAAGAATTACAAGAATAAATACGAAGGCTGGGTTTTGCCAAAAGGGACTGTGGAGCAGGGAGAAGAATTCAAGGAAACTGCACTGCGGGAAGTATTGGAGGAAACCGGCGCAAAAGCTTCCATAATTAAATACATTGGGAAAAGTGAGTATTCTTTCAGTGTCTCTGAAGACACCATTACCAAGGAGGTTCACTGGTACCTGATGATGGCGGACAGTTATTACAGCAAACCACAAAGAGATGAATATTTTATGGATTCCGGATTCTACAAATACCATGAGGCGTATCATCTTATAAAGTTTGCCAACGAAAAGCAGATTTTAGAAAAAGCCTATAATGAATATCTTGAACTGAAAAAGAACAACATCTGGGGCAGCCGTAAGTACTTCTGACGGCTGCGACCCGGGGTGAAAGGAGCGGGCCTATGAGGTCGGGACCACAATATCATACATATCTCTATATGAGCCCGGGTATCACTGTTTTAAAACTGGATAAACTTAAAAAAAAGCTGGAAAAGCATCCGGAACGTTGTAATGTATATCTGCTTACAACTGCCCGCAACGGATATGATCAGATGGAAATATATCATACGAACACACTGATCTGGCCATATTACCGCAAAAACCCGCCTTATATTATCGGGATCGCCGATTCGTACGAAGAAGCACTGACGCTGCTTGAGCAGATTACAACAGAGTGTTTTAAAGCAAGAGGTGACCTGGCGCTGAGGGAGTATTTATCATGTTGACCATTCTATTAACGGCACTTACGATAATTGGCTGGATCCTGTTGGGCCTGCTGTGCATTTTTCTATTAATAATATTGCTGGTATTATGCTGGCCGCTGGGATACCGGTTACAGGGAAGTGTGAATGGCACAACTGTCCGGTTAAACATCAAGGTACATTGGCTTGCAAATATTTTTCGGTTTTATTTCACATATCCCGAACCCGGCCGCCTGATTGGGAAGTTCCTGTTTTTTACGTTCTTTGATTCCGGTGTACAAAAAGAAGAAAAGCAAAAGAAAACCAAAGCCAAAAAAAAGAAAACAGGCAAGACAATCGAAACACAACAAGCTGATAAGAAAGCAGAAGACAAAAAAGCAGAAGACACAAAAGCAGAAGATACAAAATCAGAAGATACAAAATCAGAAGACACGAAAGCAGAAGATACGAAATCAGAAGACACAGACAGCATAATACGTGATGATAATAACAAACTTTCCGAAAATAATAACATGCAGTGTGAGAATGATAATAAGGAGGAAGCGTCTGACAGGGATTCTTTTTGGAAACGGATCTATAACTATATTTTAGAAAAATTTTCTAAAATAAAGTACACAATCCATAAAATATATGATAGAATAAAGAAAATTCTGGATAATTATCAATATTATCATGATTTACTGACGGACAGTGAGACGAAGCTGCTTTATCAGCATACCATAACCCGGGCCCTGAAGGTATTTAAAAATATCCGTCCCCGCAGGATTGCGGCTGATTTGGAATTTGGGACAGGCTCGCCTGATACTACCGGGTATGCATATGGAATATATGGTATGATTTCTTCTTTACTGGGAAAGAATGTTATAGTAACAGCAAATTTTGAAGAAGCGGTATTGGCAGGCACATTTAATATAACAGGTCATATAACGGGATTTGTATTGCTTGTGAATGGCTTAAGCCTTTTTTTTGACCGGAGATTACGGTTATTGATCAAGAAGCTTGTACGGGAGGAAGCATAATGGCAGAAAAAGAGAATCAGTTTCAGGGAGTGGTGGAATCATTGTTGAGGGGTATGGATACCGTTCTGACCACCAAGACCGTCGTAGGAGAACCTACAAAGATAGGTGATACGATTATATTACCTTTGGTTGACGTTTCCTTTGGTGTGGCAGCCGGTTCCGGCAAAAACGGTCAGAAAGGCACCGCGTCAGGTGTCGGCGGTCTTGGCGGCAAGATGACGCCCAGCGCAGTGCTGGTAATCAGCAACGGAACAACGAAGCTGGTAAACATCAAGAATCAGGATGCTGTTACCAAGATTCTTGACATGATACCGGATATCGTGGATAAATTCACCTCACCCAAAGAGGACATGATACCGGATACAGATGCAGTGGATATTGCTTTTCCTGAAGAAAAAGAGGGGAATAACTAAGCACAGCCTAATACATCGTTTTACAAATGCCTGTGTATTTTACTGAGGAGAAAACGATGTACCAGGTTCACTTTCTGCAGATGCCTGCATATAATAGAGTGAAAACGCTGCGCAGGAATCGGTATGGACATAAAAAGGATTATTGGTCTGATATTATTTTTTATTGCCATTGGTATGCTGCTTATGGTAATTGTACACAACCGGTTCATAGGGCTCATTATCATTGCACTTTTACTATTCGTAGGATATATTTGTTTCTGCGGAGACTAAGGTTGTGCCGGATAATAGCGTGTGCTAATACACAACTGATTATCCGGCAAATCCTAAAGAAGGGGTTCTGATGATCGACTGGGAAGAAGTAAGCAAAACGGAAAACGTTGATGAATTGAAAAGCTTTAAGGTTTGGCTTTTCAGGGAGAATATGCGCCTTGAAAACGAACGTAAGGAGCTTAACCTGCTGCAGGACAAGCTCCTGAAAGAGCGGGTGATTTTCAGGGATGAAATGGATGCGCTTAATCGCCGTTCTCTTATTGAACGCAAAAAGCTGAAAGAAGAGAATGTATTCTTTGACAAAAAGATGGCCATCCTGCAGGATGGATTCCGTATGCTTGATGAAGACCGTAAAAAACTGGAGCGGGAAAAGCAAAAAGTCAAAAGCGACAGGTTATATCTGGAAGAAAAAAGCCGCCGTGATGACGTGCCTTTAAATAAACTTGTGGAAGTATTATTCCGTAATGCAAATAATCCCATGACACTTAGAAAACGCTATAAAGAGCTGGTCAAGATTTTTCATCCGGACAATATGTGCGGGGACGAAGAGCTGCTGCAGCTGATCAACAAAGAGTTCCTGCACCGCAGAGAGAAGATTTGACAACAAACAAAAACCTGTTCAATTTGAACAGGCTTTTATATGATCACTTTAATTGACTACTATCATTATGCTCTTTCAACACTGCCGGTTTTTAAGCAGCCTGTGCATACATGGATCCTCTTTGCAGCGCCATTGACTTTACACTTTACTTTCTTCACATTAGACTTCCAAATTGCATTTGATCTTCTATGAGAATGGCTTACGTTATTACCAAAATGAACACCTTTACCACAAACACTACACTTAGCCATCTTAACACCTCCTCAACGCGTATATTTTAAATATAAATAGCTATATAGACTCACAACATTGATATATTAACAGAAATTAAGGAGAAATGCAAGTAAAATAATTTTTTTGTTTCCTTTTTAAGGAAAAGCTGTTAAAATACATTTAGGTTGAAATGAACTTTTTAATATATGAAATGTACTTTTTCAATCTGATATGATTTGATATTATAAAGGAGGTTTAAAATGAAAGGTTCTTCTATGAATACCCATATGGGAAGCATTCATATTGACAACGACGTCATTGCACAGTATGCCGGAAGTGTGGCGGTGGAATGCTTTGGCATAGTAGGGATGGCCGGAATCAGTATGAAGGACGGACTGGCTCATTTGCTGAAAATGGATAGCATTACCAGGGGAATTACCATATCCTTAAGTCATAATAAGCTGACATTGGATTTTCATGTGATCGTGGCATATGGTGTCAGCATTATCGCGGTGTCGGATAACCTGATCAGTAACGTGAAATACAGGGTGGAAGAGTTTACCGGCATCGAAATTGAAAAAATAAACATCTTTGTCGAAGGTGTGAAAGTGATTGATTAAGGAGGATAATCCCGTGGCTTTAAATACAATCGACGCTAAGACACTTTCGAGAATGTTCTTGGCAGGTGCGAAAAATTTGGAGAACAACAAAGAATGGATTAATGAATTAAATGTATTTCCGGTACCTGATGGAGATACGGGTACCAATATGACCATGACCATTATGACAGCAGCAAAAGAAGTAACTGCTCTTAAGAATCCGGATATGGAATCCTTATCCAAAGCAATTTCCAGCGGTTCCCTTAGAGGTGCAAGAGGTAATTCCGGCGTAATATTGTCGCAGCTGCTCCGCGGATTTACCAGAGGTATCCGGGATCATGCTTCCATTGATATTCCCATTATCACAGATGCGCTGGATAAGGCAGTGGAAACGGCATATAAAGCGGTTATGAAGCCTAAGGAAGGAACGATTCTGACCGTGGCAAGAGGTGCTGCTGCAAAGGCACGTGAACTGAAAGAAGAAGGCGTTACGGATATGGATATTTTCCTGGGGAAGGTAATTGCGCATGCAAAGCATGTTCTCAGCCAGACCCCTGAAATGCTGCCTGTTCTGAAGCAGGCGGGAGTGGTGGATTCCGGCGGTCAGGGTCTGATTATGGTATTAGACGGAGCATATGATGCCTTCCGGGGCAAAGAACTGGATCTGACTATAGATATGGAAGGTAATATCTTGCCTCATTCTGTTCATTTAAGCGCTCCATCCCTTGCAGCAAGGGCAGAAGCAGAGATTACTTTCGGATATTGTACTGAATTCATCATTATGTTGAACAAGGTATTTAATATAAAGAATGAAATGGATTTCAAGGCATTTCTGGAATCAATAGGTGATTCCATAGTGTGCGTGGCAGATGACGATATGGTCAAGATACACGTACATACCAATGACCCCGGACTGGCAATCCAGAGGGCGCTTAAGTATGGTGCTTTATCCAGTATTAAAATTGACAATATGCGCCAGGAGCATCAGGAGACTTTGTTTAAGCTTTCCGAAAGGGAAACAGCGGGCAAGAAAAGCAAAACCTCTCTTACGGCTGAAGAACGAAAAGAAGTGGGATTCCTTGCCGTATCTGTCGGGGAAGGAATGGATGAGATATTCAGAAGCCTGGGAGTTGATTATATTATTGAAGGCGGTCAGACCATGAATCCAAGTACGGCAGATATCCTGGATGCTGTTGAAAAGGTAAATGCAGATAATATTTTTATTTTACCCAACAACAAGAATATTATCCTGGCGGCAAATCAGGCTGCAGAGCTGACAACAGAAAAGAATCTGCTTGTGATTTCTTCCAAAACAGTACCTCAGGGGATAACAGCAGTGATCAATTATGTACCCGAATTGTCAGTAGAAGAAAATGAAGCGCTTATGCTGGCAGAGCTTGATAACGTTAAGTCCGGTCAGGTAACTTATGCAGTACGGGATACCACCATTGATGATAAGGAAATCAAACAGGGGGATTATATGGGTCTGGGAGACAAGGGTATTCTGTCCGCAGGCAAAGATATGACCGAAGTGACGCTATCCATGATCAGGGAAATGGTGGCAGAGGATTCGGAACTGATCAGTATATATTTTGGCTGTGACGTGGAAGAAACCCAGGCAGAAGCACTTTTGAAAGATCTGGAAAAAGCATATCCTCATTGTGATATTGAACTGCAGTTTGGCGGACAGCCTATATATTACTATATTGTTTCTGTAGAATGACAGATTACCTGTTTTCATATTATATCTAACGGCTGGACTTATCCTGCCTGGAAAAAGATGTCACATTATGAACAGAATTCCGGTTTATATGACATCTTTTTACGTGAGGACTGTTTGTGCTGCCAGAGGCGGCATGAGATGATGAAGAATGGGAGTTCCTATGGATTATGATTCGCCGGTTATCCGGATAAAGGGAGTAGGAGAAAAAACTGAACAGCTTTTTCATAAATTGAATATTTATACGGTTGGTGATCTGGTCCGGCAGTTTCCGGGTAATTATGAGGAAATGAAAGAACCAGTATCCATAAATGCCGCTCTCCCGGGAGATGTATGTGCTATTCATGCAAAAGTCAAGGGGATTCCCAATATTAAGAAGGTACGGAATCTTACTATTATGAATGTGGTGGTTCAGGATGGCTCGGGAAGTTTGCTGCTTACTTTTTTTAATATGCCTTTTCTGAAAAATATATTAAAAAATGGTTCTTGTTTCATTTTTCGGGGATTGGTACAAAACCATAATGGAACCAGGCTTATGGAGCAGCCGAAAATGTTTCAGGAATCTGATTACAGGGAAAAGCAAAAGTTTATTCAGCCTTGTTATTCTTTGACAAAAGGCTTAAGCAACCAGACCTTTCAGAAAGCGGTAAAGCAGGCACTTTCCTTTCTTTTGGAAGAAGAGGAGTATTATCCTTCAGATATATGCACATTATATGGATTGATGACATATAAGGAAGCAATAGCAAATATACATTTTCCTGAAAATTTTAAAACGCTTGCGGCAGCCAGAAAACGTCTGGTATTTGACGAATTTTTTGATTTTATTATTTCGATGAGAAGCAATAAGGATGCTGTCGGTCGTCTGTTGAATGAATATCAAATGTGTGAGGTTCCGGATACCGACAGACTGTTAATGCAGCTGCCATACCGGCTTACGGCTGCCCAGGAAAAGGTATGGCAGGAGATTAATGGGGATATGGCAGGGGAATATTGTATGAATCGTCTGATTCAGGGAGACGTTGGTTCCGGTAAGACAATCGTAGCCGTTCTGTCGCTTCTTGCATGTGCCTGCAATGGTTATCAGGGCGCTTTGATGGCTCCTACCGAGATATTGGCCATACAGCATTATACGTCCATACAGGAGATTACAGACAGATATAAGCTGCCATTTCATATTGTGCTGCTGGTAGGGTCTATGACAACCAAAGAAAAACGAATGGCTTACGAAAAAATAGAAAACGGCACGGCAAATCTTGTAATCGGAACCCATGCCCTTATTCAGGATCCGGTGCAGTTTAAATCTCTTGCTCTGGTGGTAACGGATGAGCAGCATCGCTTTGGAGTCAGGCAGCGTGAGCATCTGGCAGGGAAGGGAAGGAATCCTCATGTTCTGGTAATGAGCGCAACGCCGATTCCCAGAACATTGGCAATTATTTTATATGGTGATTTGCATATTTCCATCATAGATGAACTCCCGGCAAACCGTCTGCCGATAAAAAACTGTGTTGTGAATACAGGATACCGCAGAAAGGCATATGAGTTCATTACCAGGGAAGCAGCTGCCGGACATCAGATTTATATTATTTGTCCCATGGTTTCCCCGGGAGAAATGGAAGCCCTGGAAAATGTAACAGAATATACACAGAAGCTGAAAGCACAGCTGCCGCCGGAAGTCAGAGTCAGTATGCTGCATGGGAAAATGCGTCCGGGAGATAAAAACCGTATCATGGAGGAATTTGTTAACCATGAAATAGATGTTTTGGTTTCCACCACAGTAATTGAGGTGGGAATCAATGTACCCAACGCAACGGTTATGATGGTGGAAAATGCGGAACGCTTTGGTCTTGCAGGTCTTCATCAGCTGAGAGGGCGTGTGGGCAGGGGGGATGCCCAGAGCTATTGCATTTTTATCAGCAGCAATGAAAAGAAAGAAACCATGGAACGGCTGGGTATCCTGAATCATTCCAATGACGGATTTCATATTGCTTCTGAAGATTTAAAGCTTCGCGGACCGGGAGATTTCTTTGGCATACGGCAGAGTGGGGATTTTGCTTTCCGGATTGGTGATATCTATACAGATGCAGCCATACTAAAGGAAGCACAGGAGGCGGTGGATCTTATTTTGAAGGATGACGGGATCAGCAGATACCCGCTTCTTAGTAAACACCTTCAATCTTCTTTTTCAAACAGTGTTGACTTTCGCAGCATATAACAGTAAAATAATGAATGATCGAACTGATGTCCGTAAATGGATTACACATAACAAATGTTTGCAAGCAGATATTGTTTGCAAACAGATAATGTCAGCAAGCTGAAAAATGTCAACAATTTGACAAATGTCAGCAAGTTGGCAAATGTCAGCAAGCTGGCAAATGTCAACAAGTTGGCAAATGTCAACAAGTTGGCAATAGGAGAAAATCAGAATGGCTGCAACAGCAATTATAACAGACAGTAACAGCGGTATTTCACAAAAACAAGCCGATGAACTGGGCGTACATGTAATACCGATGCCTTTTTCCATTAATGAGGAACCTTTTTTTGAAGATATTAATTTAAGTGTTCCTGAGTTCTATGAGAGAATGGCGCAAGAGGCTGAGATTGTCACAAGCCAGCCTTCTCCGGAGTCTGTACTGAAGCTTTGGAAAGAGTTGCTGAAGACCCATGATGATATTGTACACATTCCCATGAGCAGCGGCTTAAGCGGATCCTGCCAAAGTGCCATTATGTTGTCCATGGATTTTGGCGGCAGGGTACAGGTGGTTAATAACCAGCGAATATCTGTAACCCAGCGTAATTCCGTATTAGATGCCATTGCGCTTTCCAAAAGAGGCAAGAATGCTGCTGAAATTAAAGACATATTGGAAGCAGATAAATACAACAGCAGTATCTATATTATGATGGGCACTCTTCATTATCTCAAAAAAGGCGGCCGTATCACACCTACAGCTGCTGCTTTGGGCACCCTGCTTCGGATCAAGCCGGTTCTTCAGATACAGGGTGAGAAGCTGGACTCCTTTGCAAAAGCCAGAACGACTAATCAGGGCAAGACCATCATGATCAATGCGATTAAGAATGATATTAATAACCGTTTCGGCGGATTTGCGGATGGAAAAGGAGTCTCTCTTCAGATTGCCCATACGCAGAATCAGGAAGCAGCATATGTCCTTCGGGAGGAATTATTAGAACTGTTTCCGGTAGATGAAATTTATGTTGACCAATTATCCTTAAGTGTGGCATGCCATATCGGACCCGGTTCTCTGGCGATCGCATGCTGTAAAAGGATAAACCACAGCATGCTGTAAAAGGATAGAGCACAGCATGCTGTAAAAAGATAGAGCACAGCATGCTGTAAAAAGATGAACCACAGCATGCTGTAAAAAAATGAACTATGATAAAGTATAGGAGATAGATAAGAATGGCAAATGCAAGTACCTATGATGCCTCCAGTATAACCGTCCTGGAGGGACTTGAGGCGGTTAGGAAGCGGCCTGGTATGTATATCGGAAGTGTTTCCACAAGAGGATTGAACCACCTGATTTATGAAATAGTAGATAATGCGGTGGATGAGCATCTGGCGGGACACTGCAGTATGATCCGGGTCATATTGGAAGCTGACGGTTCTGCAACCATCATTGACAATGGACGGGGTATTCCCGTTGGTATGCATGAGAAAGGGGTAAGTGCGGAACGTCTGGTATTTACAACACTTCATGCCGGCGGAAAATTTGATAATACCGCATATAAGACAAGCGGCGGCCTGCATGGTGTGGGGTCCTCGGTGGTAAACGCTCTTTCCAGTCAATTGACTGTGCGGGTCAAATATGGTGGGATGATTTATGAAGACAAATATGAGCGCGGCAATCCGGTAATAGAATTAAAGAACGGCTTACTGCCGGTGGTTGGTAAGACAAGAGAGACCGGAACCGCTATTAATTTTTTACCTGATGATACTATATTTGACAAGACCAGATTCAAAGAGGATGATGTTAAGAGCCGTCTTCATGAAACGGCTTATCTGAATCCTGAGCTGACCATAATATTTGAAGATAAACGAAAAGAAGTGCCGGAAAAAGTAACTTTTCATGAACCGGAAGGAATCAGCGGATTCATTAAGGATATGAATAAATCGGAGACTGTCCATGAGGTTATATGTTTTTCCGGTGAAAGCGAAGGCATCCATGTGGAGGTTGCCTTTCAGTATGTAAACGAATTCCATGAAAATGTACTTGGTTTCTGTAATAATATTTATAACTCTGAAGGCGGAACGCATATTACCGGCTTCAAGACTATGTTTACCAATATTATCAATACCTATGCCAGGGAACTGAACATATTAAAGGACAAGGATGCCAATTTCACCGGTGCAGATGTGCGTAACGGTATGACGGCAGTCATTTCCATCAAGCATCCTGATCCCCGGTTTGAAGGTCAGACCAAGACGAAGCTGGACAACCAGGACGCAGCTAAAGTAGTCAGTAAGATTACCAACGAGGAAATGATCCATTACCTTGATCGTAATCTGGAAACACTTAAAAGCATTATCGGTTGTGCAGAAAAAGCTGCCAAAATCCGTAAAACAGAAGAAAAAGCAAGAAGCAATATGCTGACCAAGCAGAAATTTTCCTTTGATACCAACGGGAAACTGGCTAACTGTGAATCAAAAATCCCTTCCAAATGCGAGATATTTATCGTGGAAGGAGATTCGGCAGGAGGCAGTGCCAAGACTGCCAGAAACCGTAATTTTCAGGCAATACTGCCAATCCGCGGTAAAATCCTGAATGTGGAAAAGGCAAGTATTGATAAGGTTCTGGCCAATGCGGAAATAAAGACTATGATCAATGCTTTCGGCTGCGGTTTTTCAGAAGGATACGGCAATGATTTTGATATCAGCAAGCTGCGTTATGATAAGATTATCATAATGGCCGATGCCGATGTGGATGGTGCGCATATATCAAACCTTCTCCTGACCTTGTTTTACCGCTTTATGGCAGAGCTTATATATGAAGGCCATATATACATTGCCATGCCGCCTTTATATAAGACAATACCCACCCGCGGAAAAAGCGGGAACGCTAAGGAAGAGTACCTGTATGATGACAAGGCGCTTGAAAAGTACCGGAAGAAACATAAGGGACCTTTTACGCTGCAGCGTTATAAAGGACTTGGCGAGATGGATGCGGATCAATTATGGGATACCACCATGAATCCGGAGACAAGACTGCTTAAATTAGTGGAGATCGAAGATGCCCGTATGGCTTCTGAGGTTACGGAAATGCTGATGGGAACGGAAGTACCGCCGCGAAAGGCATTTATATATGAATATGCCAGAGAAGCGGCGCTTGATATTTAATATATAACAGGTGCAGATGGTTACTATTCACAGCCAGTTGCTATGAACAGCGCCAGCTGTGAATAGTAACTTCAGATGGGAGTCACTTATGGATGATAGAATCATTAAAACTGAATATTCCGAGGTTATGAGGCAGTCTTTTATAGACTATGCAATGAGCGTTATTGTCGCACGTGCCCTGCCGGATATCAGAGACGGACTGAAACCTGTTCAAAGAAGAACACTCTATGATATGTATGAGCTTGGCATCCGCTATGACAGGCCATACAGAAAGAGTGCACGTATTGTAGGTGATACCATGGGTAAATATCACCCTCATGGCGACAGTTCCATCTATGATGCGTTGGTGGTTATGACACAGGAATTTAAAAAAGGCCTTCCCCTGGTGGACGGTCATGGTAATTTTGGTAATATAGAAGGCGACGGCGCTGCAGCCATGCGTTATACGGAAGCTCGTCTGCAGAAGATTACCCAGGAGTCTTTTCTTTCAGATCTGGACAAAGATATTGTGGATTTTGTGCCTAATTTTGATGAAACGGAAAAGGAACCCGCTGTCCTGCCAGTAAAGTTCCCCAACCTTCTGGTAAATGGCTCGGAAGGAATTGCTGTTGGTATGACAACCAGCATTCCCCCTCACAATCTTTCGGAGGTAATAGATGCTGTCAAGGCATATATGCAGGATGAAAACATCACCACGAAAGAATTGATGAAATATGTAAAGGGTCCCGACTTCCCTACAGGCGGGGTTGTGATCAATAAAGATGAACTGCTTTCCATTTATGAGAACGGAACCGGCAAGATCAAAATCCGGGGTAAGGTAAATGTGGAAAAAGCAAAAGGCGGCAAGACCAACCTGGTCATTACAGAAATTCCTTATACCATGATTGGCGCCAATATTTCAAAATTCCTGTCAGATGTGGCGGCTTTGGCCGAGAGTAAAAAGACGCTTGATATTGTGGACATTTCAAACCAGACTTCAAAGGACGGCATCCGAATCGTAATTGAACTCAGAAAAGATGCGGATGTGGAAAATTTCACAAACATGCTCTATAAGAAAACCCGGCTGGAAGACACATTTGGCGTGAACATGCTGGCCATTTCAGGCGGACGCCCGGAAATTATGGGTATAAAAGGGATTATCAGGGAAAATGTGAATTTCCAGTTTGAAGTGGCCACCAGAAAATATACCAATCTGCTTGCCAGGGAAATGGAACGCAAGGAAGTGCAGGAGGGCTTGATCAAGGCGTGTAATGTCATTGACTTGATTATAGAAATTCTCCGGGGATCCAAAGACCGGAATATGGCCAAAACCTGTCTGGTGGAAGGTAAGATTGACGGCATTAAATTCAAATCAAAAGAATCCAGAATCATGGCCACCCAATTGCAGTTTACCGATAAACAGGCCAATGCCATCATGGAAATGCGCTTATATAAATTAATCGGCCTGGAGCTGGAAGCGCTGATTAATGAGCATGAGGAAACCATGGCTAATATTTACAGATATGAAGATATTCTGGACCGCCGTGATTCCATGGCTCAGGTTATCATCAATGATCTGGAGCAGATTAAAAGGGACTACGGAAGAAAACGAAGAACGCTGATTGAAAACGGTATAGAAGCGGTATATAAAGAAAAAGAGCTGGAAGAAATGGATATTGTCTTCCTGATGGATCGTTTTGGTTATGCCAAGACAATTGATACAACCACCTATGAAAGAAATAAAGAAGCTGCCGATACGGAAAGCAAATATGTATTCCAGTGTAAAAATACCGGCAAGGTGTGTCTCTTTACCGATACCGGGCAGATGCACACCATAAAAATATCGGACCTGCCTTTTGGGAAGTTCCGGGATAAAGGCGTTCCTATTGATAATGTAAGTAAGTTCAGCTCCGAAAAAGAAAGTCTCATTTTAATTACCAGCCAGTCTGATCTGAATTTATGCCGGGTTATATTCGTTTCAGCCAAAGCCATGGTGAAGATAGTGGACGGTGGTGAATTTGACGTATCTAAGCGTACCGTTATGGCCACGAAGCTGTCTGATGATGACCGGGTTGTGTGTGTTACTGTCTTAAAAGAACAACGCAATATCGTCCTGCAGACCAAAGACGGATACTTTTTGAAATTTACCATAGAAGAAATTCCCGAAAAGAAGAAAGCAGCCATCGGTGTCAGGGGTATGCGCCTTGGCGACAAGGATGTGGTGGAAAACGCGTATTTTACCCAGAATGCAGTGGATCATACCATTGAATATAAAGGCAAAAAAATTGCGTTAAATACTCTTAAGGCAGGAAAACGAGACGGGAAGGGTACAAAGTTAAGAATCTGAGAAAGGACAGGAGCATCTATGAGAGTGATTGCAGGTACGGCAAAGAGCCTTCCCCTGAAGACGCCGACAGGTATGGATACCAGACCTACTACGGACCGGATCAAGGAGACGCTGTTCAACATATTACAGCTGGTTATTCCGGATTGTATCTTTGTGGATCTGTTCAGCGGCAGCGGCGGAATCGGAATAGAGGCCTTGAGCCGGGGATGCCGCAAAGCATATTTTATTGAAAATGCTCCGAAAGCAGCGGCATGTATACAGGAGAATCTGGCTTTTACCAAATTTACGGATTGCGCTGTGGTGTTAAAGCAGGATGCAGCCGCCGGCCTGATGAGTATAAGGGAGAATCATGTGGATATCATTTTCATGGATCCCCCATATGGAACAGATGCAGAAAAACGTGTTTTTTCCGTATTACAGAAAATGGACTGTGTATCCTCAGATACCATGATTGTGGCAGAGGCTTCCCTGAATACCGATTATTCCTGGGTATCTGAATATGGGTTTATTGTGGAACGGGAGAAAAAGTATAAGAACAATAAGCATGTGTTCCTTCATATGCAGTAAAAATAAAAAACAGCCGCCTGACGGCAGATTGCGAGGCTTTATGAAGAGAGCGGTATATCCGGGCAGCTTTGACCCGGTAACCTACGGACATCTTGATGTAATTGAGCGTGCCGCAGAAATATTTGATGTTTTGATTGTCAGTGTTCTGAATAATAAAGAAAAGACACCGTTGTTTTCTGTGGAAGAACGTGTTAATATACTAAAAGAAGCAACAAAAAAATATCGGAACGTACAGGTTGACAGTTTTAGTGGTCTTTTGATTGATTATGCAAAAGATAATGATATTCATGTAGCTATCAGAGGACTTCGTGCCATTACTGATTTTGAATATGAATTGCAGATTGCACAGAGCAATCACAAATTTTCCAATGGAAACCTGGACACTGTTTTTTTTATCACCAATCTGGAATATGCGTATTTAAGTTCCTCTATTGTAAGGGAATTTTCCAGTTTTAACGGTGATATTACACAGTGCGTACCGGATTTTGTTGCTGATCTGATTTATAAGAAATATGGCTTCAAGCGTTAATAATGCTGAATATATTCAATTGCATATGTTCAATTAAATATGTTTAAAAAGCATTGAATATGTTCAACAAGACATTGAACACGTTTGTTCAGCTTTGTGAGGAGAACTTATGAGCAGCAGAATAGAACAGTTAATTGACGAGATAGAAGGATATATTGACAGTTGTAAGTATCAGCCATTATCCAGTACCAAGATTGTTGTGAATAAAGAGACGATTGATGAGCTGCTTCGTGAGCTTCGTATGAAGACACCTGACGAAATCAAACGTTATCAGAAGATCATCAGCAATAAAGAGGCGATTTTGAATGATGCACGTATCAAGGCGGAATCTCTGATCAACGAAGCAACCCTGCATACCAATGAGCTGATCAATGAACATGAAATCATGCAGCAGGCATATGCCCAGGCCAATGAAGTGGTTACCATGGCCACCCATCAGGCCCAGGAGATATTGGACAATGCCACGATAGAGGCTAATAATGTCCGGATGGCTGCAATGCAGTATATGGATGATATTCTGGCTTACCTTGAGAATATCATTACCTCATCCACACAGTCAGCCATAACCAATTATGATAACCTGATTGGCTCCCTGAATCAATACCGTGATATTATCCGGTCTAACAGAAATGAGCTGCATCCGGCTGCGGATGATCTTTATTATGATGAAGATATGGACCTGGAGGAAGAAACGGATTCTGACGAAATCAGTGTCATAACATGACATGTCATAGCAGCGTCATTTCCTGACGGGAGGAGAAACGCTTATTCAGGGAGCTGTCGCAATGAAATCGCTTATGCGGCTTTATTGTGTATGTTCTTTTTTTTAACGGGAGCAGGTTTGATGAAAGACAATAATGAAACAATCCGTATAGTGATTGACCCCGGGCATGGCGGTGAAAATGAAGGCACCATAGAAAATGGCTTTCAGGAAAAAGCCATGACCCTGAAAACCGCTTTGAAAATATATGAAGAGCTCTCATTATATGACGGTATTGAAGTATATATGACCAGAACGGATGACAGAGACCTCAGCCTGAAGGAACGCGCGGAATTCGCCAGGGAAGTGGATGCGGATTTCCTTTTCAGTATCCATTATAATGCATCAGTAGCCCATGATTTATTTGGCTCAGAGGTATGGATATCCGTTCAGGAGTCATATCAAAGCAGCAGCCTCCGGTTTGGCATGATTCAACTGGAACAAATGCAGGAGATGGGGCTTTTTATCCGCGGTATCAAGACACGGGAAAATGACAAGGGAAATGATTATTACGGCATACTCCGGGAAGCTGCGGCACTTGATATTCCGGCAGTTATCATTGAGCATTGTCATGTGGATGAATACCGGGATTCTGTATTCTGTGACTCGGAGGAAGAACTGGAAGCTTTTGGTATGGCGGATGCAGAAGCCATAGCCAAATATTTCGGGTTAAAGAGTGAGACAGCAGGTGTGGATTACAGTGGTTATATGCCAGAATCCCAGCCATATGCAGGGAAGCTTCTTGATATGGTCAGAAAAGATGAAACGATACCTGATGTCTGTCAGATCACGCTTCTTTCCGCTGATTATGATAACTGTACCTTGACATTGTCAGTCAGTGCCGTTGATTATGATTCCATGCTTCTTTATTACGATTACAGTATTGATGGAGGGATCAGCTACAGCTGTTTGTATGAATGGCCGGACAGCAATGCCCTGACCGGAACCTATACAGACACCTTTACCATAACACTTGACATACCCTCAGGTGAAACGCCTGCTGTTCTTTTCAGAGCCTATAACCTGTTCCAGGGATTCGAAGAAAGTAACAGACTTGCTTTTTCACATGTTTTCCAGTATCCTGAACCGGCAGCGGAAGAGGAGCAGATCGAAGATCCTGTGAAAATTGAATCTCCTGACGATCAGACAGCCACACTTACCTGGGCACCTTCCAGAACCGGAGATACGGAAGAAAATGTGCGTATATTGGATTTTCTCATGGTTTGTCTGATCTGTGTCATTCTGCTTTTCCTGACGGTGCTTACCATGCAATTTGCCCGTTATCGTTCCCGAAGGAAAAAACGGCGTTATAACAGGAAGGAACCGGAATCCACAAGGAACCACACCAGATAATAACAGGCCGTCAGACCTGTTAATACCAGTTTATGACCAATATAACGGGTGATGGACAGACTGGAATGTTTTATCATGCTGTATGTCTGGGCAATACAGGAGAGGCCTCCAAAAGGCAGGATCAGAAGGGAAAATAAAGGCAGGGAAGTTCCAAGCATACTGAGTCCCCCGGTAATCTCCAGTAAAGGCGCAATCAGATTCCGAATGACCATAGGCATTCCCTGATATGAAATCAATACATGGGGAATCAGATTCAACAGATTGAATAATATCATATAGCCCCCCAGATTTAAGATACTTTGTGTGGCGGATATAATAGAGCTGTCAATCTGCTCTAAAAGAGAGATTGTGAACCTTCCTTTCTTACAGGCTGTCAGTTCCCTTCTGTTAAGGGATGCTTTACTCCCAGCGCTGTACATATTACGGCAGAGAGTATGGCGCAATAGGATGCCGTACAAAAAGGGGATGCCATACATACCGAATACATACGGCCAGACCAGGCTCCGCTTCAGGAGCGGCAGTACAAAACTGCAAAAATAAACCGGCCCGATATTATTACAGAACGCTAAGAGAAAATCTCCCTCCTCATCAGTGATCATATTACGGTCAAGCAGATCTCTGGTGACCCTGGCTCCCATGGGAAAACCGCACAGGAATCCCATAATGATTCCGTAACACACATTTTTCGATACCTTAAGAACAGGCCTGAGCACAGGATACAACAGTGCGGAAAAAGATTCCGTCAGATTAAGCCTTACCATAATGCCGGAAAGGATCATAAAGGGAAACAGAGACGGAATCATTTTGGTAAACCAGAGATTCAATCCGGTAAGTGCATAGTAGAGACTTGTGGAAGAATGTGTCAGTATTAGAAATATCAGTACCAGGAAGATGGCCACAGGGACATTGGCCACGGACATATATAGAAATCCGGATAATGTTTTCTTAAAAGACCGCATGATATTCCTCATTTCTTATGACAGATTATTATATAAGGCAAATGTTCAGCCGTTACTGTTCAGTATATGAAAGAGATACGACTGATAATTAACAGCCAACTGTTATACCAATATATGTGTAACCATAGTTACGTATTACAGAGAGAGGACAGGAAAATGCGCCAGGAAAAATATTTTATGCCTGTATGCCCACAGGATTTAACAGAACGCGGCATAGAGCAGCTGGATTTTGTATATGTTATCGGGGATGCCTATGTGGACCATCCTTCTTTTGGACATGCTGTCATCAGCAGGCTTCTGGAATCACATGGTTACAGTGTGGGTATCATATCCCAGCCTGACTGGAAGAAGGATGACAGCATCTCCATACTGGGACGCCCGCGGCTGGCTTTTTTAATTGCTGCCGGCAATATGGACAGCTGTGTCAATCATTATTCTGTCTCTAAAAAGCGCCGCCAGACAGATGCCTATACCCCCGGCGGTGAAATGGGACGGCGGCCGGATTATGCTACTGTGGTCTACGGGAACCTGATCCGAAGAACATACCGTGATGTTCCCATTATTATCGGCGGAATAGAAGCCAGTCTTCGCCGCATGGCACATTATGATTATTGGTCCGACAGCTTTAAGCGTTCTGTTTTACTGGACAGCCAGGCTGATTTGATTTCTTATGGAATGGGAGAGAAGTCCATTATTGAGATTGCCGATGCTCTGGAAAGCGGAATCGCGGTAAGGGATATTTCCTTCATTCAGGGCACCGTGTACAAGACAAAGGATATTTCCGGTATCTATGAAGGCGTCATGCTTCCTTCTTATACCCAAATGAAGGAGGATAAGGTAAGATATGCCGAAAGTTTCGGAATCCAGTATGAAAATACGGATTTTATCACCGCCCGCCCTTTGATTGAACCTTATCCCAATCATATATATGTAATACAGAATCCTCCCCAGCCGCCGCTTAACACAGCGGAAATGGACAGGGTATATGCTTTACCGTATAGGAGGACATATCATCCTTCTTATGAAGAAAGGGGCGGTGTCCCGGCAATTAGTGAAATCAAATTCTCCCTGATCAGCAACAGGGGATGTTTCGGCGGCTGCAGCTTTTGTGCCCTGACATTCCACCAGGGACGTACCGTTCAGACAAGGAGCCATGAATCCATACTGGAGGAAGCTAACCTGCTGATTGGGGATCCTGATTTTAAAGGATATATTCATGATGTGGGCGGTCCTACGGCCAATTTCAGGCATCCTTCCTGTGAAAAGCAAATGACTCACGGTGTATGCAAAGACAAACAGTGCCTGTTTCCCAAGCCTTGCAGAAACCTGAAAGCAGACCACTCTGATTACCTTGCACTGTTAAAAAAGCTTCGCTTACTCCCGGGTGTAAAGAAAGTATTTATCCGATCCGGAATCCGATTTGATTATTTGCTGGCTGATCCTGACGATACTTTTTTCAGGGAACTGGTGGAGCATCATATCAGCGGGCAGCTGAAAGTGGCACCTGAGCATATTGCAGATGCGGTGCTTAGCCTGATGGGAAAACCGGAACATTCGGTTTATGAACAATTCCAGGTAAAATACAGACAGCTCAATCAAAAAGCAGGGAAGAATCAGTTTCTGGTACCTTATCTGATGTCGTCCCATCCCGGCTCGACGCTGAAGGAAGCGATTGCCCTTGCGGAATATCTGAAGGGTATTGGATATATGCCGGAACAGGTACAGGATTTTTATCCCACCCCTTCCACGATATCTACGGTTATGTATTATACCGGGCTGGATCCCAGAAATGGGAATAAGGTTTATGTCTGCCGCAATCCTCATGAGAAAGCAATGCAGAGAGCACTGATTCAGTACCGTAATCCTAAGAATTATGATTTGGTGTATGAAGCATTAACCATTGCCGGGCGAAAGGATTTAATCGGATTTGAAAAGCATTGTCTGATACGGCCGGGGAAAAATAATGACAGGGAAAAACAACAAGTGCAGGAGAATCATAAAACTACTGGCAGGAAATCTATGAAATCAAGTAAGGATACCATGAGATCAAGTAAGGATACCTTGAGATCAGATAAGGATTCCATGAGATCAGATAAAGATACAATGAGATCAGGTAAGGATACAATGAGATCAGGTAAGGACACAATGAGATCAGGTAAGGATACAATAAAATCAGGTAAGGATACAATAAAATCAAGTAAGGATACAATAAAATCAGGTAAGGATACAATAAAATCAGGTAAGGGTACAATAAAATCAAGTAAGGAAATAATAAAATCAGGTAAGAATACAATAAAATCAGATAAGAATATAATAAAATCAGGTAAAGATACCATGAAATCAGGAAAAGAAAAAAATCGAAAAAAGCATACCATCCGTAATGTACATAAGAAAAAAGATATAAGATAAAAGTAAAAATAATGAAGAAAGGCAGGAAGCTTTGTATGGCACGAAATATAATCATTGTAACCGGTGCATCTTCCGGAATCGGCAGGGAATTTGTACGTCAGATCGATTCGCATTTTTCCAATATTGACGAAATCTGGCTGATTGCCCGTAACCGCTCCAGATTACAGGAGGCTGCAGGAGACACCATGCATAAAACCCGTATTTTATCCATGGACATTACCCGTGAGGCACAAATTGAGCGTCTGCGCGATACACTGGAGGAAAATGATGCTGTGGTCCGTATGCTGGTTCACTGTGCCGGCTACGGTTTAATGGGAGATTTTGCAGATCAGCCTGTTTCAAGAGTCCTGGGAATGGTCCGTCTGAATTGTGAGGCTCTGACCCATATAACTTATTGCTGTATTCCATTCATGCGCAGGAACAGCAGGATTATTGAGCTTGCCTCCAGTGCAGCCTTCCTGCCCCAACCGGGATTTGCGGTCTATGCCGCGACGAAAGCCTATGTCTTAAGCTTTTCCAGGGCATTGGCAGAAGAATTAAAAGAAAAAGAGATTTATGTCACCAGCATCTGCCCGGGTCCCGTGAATACACCATTTTTTGATATAGCTGAAGCGTATGATTCCACACTTGCCATTAAGAAAATGACCATGATCGAACCACAGCAGGCAGTACAGAAAGCATTAAAGGATTCTTATTACAGGAAAACAATGTCCGTGAGCAGTCTGCCGATCCAGGCATTTAGAGTTCTTACCAAATGTGTGCCTCACAAAATTTTGCTGAAAACCATTGACATTGTGAAAAAAAGAAAGGATACATAAAATAAATGCAGCTGAGCAGGATGTTTTCATCAGAAAAATATAAAGGTACGAAAAATTATCTTAATACACAAAAGAAATACGAGTTACTGCGTACGATTCTTTATTTTGGCGTATCTTTAAGCCTTCTGGCAGCCGGTATCATAGCCACAGAAAACCGGAATAATGTGTTGACAATCGCAGCCATACTGGGATGTCTGCCTGCCAGTAAAAGTGCGGTGGCCGCTGTAATGTATTTTCGCTTCAAAAGTTTAAGCACTAAGGCTGCAAATGACATTGAAGCACACAGCGAGGGGCTGACAGTCCTTTATGATATGGTATTTACTTCTTATAACACCAATTATTTCATATCCCATATTTGTATACAAGGTAATACCGTATGCGGATATACGGAGGATGATAAGCATGATGAGCATAAATTCCAGACTCATTTAAGCGGTATTCTGATGGCGG
>Ga0153941_1000299_pt1 | contig 22181 bp, 13 predicted proteins | sample TSNJ025MetaG_FD_104733 | JGI IMG/M metagenome (GOLD analysis project Ga0153941, IMG submission 104733) | Attine ant fungus gardens microbial communities from New Jersey, USA - TSNJ025 MetaG | ecosystem: Host-associated > Fungi > Mycelium > Unclassified | place: USA: New Jersey, Brendan T. Byrne...
CAAAGTGATAGGTCACATATTGAGAACGAGATTTTCTGTTGAAATGTCAAGATTGTAAATATCATGCTGACACACTCGAAACTGGTTCACCTAGAACATTCATGGTGAGACAGAAAGTGGGCCCCTGTGCAGCTGGTATCAGTCGTTATCAGTCTTTCATTATCGAGAGTGTTTAGTATGAAGAGTGCAGACGGTTATATAATATTATGCATTGTTGTTGTTTTTATTTTTAACTCAACAAGTTATTACGCGGTGTACGAACACAGTCCGCGGTAGTCTACTGACTACTAAGGCACAAGGCCTTAACTAACACTAACAGTACGATTGGGCCAGGCTCTGTACTACGAGGAGAGACTGGGCATAGGTAGGAAGGAGTGGGAAGAAGGGAGGCAGAGGGCTGTGAGGACATGTGTTTTGCTCGGGAGGACTTGGCTGGATCGTTCTGAGCTGGGGATGGTGTCTCAGGGGACACATGGGGTGGTCGTCGTGGGTTCACGGAGGTTCCCTGGGTGTTAGGAAAGTAAAAGCGGATGGGTTAGAGATGAGGAATTTGATGAAGTTGCCTAAGCATGGAGACAGAAGGGATACTCGGTCTTTTGCAAATCTCGGACAACCGGTGAGGATGTGACGTCTAGTTTCGATATCTGATTGACCACATGGGCATGCGTATGTTTCCTGGGGGAAAAACCTGGCTCTATATTGGGGCGTGGTTTAAGATCGCTCTAGTGGCTCTTGCACATAAAGAGATGGAGTGGCCCAGGTAGGACATCCACGTGCCTTCGTTGGACGCAGTCGTTGATGCTCTAACTTTCCTGTTTCAAAAATTTGTAATGCAGTGCTTGGTCACAGTTCATGATACATACTAAGAGATATGTAACTCAGACGTCGTACAAACGAATAGACGGCTGAGGGAGGATTCTTCATCTCCATGGATATATATCTATCCCATGACATACCTTCAACAAGTACCCGACCAGTCTGACTATACAAAAATGGATGTGAATGATCCAGTAGGTACCTGGTCAGTCATGCACCCTGGCAGTAATGCCACATGAGTGTGGTTGTCTAATTGAACACATACTCCACATTACATGAAGACACAGTGAACAGGAGTTTGGTATATCAGGGCATTCTTCATTTCATCGACATGTTAACTTGATAGTTGAGTGCTATGTTAATTTTTTTCTTAAATAGTACTATGTTATTTGATGGCCAAGTTTCAAATCGCTGAAAATAGATAAAATGATGATGAGTCATAGATAAATAATATCTACATTAATTATGACAATGCTCAATTATGATTGGATTTCTCAATCTACATACTAAGGTATAGACATATGAGTATATAAGGAATCTTAGAATGCCAGGTAATATTAGTATATATTCTATCTGAATTTACAAACACCCCACCTTTCAGGCAAGGCCTAGAGCACATCCACTATACTACATGAATGTCTGCTCTTCAGGTCATGTGCCCCACAGAGCCACCAGTGGTGCCCTTGAGGCTGCCTGGTTGTCAGGGATGTGGAGCAGAGTAGAGGTTAGCTAATAGAGTAGTTCTAAGATAGTATATATCAAGGAATAGGAGTACTAGCTAATAAGAGAAATGAAATATACATATACTCTGAGATATATTAACCAAGGAGTATATGAGAGCAACCAGAGAGAAGCTTCCAGAAGAATTCTCAGTCTATAAATATGCTCCAGAGCATGTTACTTATAGGATAAGATAGTACTCTATGTAGTTCAGGAGTAAAAATAGGATGTATATATATATTACATAAGTAAATCAATATTGTATGACTCCAAATCAAGTCCATGTCCATAGCTTTAATCTACAACACTCCCACTTATATATAGACTTAGATCTGGTATTCTTGTAAAACTATAATGCTTTGGTCCAGAGAGCTCTTTTGCAAGCCCATCAGCAGCCATTTCTAAAGTAGAAACATACTCCAAAAGAACTGCATCATTTGAAATAGCAAAGTGAATGAAGTGGTGGCAAAGTGCAATATGCTTAGTTTGTGGATAGTCACTGGGATTCCCTACAAGAGCAATTGTACCTTGATTGTCACCTAAAAGAGTAGTGGGACTAGTTTGTTTATAACCCAGATCTTCAAGTAGCTGACAGATTCAGATAGCTTCTTATGCTACACATATCATAGCCATATACTCAGCTTCAATTGATGAAAGAGCTAGAGAAGTCTATAGCTTACTACTCCAACTGATAGCAGCTCTGCACATAAAAAAAACATAGTCACCAGTGAAATAGCAAGTGTTTATATCTCCAGCCCAATCAAAGTCTGAGTACCCCAAAATAAGAGAGAATATATCTCTATTTAAGATCCCATTATACTTGAGTCCAAAAGTTTTAATGCTAGCAAGATAGCAAAGACAATATAGAGCTTGATCCAGGTGAATCTTACTAGGATTGGCACTGTATTTGCTCAAGCAACTAATAGCATAAGCAATGTTAGACCATATACCAAGCATAGTATACATAAGAATACCAATAATAGACTGGTACCAGAAAGGATCAATGTCATGTTCTTGACCTGGAGAAGAAGAGTTATTTTTTGATAACTTGGTACCAAAAAAAAGAGGAGTGGTAAAAGTATGACTATCATTACAGCCAAAGTGAATGATAGAGTCTTCAATGTAGTAAGTTTGCAACAATTGTATAGTTTGAGCTCTAAAGTTATATTCAATTACAATTCCAAGTAGCTGATAAATTCAGCCAAGATCCTTGATACAAAAATGTTGTTCTATCTTGTTCTTGATTTTTTGTATAAAAGTGAGATCATTGCTAAGAAGGCCTATGTCATCAACATAGACAGCAAGGAAGGTAATATACTCTTTTTAACAAAGAACATGAATATAGTGGTCTACATGAATATGATGAAAACTAATTTTCTTGAGTTCTGAATCAAGCAATTGGTTTCATACACAAGATGTCTGTTTTAGACCATATATAAAGCAGTGAAGGTATACTAATCTATTGAAATGTTCTTCAATACCATGTAGTAGACATATATATAACTTTTGTAATTTGCTATTGAAAAAAGCAGTGTTAATATCAAGATAATAAAAGTGGAGTTGAAGGCAAACAGCTAGACTGTACAAAATACAAATGGAAATAAGCTTGACAACAGGTGAAAAGACCTGATCAAAGTTAACCCAAGGTATTTGGATAAATCCATGTACAACCAACTGAACTTTATACTATTTTATAGTTTTATTGGTTTCTCATTTGAGTCTAAAAACCAGTTTAGAGCTAATAGCTTTTCAGTTTGGTAGAAGAGTAGAGACAAACTCAAATATGCCAGTTTAAAGAAGGAATCTAATTTTATCTGTAATTCTATTTTTTCAATTGTTAACCTATGGTGAGTTCAAGACTTCAAAAAGAGTATATAGTTCCTCAATTGTTTGTATATAAACAATAGCAGCAAAGGCTAAAGCAAGGTTATCAACACTATTCTCAGGCTCATCGGTATTAGGGACTACTTTAGGCTCTTCAACAGAAGGTTCTTTAGCAGAAGTTGAAAAGAGAACAGATTGTAAGTTTTTATTGTAGCATTTAACTGAATAACATATATGTTTGCCTTCTACTAGAGGACCTATATCATCTTGAAGGATTTCTAGCTCAGTATAGTATAATTAACAAGAAGGATATTGTAAGAACTTAGACTGTAATGTCTTAGAACTACTCCTAGTCTGAGTTGACAAGGAGAACTTAATAGAGTTTCTATTTGATTGCTATACACTACTTATACACATTCTATATTTACTTCTATTTATAAAGTCCCATGCATTTCCTTTTGAGTTATTCCTTCTCATATATCTATTGATTTCCTAATTAAATGAAAAGAAAAGAAAAAAATATAAATAATAACTTAGCCATTTGGCTATGTTATGACAGATATTCTACTAGTAAAGGTAAAGAAGCAGGATTTAAAATTAATAGTGATTTGACAATTCTGATAAACTTCCAAGAAAAAAGAAAAATGAAAGAAAAAATCATCTATTGAGTTTAGATGAGATAAAGAGTTTGAGCTATCTATGTCACTTGTAGTATAAGTAGAAGGAATAGAAGAAGAATAAAGATCAGAATTAGAATCTCATTTATCTCTCACTTGTGAGATGCCAGGTTGGTCTTTTTTAGGTAGCTGTGTCACAAACTTCATTCAGACCATAACTCCAGGAATACTCAACCAATTTTGACGATCTAAATGGCCACCAAAAGCCCTTAAGAAGACCTTTCAAATGGTACCAAAAATGTCTCAAAGTGATCAGTGTTCACTGAGCTATCAGCAGATCAGTCAGTGATTACCAAGTTACCAGATACTAAATTGCCGATATCTCAGGAACTGCTTAACATAATTGTTTGCTTCAATGACCATCGTGAAGCTCTCTTCAATGCGCTTCTTTCGGCTATAAATAGATCCCGAGGTGATAGGATCCCATGGAGATACAAGGTCCTCAATATTTGTATATGATACTGATCTTTACTTATAGATTATCATCTGTTCTTGAATAGAACAAAGAACTGCCCTAAGATGGTTAGGTTATCTCTATTTCAAGAACAATAGCACTTCTATATGTAGAACAATAGGTAGTGATCATATAGTAGGCTGTTCTAGTGCACAGACTACTACAATCATGTATTTAAGAACTGTATGTCTGAGAATAAACCTCAGACTTAACAACATCCTTTGCTGCTTGTCTAACTTCACTTTTTTGAACACTTTGATTATCAAATCAACCAATCACAAATCAGTAAGTGGCCATTTGTGATAAGCTGACTGTAAGGGGACTCTACCAATACTGCCTCTGAGATACTAGACTCACAGCTTAGAGCAACTCTATGCTTAATTAAATATTACTATGTAATATTTAATCTTCTTTAGCTTAACTCAGAGACTTCTGATCCTAACTAACAGGACTATAGAATCAGAGACATCTTAACAGTAGGAGTATATATATTGTAGAAGTATACTCCAGAAGCTTTATCCTAATCTCTAAAGATTCTCCTATAGGTGAGTTATAATATATTTAGGAGTATAATATTACTAAGGATTCTTCTAGAGTCTACTTTGCTCTAGTTGCTCTTATACTGACCTCATAAAAAGAACTTATAGAGATCTGGTTGTAGAGCAGGAGGTATAGAAGAGTCCAAATGTTCATCAAAGATAATATTCTAGGAAATGACCTGTCAATATATAGTAGGGTCTCAAAGTTGATAAGCTTTTGTTTGTTCTTCATAGCCAATAAACTTGCATTTATGAGTTTGTGAGTTAAGCTTCTTTTCTTTGAGCAGAACAAGTACATAGGCTGGGCAACCAAAGGGTTTAAGGTACTTCAAGGAAGGTTTGTATTCATTCCAGGCTTTATAAAATATAAAAGATGAGAGACAGGTTGTAGATGAGTGGTTGAGATAAACAGTAGTACAAATAGCATCTGTCCAAAAACCAGTAGTAAGTCTAGCCTCATAGAGCATACACCAAGCCCATTGAACAATAATGCAATTAAGAACTTTGGCAAGTTCATTTTGTTGGGGTGTATGAGGAGCTGTCTTTTGATAGTGAACACCACAGTTAGAGAAGAAGGAATTGAAAGTATGGGATTTATACTCTTTATCTCCATTTGTTCAAAGAACCTTTATAAAAATACCTGTGTTCAATTCAATCATAGATTTTCATTCACAAAAGTGAACAAAGGCCTCAGCTTTAGCATAAAAAAGGTAAATCCAGATATAGTATATATAGTCATTTGTAAAAGTGATGTAATACCAATAGCCATGATATGATAGAGGAAAAGGACTATACAAGCCAGAGTAAATAAAATCTAGCTTGTGGTATGCTTACTTGTTAGAAGCAGGAAAAGAAAATCTGTATTGTTTACCTACAGTACAGACCTTACAAAAGTCTACATGGTCCTCTAAATAATTAATACCTTTGAACATACCTTTTGCAACTAGACAATGTATGTTGTTGTAGCTAAGATAATCTAGACAGCAATAGGCATGGTTAATATTGACTGCAGTAGAGTTATGAAAGAGGTGGGCATACTCCTTTGATAGACAGAAACAAGCTTGCAAATGGTAAAGACCACTCATTGTGAGGTAAACAAGACCAATGAAGAGTTAGAGGCAGTATAAATAATAATAGCTTGCTTGCCCTTAAAAGTAACAGTATGTCAACCATTTTTTGTAAACTAGGAGACTGAGAGCAAGATATAGCTTATATCAGGAACATAAAGAGTGTTGGTAATTCTAACAAGAATAGTATTTCCAGTAGGTGTATCTATCATTTACTAAAGAGTGGCAGTGGCAGTGGCAGTGGCAGTGGCATAAATGGTAGAGGAATCGCTAAGATGAATTTAAATACATTACCAGAGTGGAATATATGTGTTATCATAGAAATGACTATGATAAGGGCTAAGATAACAAGTAGTATCTGAGTCAAAGAAGGTATTATTTTTGCTTGTCTTTGCAAGGAAAGCAACAACTTCAGTAGCAATTATGACATGAGCAGAAAAAGAGGAGGAAGATATATAATGATATTTAGAAAAAGCAGTGGTAGGGAAATAAAATAACAAAGGTAAATAGAATAGGTCAAAGAGGCAAAATCTCCAAGCTGTATCATAGTTGTATACAATTGAGTAGACACTGGGAAGGTAAATCAAATAATAGAGAGCTTACAAAGATTACTGTAAAGAGAACTAATGAAAACCTAGAAGATGAAATGTTTTTAATATCTACTCAAGAACAAGCCCTAGTTGATTGTGGATCTCAAAGGTATATATTTATCTCATACCATGACACTACTCTTCTCAAGCTAGTCTAGCAGCCTAGCTTGCTGTCAATACAGCAGTATTGCCTAGAACTTCTATGTTCTTGTGTAGACTCTACTTCAACTGACTATACAATTGAAAACCTACTCTGAAAATGTGTAGCAAGTGGTTAAACTTCTAGTTGAGTAAATGCCCAAGTCCTTCTCAAAGTAAGATACATCCCTCAAAGGAAGTTTTATAGAGTTTTATAATAGAACAAACAGGAAACTCAGTCACTCAGAAATAGCAATAGAGCTCTGGAGCAACAGAAGGAGAGAGATAATAGAGGTAAGTTGTTGTTAGACCCTTTTATGCTCCTAGAGTATATATTAGAATTACAAATCATAGAATCAACAGTTAAGAAAACAAAGAAACATTCCAATGGCCTATTATAGTAGGGAGTAGAATGATAAAGCAAGATCCTCTTTTGATTACACAGCTAGTGTTCTCTATCCCTTTTAACCCTCCTGTCTAGTCTTTTCTTAGAGCTTTTTATCAAATTTGGCCTTTGAATGTAGCTCAAGGAGCCTTAAAATCAGTATGAGTAATCTGTTTTCAAGGTCAACATTTTCATCGATCTCTCCAATTCCAACTTTCTCAACCTCTCTCTGTTATTCTCCTATACTCCTAACCTTTTTCTTTTACTCTAGATAACTCTTCTATTCCAGGTACCCTAATAATGTTGCCCTCAAGAGAATAGCTCGCAACATGTCTAATTATAGCAGACATCAAAAATGATCACCAAGATCTAATAGTAATACTAAAGCCTAAACCATCAAATACAACAGCTGCCAAATTGTGATATTATTCTACCAGAGGAGACTAGTTTCCCCAAGGTTCAGATAGTCCTCAAGAGAGCTTCTAGAGGAAATTTCTGGGTTGTGTCTGGTACAAAATGGCTAGACAGGTTCTATAAGGCTGGTATAGTAGTGGTTATAGCTGCTATTCTGCTATTCAGGTAATATACATAAGTCTAGGACTGGAGGTTGAGTGTTATACAACTGGTGTCACCTTTACTGCTTAAACTGAATTATAGTATAAATTTATGATAATTATCACTTAAATTACCTAAAAAAACTACCTGGCATGACAGCAGTTGTGATGTTAGTCTGAGCAAAGTTAGTATCTGAACTAAGATCTTATTGATCTTAGACAATGGCAGCATTTGCTGGTTTCTATAGTGTCATATTTCTCTTCTTTTTCCTACTGTTTCCATTATCATTTGTGCTCTCTTTACTTTGTTGCCTATACTGAGCATTTGTATAGTTGCTCTTTGAATGAATTGAACAAACTGGACTATTGAGCTTCTTTCTCTACTGTATCTTGGTCTGAGCAGCCTAGTGAGCAATGTTAGTAGAATCAGTAGAATTACCTGTGCTATAAAGATGTGAGTATTCCATCTTGAGATATTCAGCAACAAGAGCTGTAGTTAGTGGTAACTTTTCAGTAACTGTCTAGAGAATCATAGCAATGATGGGGTCCCAGATAGAACTTTCAGTTGGTAGTGACATAAGCATAAGTTATACAAGAAACTCATCCAAAAATTGTTGCTTGTCAGCAAGTTTGCTATTTTCAATAAAAAAAAAGTTAAGATGGTCTGGTAGATTTTCCCCTTTAGTATATTGCTTCTATATCATTCCAACCTTGATATAAAAAGCAATAATACCAGTAGAAGTAGTAATGTGGATAGTCTTTAACTTATCCTATATTTCCTTTGAGATTTTCAGAGAGATAATAGTAAGTAGTTGGTCAGTAGCAAGATATTTCTTGATAAGTCCCTTGGCCTTATTATTAGCCTTGAGAGCATCTTCATAAGCATGCTTCAGCTCTTGGTACTTTTGGTGAAGTTAGACTTATACTACAAACTCAACTACAGTATTAGGGATGAGTTGGCAAGGTAGAGAGGGAATGGCAATGTCTCTAGAGATATAGTGCTATACAAAGGTTCTTTTAAGCTCCTTCTACATTCTAGAACTCCATATGGTCCAGGAAACTCCAACCTGAAGGATGGGAATAAAATCAACAGATAATAACATAGCAGGGATAAAAGACATAATAATGATAAAAATGCAATAAATAAGTTTATAGTGAGCAGCAAATTGTTGTAGGAGAACAAAAGTGATAGTAAATAATTAATTCTAGAAGCCAGGGTCCATAACCTTATAGAATAGGACAGTGCTCTATATAGTTCAGGAGTAAAAACAGGACATATATATATATTATATAAGTAAATCAATATTGTATGACTCTAAATCAAGTCTATGTCCATAGCTTTAATTTGCAATAGTTACAACTTACCTTCTAGAAGAATTCTCAGAGAATAGGATGAGGCTTCTAGAAGGGTACTCTATACTATATATACAAGTCATTCTAACTACGGAATGTCCTAAGGGTCAGGATTAGAAATATAGGAGTAGGCAACTAATTAAATGTTATGTAATTATTATTTAATTATTATAGAGCCACTCTAGTAGACTACTACTAGTATATTAGGAATGCAACTTAGTGTAGTTCCCTTACAGAGTAGGAGTTTGGAGACAACTGTCAGAAAGGTAGAGAGTAGCATGGGAAGGCTAGGAATATACTGTAAATTACTATAAATTAACTATAAATATATACTCTAGGTTCTAGAAAGTTATGAAGGCAACTGGAGTAGAACTTCTAGGAGAATTCTCAGTCTATAAATATACTCTGGAGTATATTATAACTTACCTTCTAGAAGAATTCTCAGAGAATAGGATGGGGCTCCTGAAAGGGTATTCTATACTATATATACAAGTTCTCTTAGCTACAGAACTATAATAACTTAGTCTGAGATGACTTAATTACTCTTCAAGTCTGAGTTGACAAAGAGAACTTGATAGAGTTCCTATTTAATTGCCATATACTACTTATATATATTCTGTATTTAATTCTATTTATAAAGTCCTGTGCATCTCTTTTGAGTCATTCTCTAATTAAATGAAAAGAAAAAGAAAAGAGATATAAATAATGACTTAGCTATTTGACCATATCATGACACTACCTTCCTCTTAAGATTCCTTATCCCAAGGATTTTTACAGTTTATAGTAGGGATTGCAGATGTTTTTCATTTTATCATTATTTTCTTCTGCCCACTCCTTGATTTCCAAGTTTCTCTGCTCAATTTTCTCCTTTTTCTTCTTTATCATTTTTATTGTTCTTTGTCCACTTGCTCTTCCTTCTTTTTATTTCCTCCAGTTTGAAAGGTCTTTTTAAGGGCTTTTGGTGGCCATTTAGATCATCAAAATCAGTCAAGTATTCCTGGAATTATGGTCCAAATGAAGTTTGTGACAGTTTTAATTTTTTGTTATGTATGTGGTTGCTTATTTTAGAGTAGTAGAATATTATCTAAAGTAAAGGTAAATTCAGGAATAAGAAGTTTGAAAGGTATATAGCACACAGAAAGTACTACAAGAATATAGAAAAGTAACTTTATAACTTTAATCTATAAACTAAGTTGCTTTTATATATCTATCTAGTATATATACTTATTATGACTTGGTAAAATGGCTAAAGTCATTATTTACTTTTCTTTTCTGGACTTACTATACAAGGATGGAGTGTGAGAAAGTATCACATAACTAAATATCATAGAGTCACAGGGTTATAAGTTACAGTCAGGTGATGTCATATGACTAAGTCACATGGGAACTGTGGGAAGATAGTGTACAGACCATGTAGTAGTTGTATAAGTAGTATAGGAAATTTAACAGGAACTCCATTGAGTTCTCCTTGTCAACTCAGACTAGGAGTAGTTCTAAGATGTCTCAGTCTGAGTCCTTACAATACTATAATTAGAATAAGAGAGAGTCAGTCTGAAATGTGATACTCCTTCCAGCCTAAAACATGATACTTTTATAGGAGATAAATAATAATAAAGAAAATGAATATAAATATGAATTTATACTGAATTTCTGGTATATAACAACAGCAGGAATTCAACAGAGAACTTTATTGAGTTCTTTCCTTTTAATTGTTACTAGTTGGGGTCAGAGCTTCAGTTTTAAGTCTATACCTTAACAGCTGGACAGCCTTTTTAGGTGAAATACATGGAATTTATCAAGAGAATTACACTATAACCTAGCTTAAAAAGTGAAGGTAACTTCTCAAATATAACTACTAGATCCCCAGACTTGGACTTGTGTATACCACTTAAGTAGTAGAATAGTGGCTATAACTACCACTAGACCAACTCCATAGAGCCTGTTTAGCCATTCTATATCAGATACAATCCAGAAATCCTCTCTAGAAGTATTCTCAAGAACAACCAAAACCTTAGAGAAACTAGTTTTCTCTAGCAGAATAATATCATAGCTTGGTGGTCATCTTACTTAATGAATTAGGCTTTAGAGTTACTATCAGATCTCAGCAATTATTTTTGATGGCCACTATAATTAAAAATACCAAAGCAGTTCTCTCAAAGACAATACCATTAGAATACCTGGAAAGGAGAGGATATCTAGAACTAAGGAGAAAAGTTAGAAGTATTGAAGAATTGAATAGAGAGATCAAGAAAGTTAAAACTGAAGAGATTGATGAAGATACCAGGCTTGAAAGTGGATGTCATGAGCTACCTTGACTATGACCAAGAATATATATTTATAGAATGATGGACAAGAGAATTGAACTGGCAGCCTCTTAGCTAGTTGTAGGATACCATCAATGTAAACAAAGGCAAATAGCATACTTGTATAAGTAGCTGGCATAATTGAGCAAGAATTCTATTGAGTTTTCTTTGTAATCCTTAAAGACTTAGCTGCTAAGTCAACTTGACTTGAGTCATACAATATTGTACCATCTTTCTCTTGCTATCTTTCTTTGCTACAAAGTGTACTGGCAAAGTCTATAGCAAATTTGATGGCTGAATATACCCTTTTTACAGTTAATTCTCTACAAATACTTGTACTTTCTCTTTTTTCTCCCTCAATAGAGAATATACCTTTCTTTTTCTTAGCACAAACCCTTTCTTTAGTTCTATTGTATGGTTCCATAGTTTTCTTGTGGGTATTCTTTTTGACTCCTTCTTTCCAAACACTTTCTTTTACTTCCAGAATCTTCTAGATACTAGTTTCTCTACTGTTTTTCCTTTCTCTATCTTTTTTACTTGCTTCTGCTTCTATATTTTCTGCTTTTTTTTCCACATATAAATAGGCACTATGTCATTCTTACTTTCCCTTTCTCCTAGTTGATCTCTGAGTTATGGGTAGCTAACCAGAGTATACCTAATATCACTTCCATCTTTCCCAAATTGCATATATCTATCTGTGCTCTCTCAACATGTCCTTTGAAGAACATATTACACTTTACCTGATGAATGATTGCTCCCTCTACATTTATAGTTCCATTTATATTTTGTACTAATAGGGGATTCTTTAGTTTCTCTAGCTTAAATCCCTTCTTTTTTGCAAATTTTGTGTCTATAAATAGACCTGTTGCTCTACTATTCAATAGTGCTTTTACTGCTACCCCTTTATGACTTTCCAGCTTTTCTAGCTGTCACAAACTTCATTTGGACCATAACTCCAAGAATACTCAACCAATTTTGACAATCTAAATGGCCACCAAAAGCCCTTAAGAAGACCTTTCAAACAGTACCAAAAACGTCTCAAAGCGATCAGTATTCACTGAGTTATCAGCAGATCAGTCAGTGATCACCAAGTTACTAGACACTAAATCACTGATATCTCGGGAACTGCTTAACATAATTGTTTGCTTCAATGACCATTGTGAAGCTCTCTTCAATATGCCTCTTTTGGCTATAAATAGATCCCGAGGCGATAAGATCCCATGGAGATACAAGGTCCTCAATGTTTGCACATGACAACTGATCTTTATCCATAGATTATCATCTGTCCTTAAATAGAACACAGGACTGCCCTAAGATGGTTAGGTTATCTCTATTTCAAGAACAATAGCACTTCTATATGTAGAACAATAGGTAGTGATTATATAGTAGGCTGTCCTGGTGCATAGACCACCACAATCATGTATTTAAGAACTGTATGTCTAAGGATAAACCTCAGACTTAACAATATCTTTTACTGCTTGTCTAACTTTGCTTTTTTGAATAATTTGATTATCAAATCAAGCAATCACAATTCAGTAAGTGGCCATTTGTAATACCAGCCCTACTTTCATTTACATCTCTCTTAGTAGCTGCAGTATATACCATACATTTCTTACTCCTTTAGTGTTGTCTTAACAAGAAACTTTATTTTCTAGCTTCTCTGAGTACAATATACTGTATATATTTAAGAAGGCTAGCTAGGAGCTCACTGTCCTTCTCTACCTCTATATAATCCTCTTCTAAAGCCTTCTCTAGGCTGTGCATTTCCCTATAAGCATGCTGTATTCCTTTCCAATACTCTTTCTTCTACTTTACTCTATCTCTAATTTCTATCTAACCTTACTGACCTTTCCTATCACTCCTCAATTGTGCTAGGTATCACAATTGTAACCTATAGCATAGCCACTTCCTAAACAACCACTATAGCTGATATAATTATTCCATAGATTATTAGTATAAGTAGAGCTGGTAGTAATCCTCTTTCTTAGCTTGTTTTCAACTTAGCATTCTAAGTCCTAGTCAATCAATTCCTCTTCACCTTAATCCTCTGTTATCTACTGAGTATCACAAATGGCCACTTACTGATTTGTAATTGGTTGATTTGATAATCAAAGAGCTCAAAAAAGCAAAGTTAGACAAGCAGCAAAAGATGTTGTTAAGTCTAAGGTTTATTCTCAGACATAGAGTTCTTAAATATATAATTGTAGTAATCTATATACCAGAACAACCTACTACATAATCACTACCTATTTTTCTACATATAGGAGTGCTATTGTTCTTAAAATAGAGATAACCTAACTGTCTTAGGGCAGTCCTTTGTTCTATTCAAGAATAGATAATAATCTATAGATAAAGATCAATGTCACATACAAACATTGAAGACTCTGTATCTCTATGGAATCTTATTGCCTCAGAGTCAATTAATAGCTAAAAGAAGCATATTGAAGGGGGCTTTATGATAATTATTAAAGCAAACAATTATGTCAAGTAGTTCCCAAGATATCAGTAATTTAGTGTCTGGTAACTTAGTAATTGCTGACTGATCTGCTGATAACTTGGTAAATACTGATTGCTTTGAGATGTTTTTGGTACCATTTGAAAGGTCTTCTTAAGGAATTTTGATGGCCATTTAGATAGTTGAAATTGGTCAAGTATTCCTAGAGTTATGGTTTGAATAAAGTTTATGATACTGAGTGGAGTATACTGGTTCAAGTGCTGTTCAGGTTGGGAATCAGACCTAATTGGTAGTTCAGGCTTGATACTAGAAAGGCTCTCTGCTTCTACTAACTTCCTTTTAATTGTCCCATTCAGTCTCCTTTTGAATTTCTCAATAAGAGGCTACTTCTTATATCTATTTTCTTTTGCGATCTTCTTGAATTCTTGAACATACTCATTGCATGTTCTTCCTCTCTGCTTTATTGTTCTTAATTGCTCCACTTTTCTCTTTTCCTCTGCTGTCTTCTCAAACTCATTTCTCATTTTACTGAATAATTCTTCTGCCATCTTTATTTCTGATTCTCCTTTTGATAACTTTTACACAGTAAGTCTCAGTGGTCAACAATATAAATTGATGACTGACTACTACCTTTTACACAGTAAGTCTAAGATATTGTCATTAGATATATATGAAAGAGAATTAACAAAACAGATCTTATCTCAGTGGTCAACAATATAAATTGATAACTGAGATGTAATAAAAAGGTATCTCCAATATATAAACTTAGCTTCACTGACTGTTTATAACTGCAAAGATACAACTGTGACAGTTCACTTCAATACTCTCCCTAGACCAGTATAGCTCTCTCTTTGGAATTGAGGTCCATCACTAAAGCTAGTCTCCTTATTGTTTTACAAGGAAGAAGTTTTGTAAATAGATCAATAAGATTATCTAAAGATGGAATATATATGAATATGATTTTCCTCTTCTTTGTGTGTTTCTTTACAAAGTGGAATTTTATATTGATGTGCTTTGTTTGGCAATGGTTCTTATTACAAATGGCCACTTACTGATTTGTGAGTTAATGATTTAATAATCAAAAGGCTCAAAAAAGCGAAGTTTAGATAGTAGCAAAAGATATTGTTAAGTCTGAGGTTTATCCTCAGACATATAGTCCTTAAATACATGATTGTGGTGGTCTGTGCACCAGGACAGTCTACCATATGATCACTACCTATTGTTCTACATATAGAAGTGCTATTGTTCTTGAAATAGAGATAACCTAACTGTCTTAGGGTAGTCCTTTGTTCTATTCAAGGACAGATGATAATCTATGGATAAAGATTAGTATTATATGCAAATATTGAGGATCTTGTATCTCCATGGGATCTTATTGCCTCTGGATCTATTTATAGCCAAAAGAGGTATATTGAAGAGAGCTTCACAATGGTTATTGAAGCAAATGATCACATTAAGCGGTTCCTAGAATATCAGTATTTTAGTATCTGGTAACTTGGTGATTACTGACTGATCTGCTGATAACTCAGTGAATACTGATCACCTTGAGACATTTTTGGTACCGTTTGAAAGGTTTTCTTAAAGGCTTTTGGTGGCCATTTAGATTGTTGAAATTAGTCAAGTATTCTCAGAGTTATGGTCCAAATGAAGTTTGTGGCAGTTCTTGTTATTGGTACTATTAGAAATAGATCTGTTATTATCTATATAGATAGTAATTGGATTGGTTACAGGTAGACTAATCTCAGTGAAAAATTTCATCATCTACAATGCCTAAGCTATTGCGCACATAAAAACTATATATTCTGACTCTATTATAGATAGTGCTACTGTCTCTTGGTGTTTGCTCTCCTAAGATACTAGTCCATCTATAACAATAAAGACATTTTCCTCTGTTAAATATCTTGTATCTTTGCAGTCTACATAATCTGAGTCCATATAGTCTATAGGATTCAATGTTTCTTCTCCTCTATATGTAATTCCATAATCAATGGTTCCTTTTACATATATAAGTGTATGCTTTGATATATTCCAATAGAATCTACCAGGATTGTGAGAAAATTGTGACAGAACATTCACTGCATATATTAGATCAGAATGAGTGGCTATTTACAGCTATATCAATAACCCTAATGCCTCACAGTATAGGATTTTTACCATTTCACTGGTTTCTTGTGATATTGTTGGTCAGTTATCTATTAATAGTGAGCTCCCAGGAGATAGTGGAGTAGAAGTTGGTGTGCAGTGATCTATCTTGAAATACTCAAGCATACATTTACTACAAGCTTTTTGGGTTAAGGTAACATTTCTATTCTTGTTTTATTATAATCCTCTTTAATCACCTAAGTATAACCTTTTGCTACTGTCCTAGCTTTTCTTTTCTCAATCTTTTTCTTTTCATTCTACTTTACTATGAATACCCATTTTGACCCCACCACATTTTTACTAGATAGTCTAGGCACAATCTCAAATATATCTTGCAATTTCAGTATTTCAATTTTCTTTGTTATAGGATCCAACCACAAATCTGGCTTTTTCATAGCCTCATTATAAGTTTTTGGTACTTGAATATCCATACTAGTAGTATAGGATTGTTGCTTAGTTGTAAAGGCTTATGAACTACTCAAGGTAAGTGTTCAAAAAGAACTCAATAGAGTTCTCTATTGGATTTACTAGCTACTTATATAAATGTTTAATGGTCTATGTGCCTGTCTTCCATAATTACAAGACCCTTACTAGGTACTATATAGTTTATGTAAGCATTCCCACACTATTTATAATTTAAGTCCTTTATGGAAACCAGTAAAGTTCTTCAAGTTAATGGATATATATTATAAGAGCCCCAAACAGGAAAAGATTTCCCATGTATTTGAACACTTAATCCAAAACCTCAAAGCATACAATGGAGTAAGGATATAAATAGGGTGGGAACTCAGTAAGTCAAATTACATGACAAGGTCAGGTGATCATAGAACATTCTGGAAAGAACATGTAATTGTGGGACTCTAGGGTACAGCCACTGTAGTAGTAGTATAAGTAGGGCTGCAATCCAATGAAGAACTCCATTGAGTTCTTCTTGAACATCTACCTAGGGTGATCACTAAGGACATTCATTGTCTATTGATAACAATATATGAGAAAGAGTTTCCTTCTTAGGAGCTGTCTCATAACATGTAAGTAATAGGACAATTAAGATACTCAATGGATTCCTTGAGTTTTGTACTAGGTTTTGGATCCCTTCATGTTTAACAGACAGCCAAGGGTAAGTTTATCTTCTTTTCTTTGTTAATAGTCTGGCTAATTGGTTGGGCTATAACTATCTTATTTGATTTCCTTTCTTTATCATGGATTCTTGTGATAGGTAGTAGTCTTGGGGCAGTTGCTTGTAGTAGGTCAGAGTTTGGAACAAGGTTGATATTTGGACATTCAGGTATGTTTTCTTTGAGTTCCAGATTAGATCAAAAGATATTGTTCTCTTCATCAAATATTATTGGATTAGGCTATTTGGCTATATATGTTATCTCTTTTTCAAAGATGACATCTTGAGACCTAAAAACTATACCAGTAGATTTATCTAGTAGTTTATACCCATTATACCTGAAATAGCCCAAAAGTGACACTTGAACTGATCTTGTACTAAGTTTATATAAGTTTAGGTCCTGGGGTATATATGTATATGCTGTTGATACAAAAGGTCTCAGATAGAAAATATCTTGCTGTTTTCCAAGCCAAACTTCTGCTAGTATTATTTTTGGTTGCTGTGAGAAGGGAATAAAGTTCTGGACATAGACAATTGTTCAAACTGCATCAGTCCAGTATTTAAGAGCCATGCCTGATTCAGCCATAATATATTGTACTCTATTGAGGATTATTTGCATACAATATTCAGCAGCACCATTCTGCTGGTAGGTATAAGGTATAGTGAATTCAAACACCAAGCCATATACAACTCAGTAATCCTCTCATGCCATGTTGTACTATTCTCTATCTATGTTGAGTTTTATGTGCTTAAGCTTCTTACCAGTTTGTTGTTCTGCTTCAATATGGTAAGCTTTTAGTATATTTAATATTACTTCTGCTGACTTTGTTTTAAGGAATATGATAGTTTTGTAGAATAAGAATCCATCCATGATTAGTATAAAGTAGATACAATCTCTAGCTGATTAAACTTGCAATGGCCCCTGGATGTTAATGTGAATCCTCTCAAGAAGCTCTGTTTCTTGTGATCCAGTCTTGTTGAATAGATAAGTTATATGCTTGCCAAAAATACAGTTCTTACAAAAACCATTCATAGACAATTCTCCTTGAGTTATAAGTCTATTAACCAGTTTTCTGGATATCATATTATATATTGATTCTGTGTCTGTATGTTCTAATTGCCTATGCCAAGTGTCAAAGCTTATAGCCCACTGTTTAGATTAGGTAATGAAGATGTCTGTTAATGCTTTGTTCATATTAACTGTATATAATTGGCCAAATTTTGTTGTAGTTATTATGATCTCTCTTTTGGATGTCAATACCAGGGCTTTGTTTCCTCCTTTGAAAAACATATCTATGCTTTTTGTACCAAGTTATGATACAGAAATCAGGTTAGATCTTAAGTTAGGAGTATATAGAATACTATTAATGGAAACTCTTCTAGTTTTTCCATCAACACTAGTTTTGAACTTGACCTTCCCCTTTCCTATGATATCAAATGTTGAGTCCTTTTCTGCTAACATCCCAAAGTATAGTTTGCTTAGAGTGGTATAAGATATAAACAATGACCTGTCTGCAAAACAGTGATTGGTGGCTCTAGAGTTGATAAAGGTAAGAATGTCTAGTGTATTCTTAGACTGTGTACAAAAAATAATAGAATTCTCTTTAGACCAGGTATTAGCTACTTGTACCCTCTTTGAAGTGCTTTCTTGTATTATCATTTCATTATATCTGCAAGAATTTGGGTTATCATGAGATGTGTTTGTGATGAATGTTAGAGTGGCTAATACCTTGAAGTTCTTTCAATCTGTTAACATATATGCAAAAACTTGCTTATTCCCTTCATCAAAAATATCAGTGGTTGTAATGTGAGCTTTAGTTTTTGGCTTGAATTTTCACTGCCTTGTGCTAAATGCTATTCTTCTCAGGCCTCCTCTCTTGCTAAAACTAGAGAGAAATTGTTCCTCTTTGTCTCCTCCTGGCCAATAACACATTTTGATAGTGTGTCCTCAGCATCAGTAATTTGGATTGATACAAACAAGCTGGGACCTTTTCTTTTGTTTGGAAGTACTTGTTTGAAATACCATCACATTCTGACCAATATTAGTAGGTCAATTTTTGTTAATCTTGGTATACTAGATTTGGAGATAAGCTATAGCATCTACTGAAGTCATGTTTGGGTTATAGAGTAGTGTAGCTATAGAGTTCCAGGATTCAGGTAAAAAAGTTATAATTATGTCTTTGAAGTTTTCATCATTAATCTTTGATCCCAAGGCTCTAGCATCTGACCATTTATTGTACATATTAATAATAAAGTTATTGAAGTTAGTGTGATCTAAGTAAGTCATGTTCTGTAAAGTCTGTTCTGTATTTAAGTATGCCATATTTGATGTCTTTTTATAGGTGTTAATGTATGAAGTCCAGGCCTCGGCAGCTGTTCCATCAATGTTGATCCCCAGTCTAACCAGATTCTTTGTGTTGAGCATAAGTAGACCTAATGTCCAGGCATTATGTACCTTCTATTCCTTAAAAGATGGGGTTTTAGAGTTCTATAATATTTTATTGGAGAGTACTGCTGTAGCTGGTAGAGTAGAAGGTTACTGTATAGAGCCATCTAAGTAGCCAAAGGCTTCTTTTGATACAGCTATTGTATAGATGAGTCTTTGCTATGATGACTAGTTAGTACCATCAAATTTGTCTGCTTCAGAGAATATAGGTGTAGTTAATGTCATTTTTGGTATGTTTGTTTAATCTATTAAGTAAAATTTAGTAAGTGCTTGAGCCCATAATCTTATATACAGTAAGTCTCAGTAGTCAACAATGTAGACAGTAAGTGGCCATTTATGATAGCAGGATATATCGACTAGCAATGGTAATGGTAATAATAATAATGATAATAATAATAATTTCTCATATGAGAAAGGGTAGTTTTCTTTGTCTGAACTTATGATTAGTTATTGACTAAAAGAGTAAAACAATATTATCTCTAAGAAGGGAATCTCTAAACTAGATGGGCCTTTAAGAGGTTACTATTGTTTCCCTACATAAACTAATCACAATAGACCAGAAACACAGAGCTAATAGCAAAGAAAACTATATACAAGCCTACTCAGTATAAAGATCAGGTCTTAGGCAGGGACACGAGTTTTGTCCAGGCCTTCTACCTATTGTCCCTAACTGATAGTAAAGTCTCCTTTACAGCTAGAGCCTGCTTTCCAAAAAGCTTCTAAATACTATACTTATTAGCAAGAATGATAAGAGAGTAAGTAAGAATAGAAATGTCAAGGCTACAAGGTACAGAGTTGATGGTGGGTATCAAGTTCTTATATTAGTGTAAGGTCATGAAGACTTAGGCTCAACCAAGATGGTTGTTTAGAAAGAACTTGATAGAGTTCTCTATTGGATTGCCTTAGCTACTTGTACAAATATCTATTGATCTATGTGCCTGTCTCTTGCAATCACATGACCCTTACTAAGAACTATATATCTTACATAATCTTTCCCATACTATTTATATCTTTCCCACATTATATTCCTGGATATTTCCCATCAGATTAATGAATGTATAGAAAATAGTTTCTTCTTTAGAAACTATCTTATAACATACTACTTATACAACTACTATATAGTCTGTATACTACTTTCCCACACTTATCATGTGACTCTATCATATGACATCACCCTAACCTATGACCTGTGACACATGTAATATATCATGTGATACTTTCCTATACTCCTTTCTTGTATAGTAAGTCCAAATAAGAAAAGAAAATAAAAGAAAAAGTAAAGTAAAGTAAATAATGACTTAGCTGTTTTGCCAAGTCATAATACAGGTAGTGTGTAACACATCTGGTCATACACCTAGTAATCAGAAGCCATCAAACATGAGGAATCCAATAGTGTTATGACCTCTTTTATACTCTCAGGTTACAACCTTTTGTTAAGGGAATCTTTTAGAAATAGATAAAGTTTTTATGGAAAGAATCAATATAATTGGATCTGAGAAAGTATTGTACATTTTTTAGGGTTTATATATCTTACTACCCTCCTTTTCTGACTGTTCACATTTGACAAAAGAAGCTGTCAGAGAAGAATGCTCAGTAAGCAATTAGAGACTAAAGAAAGAAAGTGGATAACAAAGAGACAAAGACAAAAGAGGTTAGATTACCTTTGCATATGGTGTCTAAGACCCCTATGTGTATCTAGTAAAACATATGGAAAGAAGGGGATGGAAGATAAGAGACAACATGGAATTTTGATCAGAAAGAAGATCAGAAGAGAAATAGAAGAGAATTATAACAAATGGGTGGGATGGTTAACAGAATTCAAGATGATACCAATAAACTCAAGAACTTGAGCAGTTGTATTCCACATGTAAGATGCAGCCAAGCAGCAAAAATACACACAAACATATAAAGGAATGAGTGTGTTGTTTGATACCCTAACAGATAGCTTTAGTGATGAAAGAAGGAAATTAGTAGACAACGCACCTGGACAATCTACACCATGATCATCAGCTCCTATCCTATTAATTGCCACTCTAGTACCCTCTCTTCCCTCCTCCTGATCTGTAATCTCTGGTTTTATGTCAATTGTTGTGGGTAAGGAGACTTTGTCTCGGGACTGCAATACAGAATAGATTAGTTTAATGACAACCTGATATGTGATAATATTACCACATCTCTCCGTAGATGTGCTGTGCGAGTATTACGTGACACCAATTTTCTATGGATGAGTTGGCCATTGGATGTGACGACAGCAATTAGTAAAGGTACAGACAAGGAGTACTGTGTGACTGTGTGACAAGTCTAGATGACGTGACAGGTGAGGTGACATGGGGCGACTTGACATCAAGATGTGCGCCGTGTAACATAGCAGTTCTCTGATTTAGGAACTTTTTTTGACAGATGGATAGATGTTACTGCATTCACTCCCACTGCTACCCATTACGCAGTGCAGCCTTCTCAACATCAGAAGGATTGAAATCACTCTTTTTCTCCTCCGAAATCGGTTTTTCTTCTGATCAAACGTATACGGCTGTGACTACAGTGCCCTTCTGGATCTTGCTTCGAACGCGATCACTCCTATCAATCCCTTTCTTCCCTATTTAA
>Ga0153941_1000300_pt1 | contig 22054 bp, 20 predicted proteins | sample TSNJ025MetaG_FD_104733 | JGI IMG/M metagenome (GOLD analysis project Ga0153941, IMG submission 104733) | Attine ant fungus gardens microbial communities from New Jersey, USA - TSNJ025 MetaG | ecosystem: Host-associated > Fungi > Mycelium > Unclassified | place: USA: New Jersey, Brendan T. Byrne...
GTAAAACCCCTACCTGAAGCATTCGCTCTCTTTATCAGTAATTCGGAATAATTAGCCCACTTTCCACATTTCTTGCAGCATACTGTCGCACCTGGCAAAGTCCAGGCTAATAATTTTCCACATTTGTCACATTTAAAGGGGACTAACTGCGGCTGTATTTCGTTATTCGTAGTATCACCCCATTTTTTCAGCTTGTCTATTTACTTTTATTTCCATAAATATATAATATTCCCTGCAACTATTTTAAAATATTACAGATCTTCTACGGGCAATCGCAAAAGGGTCGTAATAAAACATCGGTTTTATCACGACCCTAAAAAAATACAACGATAAAGACAGTAGCTACTGTCTTTATTATTTTCTTGACTAGACTAATTTGGCCGCAATAATTTGTCATTTTCTTCTCGCGGCCATTTAGCACTTATTTATCCCCAGTAAGCTTTAAAGCAGCATTCATACTACCGGTACGATAGCCAGACAGATCAAGTGTGACATAAGTAAAGCCTAGTCTACGTAATTCGTCATTAATTGCTGCGGCTATTTCGGCCTTAGCTAATGTAGCAATCTCTTCCGCTGATACCTCAATCCGAGCTAAGTTATCATGGTGACGGACTCGGATCTGACCAGTGCAATATTGTTTGATAAAATCTTCGGCCAGTTCGACTTGTTTAAGCCGCTCAGCAGTCACTGGCAAGCCATAGGCAACCCGTGAAGACAAGCAGGCTGCACTGGGCTTATTCCAGGTAGGAATGCCCCATTCGCGGGACAATACCCGGATTTCCTCTTTAGTCAGTCCTGCCTCCAGCAGCGGGCTGCAGACACCGGTCATTTCGTCAACGGCGCGCATACCTGGCCGGTAATCCAGCTTATCATCAGCATTCGAGCCCTCCAATACCCAGGCTATTTTTTCGTTCTCAGCCCATAACTTTAGCACGTCAAACCGTTCTTTTTTGCAATAGTAGCAGCGATCTGGCGTGTTAGCGACAAAGTCTGCACTGTTAAGCTCGCTAATATGTAAGAGAACGTGTCGAATTCCAATTTCCCGGGCAATAGTGATGGCCTCTTGTCGCTCAGATTCGGGCAGAGTTTCGGAGTAAGCCGTAACAGCAACGGCATTATCGCCTAATGCCCTCAGTGCCGCGGCCGCCAGAAAGCTGCTATCAACACCGCCAGAGAAGGCTACTGCTACTGTACCCATCTCTTTTAGCAGTTGTATTAATCTGTTCGACTTTTCGGTGAGCCCTACCATTTTTCTTCCTCCATATTAGTTAAATTTCTATAATTAAATTGCTGTAAAAGCCTGTTCAAGATCACCGATGATATCTGCTATATCTTCAATGCCGATCGACAAGCGAACCATATCGTCCGATACACCGGCTGCCGTCAGTTGTTCTGCCGACAGTTGCGAATGAGTAGTGCTGGCCGGATGAATGACAAGCGACTTAGCATCACCGACATTGGCTAAAAGTGACAGCAATTTGAGGCTATTAATAAACTTCTTGCCGGCTGCTAAGCCGCCTTTTATGCCAAACGTTAAAATTGCCCCAGCCCCTTGCGGCAGGTATTTCTGGGTCAACTTGTAGTCTGGATGGCTTTCCAGACCAGGGTAGCTAACCCATACGACAGAATCGTGGCTTTGCAAAAACTTGGCCACCGCCTGGGCATTCTGGCTGTGACGTTCCATTCTGAGGTGCAGCGTTTCCAAGCCCTGCAGCAAGGCAAAACTGTTAAAGGGGCTGATACAACCACCTAAATCACGCAGCACTTGTACACGAAGACGGGTAATATAAGCTAACGGCCCTAAAGCTGCAGTATAACTCAAATCATGATAACTGGGGTCGGGTTCGGTCAACAAAGGGAACTTGCCCCTGTCCCAGTTAAAATTACCGCTGTCAATGACAACACCGCCCATCGATGTACCATGGCCGCCAATAAATTTAGTGGCAGAGTGGACAACAATATCGGCGCCAAAATCAATAGGCCGGCAGAGATAAGGGGTTGCGAAAGTACTGTCGATAAGAAGCGGAATGCCGTTAGTATGAGCGATACTGGCCACACCTTCGATATCCAAGACGTCAATTTTGGGATTACCGATCGTCTCAGCGTAAATAGCCTTTGTCTTTGGAGTAATTGCTTTCGCAAAGTTTTCAGGATTACTCGGATCAACAAAAGTGACTTTAATGCCTAGTCGCGGCAGCGTATATGCAAACATATTGTATGTACCGCCATAGAGGGTCGATGAACTAACAATCTCGTCGCCGGCCTGGGCAAGATTGAAAATAGCTGCACTGATAGCCGCATGTCCTGAGGAGAAAGCCACGGCGCCGATACCGCCTTCGAGTACCGCAATTCGTTTTTCAAATACATCGGTGGTCGGATTCATCATACGTGTATAGATGTTGCCAGATTCTTTGAGACCAAATAGATTAGCGGCATGGTCGGCGTCCCGGAAATTGTAGGAAGTAGTCTGGTAGATAGGTACTGCGCGCGATCCGGTAGTAGGGTCAGGCTCTTGCCCAGCATGAACAGCCAGGGTGTTGAACTTCAGGTTTTCGAGAAATGCCATACTTACTTACCTCCTAAATAATTTAAAGCGGCTGTTAATCTGCTACTTATTCGCTTTAGAGACATTATTCTCCTGGTTATCATCCATTTAAATATTAAATAGTCGCTTGTACGTTTGTCACTACTTCCTAGAATATGTATGATGCAGGTATTCGTCGGATACGCTAACTTCAATGATATCCAATTGAAGCAAGGAGGATTTTCTATGAGTGACACAAAACAGACTTTCGAAATAATGACGACACAAATGACAAAAGAGCCGGACTATCAGAAAGGCCTTGACATCGGCAACGCTGGCCCCGTATATCATGAGGGTGGCCTTGACACCACGGAAGATGGCTTCCGGACGGAGGAGCTAAAAGCAGTTAATAAGCATGCGACAAACAGCCTAGTGGCCAGAATGCTTTGGGGTCACGAAGAAAAGGTTAGCGTTAATGTCCGCGTTGCCGAAGACGGAACTTTAGATTTGAATGATGATGTGCGCTAAGCAGAACTTTCATCTTCCTGATTCTTACTGATTGTCCAATTATTTATATTTCTGATTTACAAGAACCAGGCGGGTGCGGCCTGGTTCTTGTAAACTGATTTCTGTCGCAGCACGTTGTTAACACTGCAAAAATACCCGATAGCGCTAAACAGGAGGCTTCTACACATGAAGAAGCAATTTATCAGGAATATTGAATTTAGTAAAGCTCAGCATGGTTAATCTGGTAGAGTATCAGCCTGGTAAGGTTGTCAGCCTAACCTTATCGTAAAATAAAAGCCTCAGTGGTGACCCTGTTCGCTTTCGCTAAAGGTGAAGCAATTAGTGCTCATTCGGCGCCTGGCGATGCGATGGTCTATATTCTCGATGGCCGGGCAGATATTACTATTGGCGCAGAAACAATCTCAGCCACAACCGGCCAGGTAGTTGTAATGCCGGCCAATATTCCTCATGGGCTCGATGCTGCGTCAGATTTCAAGATGCTGCTTATCCTGGTTATGTAATCAAACAGAGCTATTGGGCTAAAACCTGCGCTAGCCGGTATAATTCAGGATCAACAATTTTTTTCAATCCGATAGCGTCTTCAATGGCAACTTCCACACATTGACGGTCGCGATAACCAATCATGATGCCACTCTTGCCGCTGAGTAAGGCCCGAACTGCCGCTTCTGCCAGCCGGCTGGCCAGCAGTCTGTCAGACACTGTAGGAGCCCCGCCCCGCTGGATATGTCCAAGCACTGATGCCCTCGTCTCCAGCCCGGTTTTGCCCCTGATGTATTTGCCAAGTTCAATCGCACTGCCTGCACCTTCGGCGATCACAACAATACTATACTGCTTACCTCTCGCCCGGGATGCCAACAGCTGTTCACAGATTTCATCCTGGGAAAATGGGTCTTCAGGAATGAGAATGATTTCAGCTCCACCGGCCAAGCCTGCAGTCAGCGCAATCCAACCGCAATGCCGGCCCATGACCTCAACTAACATAACACGGCCATGAGCTGAGGCCGTTTCGCGCAGTTTATTGATGGCATCAAGCGCGGTGTTAACAGCGGTATCAAACCCAATCGTATAATCTGTTCCCCAAATGTCATTGTCGATCGTTCCCGGCAGTCCTACAAATTTTATCCCTAGCTCACTAAGCTTTTTCGCTCCGGTAAGGGAACCCTCGCCGCCAATGACAACCAGTCCTTCAATGCCACGGTCTTTCAGATTGTCCGCCGCTTTTTGCCGGCCAGCTAACGTTCTAAACTCTTCACTACGAGCCGTCCCTAAAAATGTGCCGCCTTTTTGAATAATATCCCCGACTGACCTTGAATCCAGTTTAATTATATCACCAGAGATTATACCGCCATAACCGTTCCTGATCCCCCACACTTCAGTCTTATGAGCCAAAGCCACCCGCACTGAGGCTCTAATGGCCGCATTCATTCCCGGGGAGTCACCCCCGCTAGTTATCACTGCAATCTTGTTCACATTATCCCTGCCTTTCCCTTTTCTCTTTATTCGGCAAAAGCAAGCAATTGCCTGCCAGTAATTAACAAAAAACCAACCTAATTGTTAAGATACGTTTATTATAGCTAATTGACAACCTCTTAAGTCAGCATTAAGACATGCCCTTGGTTTCGATATTCGGGCATAGTAAGCATTTCGATGCACACTACTTTATCTTAAACATTGAGTCAAGTCTCCCGCCTCTACAGGCGGCTTCAGTTCAGGTGGAGCAGAGTCTCCACCTGAACCCCCGATGCTTCAGCTTTGCTGAAACAAATTCACTTAACGGCTTACCCGGCGGCCGCCTCTTGCTTAATAGCCGGCCACATATAGCGGACAGCAATTGCCAACAGGATAATGCTGCCGCCAACCATCGACCAAAAGCCAGGGCCTTCGCCAAGTAGCACGAACACCCAAATTGGATTAAGCAACGGCTCGATCATCGTGATAATGGATGCTTCGAGGGCTGTCACATATTTGATGGCAATCGAATAGAGAACATACGATAGTCCTAGCTGGATGCATCCCAGCGCCATAATAGCCGCCCAGCCAGCTGCGCCAGGTGACCCGTCAAACATAAACGGCAAACCGCATAAAAAAGTCAGTATATTGCCAAACAATATCGAGCCGAACGGCGAGCCTGCTTTTTGCAGGCGCATCGAGACAGCCATAACGGCCATCGCAATGCCGCTGACGATACCTAACAGGTTGCCGATAAAGCTCCCCGCTGACATTTGATCCTGAAAAAACAACAACATGCCGCCGCCAACAAATCCTATCGTCACCCAGTCAGATCGGCTTGGTCTTTCCTTCAGAAATATGGCTCCAAGGATAGCGACATAAATAGGACACGTATATTGCAATAAAATAACGTTAGCGGCCGTTGTTAACTTGTTAGCGACAACAAAGGACAATGACATCACCGCATAGGCAGTTCCGCCATAAAATGAAGCTTTGCTCCACTGAACGGGCGTCTGGCGAAATGCCGCCCAAATGACGATAGCTGCAATAGCACTCCGGGCGCCGGCAATCGCCATCGGATGCCACTCAATCCATTTAATGCCCAAACCGCTTGTACTCCATAGCACTGCCGTCATTGCCAGCAAGACAATGCCGCGCAGACGGTCTGAAGTCCCAAGAAACGCTAACATAGTCAATCAACTCCCCCCGTATATACCGCTAAGTGAAAAAACATCACAATCGTTTGTGCATCGATTTTCACAACGCCCTCTATGCCAAGATACTCTAATTCGGGCTCTATGTCAATCGACAATGGCCAGCAGCGCCAAAACCTAACCTACTCATCCCTATCGCCCTCATCACCAAACCAAGCCTGCCGCAGCATTGTAATTGCGTTCTCAATTTCATTGGCAGGTATCCGGGAAAAGTAAAGCATGATTTGCGGCAATTTTTCCTGTGATGATTCTAAATAGAAATCATCAACAGGAATGACCCGGCACCCCTGCTGCAGAGCTCTAGCGACAAGCTCTTGAGCAGTAAAATCAGATTTAACACGAAGGATAGTATACAACCCTGATTCCGTGTCGCTCGTTTCAACATTACTGCCCAAAATATTGTTGACAGCCGCAAATAACAGCAGCTTCTTTTCATAATATAATTTGCGCAGCCGCCTGATCTGCCGCTCTAAATGGCCATCCTCCATAAATTTGGCAAGGGCAAGCTGCTCGATTGTCGATGCAGCCTGATTATATACTGATGTTTTTTTTTGATAGCTTTCCAGCAACCGCTCAGGCAACACCATATAACTTATACGAATAGACGGGGGGATAATTTTAGAAAGCGATCCTAAATAGACGACATTGCCTGCGTGATCTAATCCTTTTAGAGCCGGAATCGGCCGGCCAAAATAGCGGAATTCGCTGTCATAATCATCTTCAATGATTGTGCCTCCAACCGTTTGCGCCCACTGCAACATTCTGTTTCTTTTTCCTATCGGCATAATATAGCCTGTGGGAAACTGGTGGGATGGACTCAAGTAAACCAGTCTGGCTCCGCTTTGCACAAGTTCTTCCATGCTGATGCCGTCCTGAGTCATCTTTATCGGCGCAATCGTAAAAGCATGGTCGGTAAAGATACGCCTGCCGTTTTTGAATCCCGGCTCTTCAAAAGCAATACTTTTATGCTCGGGTTTTAACAAGCTGCACAGCGTGTTAAGCAGGTTTTGAACACCGGCTCCGATGATGATTTGATCAGGATGTGCATAAACACCGCGTGATTTCAAGATATATTTTGCTATTTCTTTACGCAGCTCCGGTTCGCCACGGACATGACCATAACCAACCAACCGTTCCTTCCGTATAAAGATTTTGCTGATATATCGCTTCCATAACTGAAAATCAAATCCATTAATATCCATTTCACCACTAGCAAAATCATACCGGACTTTCACCGTCTCTGCCGGACTAGGTTGTTCATCAGGCGGCGGAATGATAGCAACAGCCGGTTTAAGGTCAATATCATCAAAGCGGTTAACTCGATATCTTGAACGGTCGTAATTAATAATATACCCCTCACTGAGCAATTGCTGATAAGCTTTCTCGACAGTAATCTTGCTAATAGCTAGACTCTTAGCCAACCCCCGGATAGAAGGCAGCTTTTCGCCGGTCGTTATTTGGTTTTGCTTAATTGCCGCTTTAAAATGGTAATATAACTGGATATATAACGGCTCTTTACTCGTTGCATCAAGCAGTAACAACTCCACCATAGTATGCTCCTTTTAACTGTACCTATAAGATATATAATTTCTGTATATTTTAATATACTCAATTATATTTTATACTACAAATATAATTTTTTAAACCCCCAATCATCAGAGGAGGTCTTTTATGACAATATTCAAGGCACTTACGATAGCTGGCTCTGATACGAGCGGCGGGGCCGGCATGCAAGCTGATCTAAAAACGTTTCAGGAACTTGGGGTATATGGCATGACCGCCCTCACGGTCATCGTTGCTCAAAATCCCCATAATAACTGGTCCCATGACGTCTATCCCTTGCCACTTGATGCGCTAGAGGCTCAATTAGAGACTGTTCTGGGCGGCATTGGTATTGATGCGCTCAAAACCGGCATGCTTGCGGCAAGCGATGTAATCGCTTTAGTGGCAAAAAAAATCGATCAATATCAAGTTAAAAATGTAGTGATCGATCCGGTCATGGTTTGTAAGGGCACAGACGAAGTGTTTCATCCTGAATCTATCGTCAGCCTGCGAGAGCTGCTTGCTCCCCGGGCTACCGTCATTACTCCCAACATTTTTGAAGCCGAGCAGTTGAGTGGTCTCCGTTCGATTGCGTCAGTTGAAGATATGAAGGCGGCAGCAACTAAAATTTATGCTCTTGGACCAAAATACGTATTAATTAAAGGCGGCGCCAAACTTGGCACACCGAGTGCTATCGACGTTCTTTATGATGGTCAGGATTTTGTCATACTGGAAGCTGAAAAAATTGATACGAAATTTACGCATGGCGCCGGCTGCACATATGCGGCTGCTATCACTGCCGGCTTGGCTCAAGGCCTGACAGTGCTTGAATCAGTTCAAAAAGCCAAAGCGTTTATTACGCCGGCACTCAAACACGGTTTTTCGCTGAATCAATATGTCGGCCCCATCTACCACGCTGCTCATCGCTTACACCAATAAGGTTCAAAAGGTCGAAATACAGGTTTTACAAACATTGGGGCTATGGATAACTTATTTCTAAGTTTTCCATAGCCTTTTTTGCTTGCAAACAGAGCCCATCCCAGAATATTTGAATATTTACCCATTCTCCCTCAGATAATATTAAGCTTGTACCAAGTGCCTCAGGTCTCAAACTGACTTTTATGAAGGAATTGATCTTTTCGCCGCGAATCAAGAAAGTCAAAGCATGCAACTATTACCAATAGGAGGCTCGCTATCATGTCAAACCAACATATCATAGCCATAATCGGCGGCGGCGCCGCCGGCATGGTTGCCGCCATTGCAGCCAAAACTCATGTACCCGGCACCAAAGTCTTGCTGCTTGAACGCAATGACCGTCTGGGGAAAAAGCTGCTTGCTACCGGCAACGGCCGCTGTAATTTCACCAACATCAACGCCGCAGTCAACTATTATCATGGCCGGCAGCCGGCATTTACCACACCTGTCTTTGCCCAATTTGGCGTTAAGGACACAATTGCTTTTTTTGAACGTTTAGGCATAGTGGCCAAAGTTGAGGACTTCGGCAAAGTATACCCCTATAGCGGCCAAGCCTCCTCCCTTCTAGATGTGCTGCGGTTGGAAATAGACAGGTTAAACATTGAAGTAGTATATCGCTTTGCCGCTATAGCCATCCGCCCAACACAAGCCGGCTTTAATATCACAGGCCCAGAAACGCTGTTTGCCGATAAAGTTATCGTGACAACCGGCGGCTGCGCCGCGCCTGCTTCCGGGTCTGACGGCAGCGGGTTTAAGCTATTGGCAAGCCTTGGCCATATATTGATAACGCCAACGCCGGCCTTAGTACAAATCAAGACCGATACCGCAATTACTAAAAGCCTGCAAGGCATCAAAATTAGCGGCACAGCAACGGCGGTATCACAGGGAACACCTCTGCGCTGTGAGTCGGGCGACATATTATTTACCGAATACGGCCTATCAGGCCCGCCCCTCTTACAATTGTCGCGTACTGTCACAGAGCACCCTGCTGTCAGCATCGTTATCGATCTGATGCCCGAGTATCAGCCGGAGGAAGTCAAAGGCTTAATTACAGCACGTATTAACGCAAACCCTACGAGAACTGTCGAGCATTTATTTACAGGCATGCTCAACAAGCGGATCGGGCAAGCGGTAGCCAAATGCGCCGGTATCGAGAAATTATCGACTCCAGTCACGATGCTTACTGCGACTACGATTAAGCAAATGGCCGGCATCATTAAGGGCTGGGAATTTAAAACAAAGGGAACAACAGGCTTTAATAACGCCCAAGTATCGGCAGGCGGCATTAGTGTGGAGCAATTTAGCCAAATGCTCCAGTCCAAGCGAGTCCCCAATCTATATGCCGCCGGCGAAGTACTGGATATCGACGGAGACTGCGGCGGCTTTAATCTGCAATGGGCCTGGTCGTCAGGGTATGTAGCCGGCCGGCAGGCGGCCTGTGCAGTAAAAAGCAAATGAAAACTTAGTCAGGCGTTCGAAAAATAATAACTATTCTCCAAAACAGCCTGAGAAAGCGTCAACGCACTTTGGCAAAGCAGCGGATCAGCCACTGCTTTTATTCTATTTGCCAGACAGGATCAAAGGAGGAAATGGCCGTGAGCATTACAGTACGCCAAGCTTTGACGATAGGAGGCTTGCAGTATAGCCGGCTAGTGGCCGGTGAGGCCGGCCTTGACCGGATCATCGCTTGTGTCGATGTCCTGGAAGTACCGGAGCCGCTATCATGGATAAAAGAAAATGTGCTGCTTGTTACAACGTGTTATGCCGTCCGGGAGGACCCGGAGGGACAACTGAAGATACTGCGGGCCATGGCTAAAGCCAGGTCTGCAGCCCTGGCGATAAAGTTTGGCCGCTTTATTGGGCAGCCCCCTCCCGACATGGTTAAGATGGCTAACCACTATAATCTTCCCCTGATTGATGTGCCTGACGGAATCTCATTTATGGATATTACGCACCCCCTGATGTCAGCCATTATTAATAACCATGCGGACCAACTGGAATATTCTGAGAAGATACACCGAAAACTGACACAACTGGCCTTGGGGAAAAACGGGATTTCGGCCATTGCCGGCGAGCTGGCGCAGTTTATTGGCATGGCAGTCGCCATTTATAATGACAGTCTTGCCCGGCTGGCCTCCTCCCCTTGTATTTTGCAGCTTTTTAGCGATGGCGGACACCTCGACGCGGCTGTCCGCAAAGTGCTGGCAGACAACACCAGAGAAGCAAATAGGTATCGCCCACAAGGGACAAAGCTGTTAACAACATCGTTAGCCGGGTATTTCTGCAGGATATTCCCGGTAGAGGCTCAGGAGCGCTGCTACGGCTATATCCTGGTTATTGGTCATGATGCTATCGGCAATCTTTCGGAAATGCAAAATATCGCCATTGAGCACGGAGTGACAGTAGCCGCTCTCCAACTGATCAGAGACGATGCTGTGTATGAGGCTCGGCAAAGCTATAAGCGCGACCTGCTCGAAGAGCTGATCGCCGGATCGCTGAAAAGCCGTGAAACGGTAATTAGCAGAGGTGAGATGCTGGAGCTGTCATTAGATCAGCCCTATATCATCATCATGCTTGCCATCAACAAACTGCCCGCTGCGCTTAAACAAGACAAAGAAGAATACGAAGCGGCCATCAAACGTTTTAAGGATGACTTGCTGCGGATAAGCGAAACGGCTTTTTCCGCCTGGCCGGCCAGAGTGCTGGCCGTGCCACGCGGCGATAGCATTGTCGCCATTTTCCCTGTAATAAAAAAATTTCTCACCAGAGAACTTCGCAGCCGTCTGTTGAGCTTGCTAGAGGAGCTGCAGAGACAAATCAGCCGGCGGTGGGATGATGTATCAGTCACCATCGGTATCGGCGAGGTGGCGTACGACCCCTTGTCGTTCTCTGAGCGGTATAGCGAGGTGAAAAATGCCGTTAAGGTAGCGCGTAAGGTGCACGGACCAGGCCGGACGGTATTTGAAGATGACATGAAGGTCTATATGTTACTGTCAGGCTTAGGTCAGCCGATAGAACAGTTTTACCAGGATGTTTTAGGTATGATCGATAATACCAAGATTAAAAATCGTGAGGAGCTGCTTCAGACACTCCGCGTGTACCTCGAATGCCAGGGTAATATCGGGGAGGCTGCGAAAAAGCTTTTCGTTCACCGCAATACACTGCGCTATCGGTTAAACCGTCTCAAGCGGCTGCTCGGGCGCGACTGGGAGGAAGCTGATTATCGGTTTACCCTACTCACTGCACTCAAGGCTAGAGATTTAATTATCAGTGACCGTCATCGGGAAGAGAATGTATAGAATATCTTAACCTACGCATGTCAGGCTTAAAAAAGATACTTATGGGTTGACCGAGTTTAATTCCCCACTCCGGGCAACCCACTATTTGTTCAAAGCGCACAAAAAATGTGCGTTCTTTTTTTATCCGTTGCACAAAGATAATTGTTTGCTATAACAGAATATATATAAACATTATTAATAAAAAAATGAGGTGAAACATATGTTGGGGATAATCCGGGTATTTACAGCCGATGAGGAAATAGCAGGCAAGCATGGCCGCATTATAACAAATTGCTTTGGCCTGCGAACAGCAACGTTTACAATTGACGACCAGCCGCTCGGGATTTATGATGATGCAACCCACAAACAGGCCATTCCCAAAATTGTAGCAGCCGCAAAAAAAGCTGAGGCTGCCGGGGTCAAAGCGTTGCTTATCAGTTGCGCTGCCGACCCCGGTGTCGAAGAATGCCGGCAGGCTTTATCGATCCCGGTTATCGGGGCCGGCTCGGCAGCATCTGGAATAGGACTTGCGCTGGGGCGCCGTGTAGGTGTTCTTAATCTCACGGGACCTACACCGCCGGCAATAACCAAGCTATTAGGCGACAGGCTTGTTGCAGCAGCATCGCCGCCAGGGGTTGGCAACACAACCCATTTGCTGAATCCGTCCGGGATGAATTTAGCCATTGAAACGGCTCAAATGCTGGCACAGCAAGCCGATGTCATCGTTTTTGCCTGTACCGGCTATTCAACAATAGGGCTGGCAAAAATACTCCGCAACAAAATTCCGCTACCTGTCGTTGATGCCGTCGAAGCCGGCGGGGCAGTGGCTTTATATCATATAAGGGGGATAATGGATGGAACAGAAAGCCGATGATAAAAAAATCCACCCACGGGCGTTAGAGCCCTCCGTTTTCATATTAAATATTATTCTGGCCGTTTTCGGCGCGGTTATCGGCATGCAAATTATCACAACCCTTGGTGTTACTCCCAATACAGCTTTAATTGGTGTTTTGGCGGCCATTGCCCTCTCTAAGCTGCCTGGCGGATTTTTTTCCAAATACCGCAACATTCACCGTCAAAACCTCGTCCAGTCTAATATTTCCTGTTCAACCTTTGCAGCAGCCAATTCGCTGCTGCTACCAATCGGCATTCCTTATCTATTGGGATTGCCGGATATGGTCATTCCAATGCTGATCGGCGCCACCATGGGCATGCTGATTGATACAGCCATGCTATACTGGTTTTTCGATTCCCGGGCATTTCCTGGATCAGCAGCCTGGCCGCACGGCGTTGCGGCGGCAGAAGCTATTTATGCCGGCGACCAGGGCGGCCAGCGAGCTAAGCTGCTGGTGTGGGGATCACTTGCCGGTATCGTCGGAGCTTATTTCAAGATTCCCATGTCGGCGCTCGGCGTCGCTTTTCTCGGTAATGTGTGGGCTCTGGCCATGTTTGGCATCGGCCTGCTCCTCAGGGGCTATTCGACAAGCTTGTTCGGTATTGATATCAACAAATTATACATCCCGCACGGCATGATGATCGGCGCCGGAATAGTAGCAGCCTTTCAAATTTTAACAGTGCTTTTTAAGAAGCAGCCGCAAAATAACGCTGCTGTCGACCGGGCCGAGGAATCGTATACGCGGACTGACCAGGATTTGCGCAAAGGTCTGACAAAGGGTTTTGTACTGTATGTCGCGGCCGCACTGATTCTTGCTGTATTAGGTGGTCTGTATACGGCAATGCCTATCGGGCAGTTGGTCGGCTGGGTGCTGTTTGCCGCCGTATCTTGTATCTTGGCCGAGTTTATCGTCGGACTGTCAGCCATGCACTCAGGCTGGTTCCCGGCTTTTGCCACATCACTGATCTTCTTAACGATAGGAATTATACTTGGGTTCCCGCCGTCGGCGCTGGGACTACTTGTCGGTTTTGTCGCATCAGGCGGACCGGCTTTTGCCGATGCCGGCTATGATCTTAAGGCCGGCTGGGTGCTGCGCAAAGGAAAAGGTGACTTGCAGTACGAGATGGATGGCCGCTGGCAGCAGATATTAGCTGCGGTCACCGGTTCGATCACAGCATTAGTCATGGTCGTACTGTTCTATCAGGTCTATTTCAGTCAAGATCTTTTTCCGCCGGTGGTACGTGTCTTTGCGGCCACCATCAAGGCCGGCATCGATGCCGAGGTCATTAAAAACCTGCTGATCTGGGCTGTTCCGGGTGCAGTCATTCAGTTTCTAGGCGGCTCCAAGAGGCAAATGGGCATAATGCTGTCCACCGGTCTCTTGATATTAAATCCCATTGCCGGCTATACCGTACTAGCAGGGATTGCCGCCAGAATATGGCTGATTAGAAGCAAAGGCGCTGCAATAGAAACGCCTTTGACAATTATGGCCGCCGGCTTTATTGCCGGCGATGCTATCTATAGTTTTGTTAACTCTGCATTCCGCGCTAAATGGAGGTAAACCATGAAACAAAGTAATCGAATACGTCTTACTGCGCAATCGGCTGAAGCCGCCGTTTTAGGCGGCGCCGTGCTTGGCGGCGGCGGCGGCGGGGCCATGGAAGACGGCTATGCCATTGCCCGGCTGGCGGTACAGATGGGCGATGTCGAACTAATACCTGTCGATGAACTGTCTGATGAGCAAATTTTACTAACAGTATCGGCCGTCGGCGCGCCGGCGGCCAGTGCAAAGTACGTCCGTCCAGCTCATTTTATCCGGGCGGTAGAGTTGTTCCAGCGGTATTTTGCCATCCGACCCAATGGCTTAATAACCAATGAATGCGGCGGCACTGCTACCGTCAATGGCTGGCTGCAAGCGTCCGTTCTGGGGCTGGCGCTTATCGATGCGCCCTGCAACGGCAGAGCCCATCCCACGGGAATTATGGGGTCAATCGGCTTGCATCAGGTAAGCAATTATGAATCAAAACAAATTGCGGTCGGCGGAAATCCCTATACAGGGCATTATCTGGAAGCTTTAGTGAGCGGAACGCTGGACACAACCGCCCGGGCGGTTAGAAATCTTTCCGTTCAGGCCGGCGGCGTGGTCGCCGTAGCGCGAAATCCCGTTACCGCCTTATATGCAAAAAATAATGCGGCTCCAGGAGCCATTGCCCAGTGTATCGGGCTGGGAGAAATTATGCTGGCAGTCTCTGAGAAAAAACCGGGCATGGCCGCAGCTTTGGCGGCAGACTATCTCCGGGGAGCTATTCTGGCGCAAGGAAGGGTCACAAGCGTCCGCCTGGAAACAAAGGACGGCTTTGATATTGGTCTCGTATCTGTCGACAGTGATAAAGGCAGGTTAGAACTATCCTTTTGGAATGAGTACATGACAGTCGAAATCGACAACCAGCGTCTGGCGACATTTCCCGACCTGATAGCAACTATCGATGTCGCTACCGGTAAACCGGTAGCGACGGCAGAAATTCAATCAGGCCAAAGCGTGTCTATTTTACATGTACCGCAAAATAGCCTCATCCTGGGAGCCGGCATGCGCGACCCTGCCTTATTGACAGTGGCCGAGCAAGCTGTCGGCAAACAACTAATCGTCCAATAGAAGTGAACTTGTTTCAGCAAAGCTGAAACGTCGGGGGTTCAGGTGGAGAGTCTGCTCCACCTGAACTGAAACCGCTGTAGAGGCGGGAGTCTTGACTCAATATGTAAGATAAACCGGGGGCGTTAGCTGCCCCTTAATAGCGGAGGAGATAATGTTATGGCCTTAAAGCAAGTACTTGATGTCTATGAACTGATGGACAGCGAACATATCAATGGAGCGGCAATCGTTGAGTTGATGCGCCAAGCCGGTATTAGCCATGCTTTAACCGAGACAATAGCCGGGGACAAGGGCAGCACCGACTTTGTAAAAATCAAGATTCCCGGCAGCAACGGCAAAAGTGTTGGCGGCACTGCCCCCACATTGGGCATTATCGGCAGGCTTGGCGGACTGGGCGCGCGCCCTGAGCGCGTGGGCTTTGTCTCTGATGGCGATGGTGCGCTGGCCGCCGTGGCCGCCGCCCTCAAGCTTGGCAGTATGAGCAAGCGCGGCGACTGTCTGCCGGGCGATGTCATTATCAGCACTCACATCTGTCCCTGTGCGCCAACCCGCCCGCATCACCCTGTGCCGTTTATGGATTCGCCTGTCGACATTGCCACAATGAACGAAAAAGAGATCGACACGCAGATGGACGCTATTTTGTCTGTCGATACAACAAAAGGCAACCGGATTATCAACCAGCGGGGTTTTGCCATTTCGCCAACAATAAAAGAGGGCTACATTCTTAGAGTCAGCGAAGACCTGCTTGAGCTTATGCAGGTTACGACCGGACGCTTGCCGGCGGTATTTGCCGTTACGACCCAGGATATTACGCCATACGGCAATGGACTGTTTCACCTTAACAGTATTTTGCAGCCTGCGGTGGCTACAACAGTACCAACGGTGGGCGTGGCGATAACAACCGAAGTGCCCGTTCCCGGTTGTGCAACAGGCGCCACCCAGTTAACCGACGTTGAAATGGTCGTTCGCTTTGTCATCGAAGTAGCCAAATCATTTACACAAGGAGAGTGCCGTTTTTACGATCCAAATGAGTTTGCCTTAATGCAGCAACTGTACGGTTCGTTACAGCACCTGCAAACAACCGGCCGTAAAAAGAATCAGCCATGAAGGTGCAGGTTACTCTTACAGTAGCTGAAGCCAAAGCGTTAATTGCCGAAGCCATTGCCGGCATGAGCGAGGTGCAAACGGCACTGCAAACAGGCCGTATCTTGCTGAAAGGCGGTACAACAGTTGCCGCGGTTGCGCAGCGACTGGCTAATATAGATCTTCGCCTATCAGGACGTATCAGTCCCGGGGAACAAAGGCCAGCGGCGGAGTTTCTGCAATGGCGCATAGCGTTCTTTTGGAGGGTGGACAAATAAGAAATATTGACAATGATTTTTCTCAGGCCGTTGTCTCGTTACGACGTCATGACGTCGCGGTTATCGGCGCTAATGCCATCGATTACGCCGGTCGGGCCGCCATGCTTCTCGGCCGGCCGCTTGGCGGCAGCCCCGGCCTGGGCATTGCCGGCTTAATGGCGCAAGGCTGCCGCCTTGTCATCGCCTGCGGCTTGGAAAAGCTCATTCCTGGAACGATTGACGAGGCGATAAAGGCCGGAGGGATTTTTTCGGCCGATTGGTCGATGGGCATGGCAACAGGTCTTACACCGCTGACCGGTCACTTAATTACGGAAAAGCGGGCGCTAGAAATGATAGCTGCCGTACATTGCACCGTCATAGCCTGTGGAGGAATTGCCGGGGCGGAAGGCGGCACTACCCTTGTCCTTGAGGGTGAAAAAACGGAAAGTTCCGCCGCTATTGAGGCTATTTTAGCAGTCAAGGGCGCCAAAACTACCGGCTGTCCCGCAAGCCTGGTAGAATGCACAAGCAGGCAAGAAGGCTGCGCAGTGCACCAGAGTTGTGCATGGCGCACATGCAAAGGAGAAATGTTGACATGGCATGTAAAATAGGAGCAATTACAATTGGCCAATCGCCACGGACAGATGTCTTGCATGAAATCAAAGAGCTGCTAGGTGACGTCGTCATTGAAGAACGGGGCGCGCTGGACGGCTTAAGCATTGAAGAAATTCAAAAGTTTGCGCCGTCTGAGAGCGATTATATGCTTGTAACAAGGCTCCGGGATGGGCGTTCTGTCCAAATTGCAGAAAAATATATCCTGGAACGTATGCAGGCGCATATTGACAGTCTCTGCCGGCAAGGGGTAGACGGAATTCTTTTATTATGTACAGGCGAATTTCCCGCTTTTGCCTGCGCTAAGCCGCTGTTATATCCGCAGCGCCTGCTGCAATACTTCGTAACAGGCGCTGTCTCAGACCAGAGAGTAGGCATTCTCACCCCGGCCCCCGGCCAAATACAACAAGCAATTGTACGCTGGACGCAAAACGGCCAAAAGGACATCTTGGTAGAGGCGGCCAACCCTTACGCGGGTGAGGCTCAGGTAACACAAGCAAGCTTGGCGCTTAAGCAACAAGGAGCACAGATCGTAGTAATGGACTGCATAGGTTATACCTGTACAATGAAAAATGCAGTTGCCAAGCTAACCGGCCTGCCCGTTGTTTTACCCCGGACGGTTGCCGCGCGGACAGTTGCCGAGCTGTTTAGCTAGGTATCCAATATTTAGCTCATGGCACGTTATTTGGGGAAGTGCCCCATTAAGAACATAGAGAGTAATAAAAAAGGCGGCAACCCGCAACAGCGGGAAGCCGCTATTTTTTGATGTACCGCCTTTTACCTAAAACTTAGTCTGGCATCATCCAGTAAGCCCTATACGGGGAGTCTGCAAGTAATGACAAGCGGCGCTGTGACCAGGCGAGATCTCAACAAGCGCCGGCTTTTCCGTGCAGCAGATATCGCCGCTTTCCGGGCAGCGGGACTGAAAAGGACACCCCGGCGGTAAGTTAAGCGGGCTTGGTATCTCTCCCACCAATGTACGAACCGCCTCCGCCCCTTTTTTTCTTACCGGGAAAACAGCCTGCAGCAATGCCCGCGTATAGGGATGCTTCGCTTCATGCAGTGCATTGCCGGCAAGCACCTCTACAATATTGCCGAGATACATCACGGCAATGCGATGGCACATTTGCGATACTAAAGCTAAATCATGACAGATAAAAATCATAGATAATTTTTTCTCACGCTGTATTTTAACTAGCAGCTCCACAATCGTTTTCTGTACCGATACGTCCAAGGCGCTTGTCGCCTCATCGCAGACAAGAATCTCCGGCTCCAGCGCCAAGGCGCGGGCAATGCCGACGCGCTGACGCTGGCCGCCGCTCATATTACCGGGATAGCGGTCGGCAAACTGCTCCGGCAGCTCGACCATGCGCAGCAGTTCCTTCGCCGTTTGGTCAACATCGCGCTTTTTTATCCGTTGAAAATTGCGCAACGGCTCGCACAAAATATCCTTTATCATCATTTTCGGATTGAATGCCTGGGCCGGATCCTGGAAGACCATTTGGATATGGTCCCGGCTTTGCCGCAGTTGCTCGCCCGCAAGCTGCGTCAGATCCTGGCCGCGGTAGCGGATCGCCCCGCTTGTCGGCTTATGAAGCTGCATAATCAGCTTAACAAGCGTGCTCTTGCCGCAGCCGCTTTCACCGACAATCCCCAGCGTCTCTTGCTGATATAACGTCAGCGACACATCGTCGCAGGCGGTCAACAAGCGGCCGCCGTCAACCGGAAAGCGCTTTACAATATGCTCAATTGTCAAAACAATTTCTTTATCAGCTGACATAGCGCACACCTCCTACCTGCGGCACCGCATCCAAAAGCTCCTTGGTATATAGCGACTGCGGCCGGGCAATAATCTCGTCTGTCTTACCTAATTCTACGATTTGCCCTGCCTGCATGACGGCCAGCTGATCCGACATATAAGCAGCCACGCCGATATTATGAGTAACAATGATGATCGCCGTTTTATCTGTTTGACAAATATCCATCATTTCTTTTACAACTTGCGCCTGTGTCGTCACATCAAGCGCCGAGGTCGGCTCATCCGCCAGCAGCAGGCGCGGCTTAAAAACCATCGCCATCGCCACGCCAACCCGCTGACGCATGCCGCCGCTCAGCTCAAACGGATAGCTATTCATGATATTTTCTGGATTAGGCAGCTGCATTTTCCGCAGCATCTCGTTCGCCATTGCTGCCGCTTCTTGTTTAGTCAGCCGCGAATGCTCGCGGATATACTCTACAAACTGATCGCCGATGCGCCTAATAGGGTTCATCATGCTGCCGCTGTCCTGAAAAACCATCGCCGCCCTTGTCCCACAGAGGCAGCGCCACTCATCCGGCGTATTTTCCAGCAGATTTTTTCCCTCAAAAATTATCCTGCCGCCGCTTACCCGGCCCTCATGCGGCAAGCAGCCAAGAATCGCCCGGATAACAGTCGTTTTGCCGCTGCCGCTTTCGCCCACAATAGCAAGAACCTCGCCCTCGGCTAACGATAGATTTACGTCCCGGACGATCTCTCGACCGGCATAGCATACCGACAGCCCTGATACCTCTAGCAACATGTTGTTCCTCCTTTGTGTGACGCTACTTCTTAGCCGGCCGAACCTTATTCGTCAGCCAATAGTAATCAGACGGATGCATCACTGCGCCCTCAATCGAAGTCGAGCTGATAATGTTTGTCTCCGGATACCCGAAGAACAATGCCGCGCCATCATTCATAATGATTTGCTGAATATCAATGATAAGCTGACGGCGTTTTGGGCGGTCAAATTCTGAGGAAAGCTCGGCAAATTTTGCATCCAGCGCCGGATTACTGTAACCGGAGCCATTTTGCGGGTTATTGCCGTTATGATTCGTCCGCCAGTACCAGTTCAGATAGATTTCCGGATCGCCGGTATTGGCTGTCGTAATATTGGAAATCAACAGGTCATACTCGCCGTTAATGCCCATCTTATCGATCAAATTATAATCAACAGTCTTAATCTTCACATCAAAGCCGGCTTTTTTGGTGTCTGCCTGCGTAGCCTCGGCATAAGTCGGCAGCTCCGCCCGGCTGTTATACACGACAAAATCGACCGAAAGCTTCTTACCGTCCTTTTCCAGGATGCCATCGCCATCTTCATCTTTCCAGCCTGCCTCGGCCAGAAGCCGCTTGGCGCGTTCCAGATTATAACTGTTCGGGTCAGTAAGCTGCTCAAAGCCATAATCCATCGACGGCGGCACAGGCGCCTTGCCCTCAATAAAGGTTCCCTTCAAAATAATCTCGTTGTACGCCTTGCGGTCACAAGCGCTGATAAACGCCGCCCGTACCTTAGGGTCGCCTAAAACGCCTTTTTGGTTAATCCGGGCCAGCACGGTGCGCAGCGAGGCAATCCTGTCAATATGGAATTTTGACTCATCGGTAAACTGGCTAATGTCGCCAGCCGCAATATTGACCGCCAGATCAATCTCGCCCGACTGCAACGCCATCGCCCGGGTGTTGGGATCGTCGATAGAAGGAATCTCTACCGTTTCATAAGGAACTTCGCCGTCCCAGTAATACGGATTTTTTACCATGACCGCCTTATCTTTAACAAAAGACTGGCACATATAGGGGCCGGTGCTGATAGGACCCTCCTTGGCAAAATTGCGCGCCGGCTCAGCCGATACATCGACAATCAAAAATAGCGGATCGGCTAAAAGACCCGGTAAATTCGACTCCGGCTTTTCTGTGAAAATGGTGAGCGTTTGCCCGTCGGCTTTCATTTCTTTATAGGTAAAAAACGTTGCGGCCCGCGTGTTTTTTTCAAAGGCCCGTTCCAACGAAGCTTTCACGGCCACCGCATCTAGCGGCTTTCCGTTGGAAAACTTCACCCCGTTTCGAACGGTAAACGTCCAGACCATATGGTCGTCGCTGATCGTCCAGCTTTCAGCCAACCAGGGCTGCACATTCATCTGTTCATCAAATTTGGTAAGGCTTTCCCCCAGGCCATAGCGCATGACCACCCAACCGAAATAATTTTCGGTCGGCTCCAGTGAATCGGCAAAATTCGTTACACCGAAGCGCAGCGTCTTTTGATCAGTTTCCTTTTTACCGCTGCCGCCGCAGCCTGCGACCAAAGCCGCCGTCATACAGACTGCCAGCCAAATACAAAGCGTTTTTTTCCACTTTTTCATATAGTCTCACCCTTTCACTTTTCTCCTCTTACCCAGCCTGCTGCGTATCCATGATATCACGCAGGCTGTCTCCCCATAGATTAAAGATAGCCACGACAACCAGGATTGCCGCCCCTGGATACAGCATCAGCCAGGGCGCTGTCTGGATATGCTGCCTTCCTTCATTCAGCATCAGTCCCCATTCCGGCGTCGGCGGCTGCGCGCCAAAGCCTAAAAAGGATAATCCGGCCAGCTCCATAACCATCACACCGATATCCATAACAGCGGTTACAACAATCATCGGCAGGATATTGGGCAAAATATGACGTCCCAGCAACGGCATCGGTCTCGTTCCAGTCGTTACGGCCGCCGCGATAAAGTCGCGCTCACGCAGCTTCAGCGTAAGACTGCGCCCCAAGCGCGCATATTTGGTCCAATTTACCGCCGCCAGCGCCAAGATCGCATTAATAACACTACCGCCCAGCATGCCGGCAATGGCGATAGCCAGCACGATTCCCGGAAAGGCCAGCATCATATCGACGATGCGCATCAATATACTATCAAGCCGGCCGCCGACATAGCCAGCCACTACTCCGATAAGCGTCCCCACGACTGTAATAATGAAAACGACTGCCATTGTCATGGACAAGGAGACGCGCATCCCGTACAAAATGCGGGACAAGCAGTCCCGCCCCAGTTTGTCTGTACCGAATAGGTGCTCGGCAGACGGCGCCTGCAGCGACTGCTGCATGATTGCATCATACGGATCATAGGGCGCCAGCCAAGGCGCAAATATTGCAAAGCCGACGACTATCAGGACTAACAATGTATACAGTCCGAACAGCCGCCTGCCCTTTTTCCAAAACGCCACTCAACGCCCCCCTTTCCTTAGCCGCGGGTCGAGATACGTATAGGA
>Ga0153941_1000301_pt1 | contig 21978 bp, 21 predicted proteins | sample TSNJ025MetaG_FD_104733 | JGI IMG/M metagenome (GOLD analysis project Ga0153941, IMG submission 104733) | Attine ant fungus gardens microbial communities from New Jersey, USA - TSNJ025 MetaG | ecosystem: Host-associated > Fungi > Mycelium > Unclassified | place: USA: New Jersey, Brendan T. Byrne...
AGAAATGAAAGCTTCTTACCAGGTTTTTAATCGTGAAACCGGCGGCCGCTTTGCACCGGCAGTGGAAGAGGCCGTCAATCGGTTATATTTTCTGACCATGGTAAATACCCGGCAATATCAAGAGGTGCTGAAACCGGCGAACCGGCAGTTCTATCAGGAGCTGACAGCCCGGACCCGTTTCTTTATCCGCTTTGAAATGACTGCTCCCGGTTTATACCGGTGGCTGCAGAATTGGCTGCACCGGCTGCGGGATTAGGTACAATGATGAAAAGAGGCAATTATTTATGTCATCTCCAACAGAGACAAAAAACAAAGTATTAAACGGTTTATTTTGGAAGGTCATGGAAAATGGTGGTGCTCAGGGTGTGCAATTTCTGGTCTCCCTCTTTTTGGCACGCCTGTTAAGTCCGGCGGAATATGGCGTGGTTGCTATTATCACCATCTTCATCACCATTGCCAATGTCATTGTGCAAAATGGCTTTGGCACTGCTTTAATTCAGAAGCATCAGGCGGATGAAGTGGACTTTTCCTCGGTTTTTTATCTGAATCTGCTGGTGGCGGCGGGGATTTATGTAATGCTGTTTTTTGCTGCACCTTATATTGCAGAATTTTACCAGAATCCGGAGATGACGGCCCTTATCCGGGTATTGGCCATTATTCTGTTTCCGGGTGCGGTTACTTCTGTACAGTCTGCATTTGTATCCCGTAAGATGGAATTTAAGGGGCTGTTTCTGGCGACCCTTGGCGCATCTGTTTTGTCCGGTATCGTCAGTGTTGGTATGGCATATAGCGGTTTTGGCGTATGGGCATTGGCAGGGCAGCAGATTAGCTATTACTTTGGATTGATGATGATTTTGTTTATTACGATTAGTTGGAAGCCTCAGTTCCTTTTTTCTATAGAACGACTGAAATCCATGTTTTCTTTTGGTTGGAAGCTGTTGTGTGCCTCCCTTCTTGATACAGTTTTCAATAATATCCAAGGACTTGTAATGGGGAAGATTTACAACGAAGAGGTTTTGGGGTTTTACAACCGTGGCGAACAATTTCCGAAATTAATTGTCAATAACTTAGGTGCCGCGATCCAGTCGGTCATGCTGCCGGCCTTATCCGTAAACCAGAATGATTTGGATCGGGTAAAAAGCATGCTGCGCCGTTCCATCATGACCAGCTCCTACCTGGTACTGCCAATGATGGCTGGAATGATCGCGGTAGCAGACAATTTGATTCTGGCACTGCTTGGTCCGAAATGGAGCGGAAGCGTTATTTTCCTGCAAATCATGTGCATTGCTTACTCCTTCTGGCCGATTCACATTGTCAATCTGCAAGCGCTTAATGCACTTGGCCGAAGTGATATCTTTTTAAAACTGGAGATTATTAAGAAAACGATTGGCGTCATCGTGCTTTTGATCGGGATTCGGTATAATGCTGTGGTTATGGTAGCATTAAAAGCGGCAGCTGACTTTCTGTGTACATTTATTAATGCCTGGCCCAATAAACGCCTGTTAAACTACAGTATCTTTGAGCAATGGAAGGACATTCTCCCATCCGTTTTTCTGGCGGCAGTTATGGGAGCTGCTGTCTATGGAATTGGTTTGTTGGTGCCGGGAGTATGGTTATGTTTATTAGTGCAGATACTTTCGGGAATTATTGTGTATGCCGCCCTTTCCTGGATAATAAAACCGGAAGTATTTTGCTATTTATGGAAGACAATGAAAGGATTGTAAATAAGCAATCTATATCATAATAATGTGAGGGATTGAGTATGAAGGGGAAAATAAAGCATGGTATTGCAGTGATTACTTTTGTTTTTGCTGTGTTTATGTACCATTTTCAGGCGCAGGGACTCACAACTAAGCTGATTGTGGCGTTTGACTGCAACATGCCTCTGTATCAATTTGCAGACAATGAGGGAAACTATGTGGGAATGCATATTGATATTCTCGATAGGATTGCATCTGAGCAAGATTTGATTCTTGTTTATATTCCGATGAATAAATATAGTGACTGCATAGAAGCTTTGAACAAGGGGGAGGTTGATCTGGTGCTTGGAGCCATGTTTAACGAGCACAATCAGGAACAAATGACAGATGAAATATCTTCATCAGCATTGTGTTTATTTGTAAAAAACAATCTTTTAGATACTGAGCGGCAGACTCCGGTTTTATCGAAGGAAACAGCTGTTTTCGAGTATGGAACAGCCAGCTATTCACTTATTTCCAACATCGGGGCTTCGAAGTACTGGGCGGTAGGCAACCAAAGCGCTGTGTTTCAAAAGCATATGGAAGAGCAAGCAGGGGCAATTATTGGAGTTAAGGACAGTATATTATGGCAAATCTACGAGCTTGGATTAGAGGAGGAATATACCATAGCCAACAATTATATGTCAACTGTACGTTATGGAATACTAACACAGGAGGGCGATTATAATCTGAGGCGGATGTTGAACAATGGACTGCTGTCATTGCGAACCAATGGCGAGTATGACAGAATATACCAGCAGTGGTCTGTTCAGGAGCCAACTTACGACGTCACGATTTTAATTCGTAGAAGCGTATATGCTATCAGCGGGATTATTATTTTGTGGTCTGTATACGCTTTTTTTAGCTACAAAATACAGGGTGTGCTGAAAAATCAGGTAGCAGAGAAGACGAAAGAGCTTCAGAATGCCAGTGACCTGCAGCAGTGCTTGATTGAAAACTCACCGAACAGCATGGTATTGTTTGATCAGAATTACATAATTCAAGTTATGAACAACAGCGCCTATCATATGGCGGGCCTGGATACCACTTCCGCACCGCTTAAGACGAAAGTTACCAGTTTGAACGATATAGACTTCTTTAAAAAAATATTGGAGCAGATAGGCAGTCATTTACTTGCAGAGGAGATTAAACGGATCGATCGCGATGTCAGCATGGAGAGCACGGGGGGAGAGCTGCATACATATCATTGCAATGTACTTCCTGTTGACAACGAAGGTGTAGGTGGAGCGCTTTTGTTAACGGTGTCGGATATTACGAAGGAAGAGCAGATGAAAAGGCTTGCCTTTGAAAAAGAGAAAAACAGTGCCCTAAACCGTATGGTTGCAGGAATTGCACATGAAATCAAAAATCCGCTTATGTCGATAAGGACTTTTGCAACCTTACTAACGACCAGGAGAGGGGATCAGCAAGTGCAAGATATGTTTGCTGAATTTGTTCCGGATGAGGTGGATCGAATAAGTACGCTGATAGACGGCCTGCTCAATTATGCTAAGCCATCTAAAGGGGAAGTAGCATTTGTGAATATTGGGAAAATTATTAAGGAATGCAGTTATCTCACACAGCCGGTTGCGGACAAGGGATATATTGAGGTAGAGGTTCTGACAGAACAGGACTTAATAATCCAGGCGGATAAAAATCAGATAAAGCAGGTTCTGATAAATCTTATTCTTAATGCCATTGAATCTATGGAAAAAAAAATAGAGCGGGGAGAACAGGGTAAACCACCAATGGTTTTAAAAATAGAGGCCAGGACTTTGGAAAACGAGGCAGTGATAACCATGTTGGATCAGGGTTGCGGCATGTCTGAAAAGGAAGTACAAAGGTGCATTGATCCGTTTTTTACGACGAAAGCCACTGGGTCCGGTTTGGGACTGGCGCTTTCCAAAAACTATATAGAGAAAAACGGAGGAAAACTTTTGATAGAAAGCAGGCAGAATGAGTATACAAAAATTACAATAAAATTTGCGATAGCAGTGATAGGAGAGAGTGGGAATGAAATCGACAATCTTGATAATTGATGATGAGCGGGCGATATGTATATCTCTTTCATTAGTGCTTGAGAAGGAATATATCGTTCATACAGCTACTGATGCATCAAGGGGGTTGAGCCTGATGAAGGAGATATCCTTTGACTTGATTCTTCTGGATTTGAAAATCGGAGATCAAAACGGCATTGACGTGCTGGAGCAAATTAAGGATTATGATAAAAGCATAGCTGTTATATTAATGACTGCCTATGGCAGCATCCGCTCTTCTGTACAGGCAATGAAAAAAGGTGCTTTTTCCTATTTATCCAAGCCGCTGGATGTAGAGGAGCTGCAGATATTTATCAAGCAGGCTCTCGAATTCCGGTATCTGAACGAGCGGGTGAAATATTTAAGCGAGGAGCTTCAGCACCGTTATTCTTACGCGGGGATGATCGGAAAAAGTCCGGCAATGCAGCAGGTATATCAAATGATTGAAAAGGTAAAGGATGTGAATGCCAGCGTAACAATTTTCGGTGAAAGTGGTACTGGCAAGGAATTAGTGGCGAGAGCGATTCATTATCAAAGCAAACGTAAGAACGGTAACTTTGTAGACGTGAACTGTGCGGCTATTCCGGAGGGATTGCTGGAAGAGGAATTCTTTGGACATAAAAGGGGGTCTTTTACTGGTGCTGTCCAGGACAAAAAAGGGAAATTTGAACTGGCGGACGGAGGAACCCTGTTTCTGGACGAGGTGGGAGATATGCCGTTGACGCTGCAGGGAAAGCTCCTTAGGGTGCTGGAACAAAAAGAGGTTACACCTATCGGCGGAAGCGTGGCGAAAAAGATTGATGTCAGGGTAATATCGGCTACAAACCGAGATTTAAAAGCAATGGTGAAGGAGGGAAGCTTTCGCCAGGACTTGTTTTACCGCTTGAATATTGTAGAAATTAAGCTGCCGGCATTGAGGGAGCATAAAGAAGATATCCCTCTTTTAATTCATCATTTTCTGGCTAAGTTCGATGAGAAGCAGGGGGAAAAGCGAAAGGGACTGACCTCCGAGGCAGAACGTGCGATTATATCCTATGATTATCCGGGAAACGTAAGAGAGTTGTCGCATGTCATAGAATATGCAGTAATACTTTCCGGTGGGGAAGTAATTGAAATAGGGGATTTACCCTTGCCGATACAAGAAACAAGCGCTGGTGAATACGGCATAAAGCGTATGGAAAAGGGACAGTCGCTTGAGGAACTGCTGGCAGGCTACCCAATGGCAGAAGTAGAACGAATCGTGATTCAGGCCGCTTTAAAACGTAATGGCGGAAGGCAGAAGGTGACGGCGCTTGAGTTGGGGATCAGTGAAAGAGGGCTAAGGTATAAAATAAAAGAGTTTCACTTAGGGGATTAAAAAGAGGCAAGAATTGCCGGAAGAGGCAAGTTTTGCCTCTTTTTTGTATGAATAATTAAGTAAGACGAACTCCACAAGTAATGTTTTTATTGATTACATAACACAAAGAGAGTTGGCACGCTTTATGCTATATCTATTAGTGTCGAGATTAACAAGGAGCAATTATTTGAAAATGGAGGTAAGTGTAATGAAAAGAAGAATGTTAGCACTGTTTTTAGGCATCACTCTGACAATGGGAATGGTAGGATGCAGCAATTCCTCAAACAGTACCACGAAGGACAATTTGCAGAGCAATACACTTGCGGGAGACACTGCACCGGTAGAATCACCACCGAGTGAGAACGCGACATTTAAAAACCCAATTATTGTTGGACTGGCGAATGTGTTTACCACTTCGGATCCACAGAATACCAGTTCTATCACCAATCAGATATTTTACACAGTCAGCCACAGCAATCTGCTGAAATGGGACTATGATACCCAACAATATATGCCGGACCTGGCCGACAGCTACGATGTCTCTGACGATGGAATGGTGTATACCTTCCATTTGAATAAAGACGCTTATTTCCATAACGACGAGCCTGTAAAAGCAAGTGATATTATCTACACGTTTAATCGTGGAAAGGATTTCTCTTTTGTGGCGGCAAAGGTGCAAATCATTGAATCCATGAAGGCTATTGACGATAATACCCTTGAGATTACCCTTTCTGGCCCGTCTACCGGATTCCTTTTCGACATAACCAATCCGAATATGGCGATATTGTCGGAAAAAGCTCTGACGGAAATGGGCGAAGAAGGAACCACGATTGGTTCGGGTGCTTACTATTATGAAGCCATTGATTTTGGCAACGAGGTTACAATGGTTCGCTTTGACAAGTATTTTAAGGAACTTCCCAAAACTGAAACACTTATCTTCCGTCAATATGCAGAGGATGCTACCCGCGTAATCGCACTTCAAACCGGAGATATTGATTATTGCCAAACACCATCTACCATGGAGCTTGAGTATATAGCGGCAGATGATAACCTTGATTTGATCCAAATGAAGGGTACCCGTCTTAACTATATGGTAATGAATGTGTCCGAAGAGCATGGTGCTCCATTTAAGGATATCCGCGTGCGTCAGGCCATCAATATGGCAATTAATAAGGATGATGTGGCTGCGGTTGCCGCAAATGGTTTTGGGGAGGTTCAGAACTACTACTTTACAGATATTAGTGCTGGCTTCTATGGCGGAATGGATGGCTATAACTATGATGTTGAAGCGGCTAAAGCACTCCTTGCAGATGCAGGATATGCGGATGGTTTCTCTTTTTCCGTACTGTGCCACGATTCTACAGCCCGTGCGATAGCACCGGTACTGCAGGCTCAGTTAGCTGCGATTGGAGTTACCATGCACATCGAAGAGGTAGAAACTGCTGTTCGTAATTCCATGATTAAAAACAACGAGCATGATGCCTGTATGGCGGCGCATGTTTCGCTGGTTTCAATTGACAATAATCTGCGCCTTCTGTTTTACACCGACTCAGGAAATAACCGTATGAAATATACAAATTCCGAGTTTGACGCCAAGCTGGATGCTGCGTTGATTGAACAGGATAGCGCAAAGCGTCAGGAGATGTATGATGAACTTCAGACCTTTGTTGTGGATGAGGCTTTGTGTGTACCGCTGTATGTGGAGACCTTGAACATTGCAAAGAAATCCAGTCTGCACGGCATTAAGATCAACGCAACCGGCTGCCATGACTTTACGTATGCCTATATCGAAGAATAAAAACGGAGGTAAAGAGATGCACCGCTATATTGCAAAAAGATTACTAATGCTGATTCCGGTCTTAATCTGCGTGTCTTTTGTTATCTTTTTCATTATGGACTTAGCACCCGGAGATCCGGCGCTGATTATAGCTGGAGACCAGGCTACAGATGAAATGATAGAAAAGGTAAAAGAGGACTACGGGTTTAATGATCCGCTGCTTGTAAGATACGCAAATTATATGAAAGGACTGGTGAAGGGCGATTTGGGAACTTCTTACGTGAGTAAGAAGGATGTGTGGGCCACCTATTGCCAACGTTTCCCAGCTACCGCCAAGTTATCCGTTGCGGCTATCGTGGTTTCGTTAGTTTTGTCGCTGACTTTGGGTGTATATTCCGCGGTCAATCAGAATACCTGGAAGGATAACGTGTCCGTTGTGCTTGCTTTGCTTGGACTTTCCATGCCGCAGTTCTGGTTAGGGCTCCTGCTGATTATCGCATTTGCCCTTAATCTGGGATGGTTTCCGTCAGGCGGTGATACGGGAACCTGGAAGTGCCTGGTTCTGCCGGCCATCACGATCGGAACCAATAACGCAGCTCTGATGACTCGCACCACTCGTTCATCCATGTTGGATGTAATCCGTCAGGACTACCTGTGTACAGCTCGCGCAAAGGGTGTAAGCGAAAAAAGGGTTATTAATCACCACGCACTCCGCAATGCGCTGATTCCGATTATAACCATAGCGGGCGTGCAATTTGCCTATATTCTCGGCGGTGCGGTGCTGGTGGAAACTGTATTTGCATGGCCGGGCGTAGGCCGCCTTATTGTGGATTCAATCAATATGCGTGATATCCCGATGGTAACCGGCTGTGTTGTAATTACAACGATGATCGTATGTGTAGTGCAGCTGCTGGTTGATATTTTGTATGCCTATGTGGATCCACGCATTAAAGCGCAGTATACTAAGTGAGGTGTATAAAAATGACAAATAACACAGCATCTTCTGGAAATTTACTTGTATCAAAAAAGTACGCAAAGCGAAGTCGGGTTGCGGAAATATGGCGTAACCTAAAAAAGAATAAGGGAGCCATTATCGGGCTTATCATCATGGTTTTTCTTGTCGTGATTGCTTTCGCTGCACCTTTGTTCCTTGATTATGAGAGGGACATTATAAGCCAGAATGTACCGGAAAGGCTTCAATCCCCCAGCTTACAGCATCTGTTTGGTACTGACCATGTGGGACGTGACATTTTCGCCCGTGTAATCTGGGGAGCCAGATATTCCCTGCCAATTGGCGTTGTAGCGGTAATAGTTGCCGTTATTCTCGGTGTTACAATGGGAACCGTGGCAGGTTATTACGGTGGCATGATAGAAAACGTTCTGATGCGTTTTGGTGATATATTTGCCTCTATTCCCCATATACTTCTGGCTATTGTTGTAGTATCGGCGCTGGGTCAAAGTACGATAAATCTGATGATTGCGGTTGGCGTAACCAGTACGCCGGCATTTATCAGAGTAGCCAGAGCAGCGGTGCTGACTGTGCGCAATCAGGAGTACATAGAATCAGCCAGAGCCGTTGGCATGAAGGACTGGCAGATTATTCTGCAGCATATTATTCCGAATGCTTTATCACCGATTGTTGTTCAGGTCACACTGCGCGTAGGTTCTGCAATTATTTCCGCCTCTTCCTTATGCTTTCTTGGGCTGGGTATTCCCGCGCCGGCTCCGGAATGGGGGGCCATGCTTTCAGAAGGCAGAAAGTATATCCGGGATTACAGCTATATGACACTATTTCCCGGTCTGGCAATCATGATTACTGTTTTGGCCCTGAACATGCTTGGCGATGGTCTTCGCGATGCGATGGATCCTAAAATGAAGAAGTAGAGGGATGTATGATGAGGAACGAAAAAAAGGATTTGATTTTAGATGTTGAAAACTTGTCAGTCAGGTTTGAAACAGAAGATGGAGTTGTTTACGCCACGAATGGCGTGAGCATTAAACTGGAGAAAAAAAAGACCTTGGGTCTGGTAGGGGAAACAGGCGCAGGAAAAACAACCACAGCTAAGGCATTAATGCGGCTGGTACCTGAACCACCAGGGGTAATTGAGTGTGATAAAATTGTCATTGATGGAATGGATATCATGAAGATGAGACCCAAGGACTTGGAATCGGTTCGCGGAAAAGAAATATCCATGATATTTCAGGATCCGATGACAGCTTTGAACCCTGTGTTTTCCGTAGGGGAACAGATTGCAGAATCCATCGAAATACACGAAAAGCGCTCAAAGAAGGATGCATTTGCTAAAGCTATTGAAATGCTTGAGATGGTAGGAATACCCGGAAGCCGGGCCCATGAATACCCCCATCAGTTTTCCGGCGGGATGAAGCAGAGGGTTGTAATTGCAATTGCATTGGCCTGCAATCCCAAGCTTCTTGTGGCAGATGAGCCGACTACCGCTTTGGATGTTACCATTCAGGCGCAGGTGCTGGAATTGATGAAGCAGCTGAAGCAAAAATATGATACCTCAATGATATTGATTACTCATGATCTGGGAATCGTAGCTGAGGTCTGCGATGATGTTATGGTTATGTATGCGGGTAGAATTGTGGAACAGGGAACTCTTGAGGAAGTGTTTAACAATACGAAGCATCCCTATACGGAAGGACTTTTCGGCTCCATTCCCAATATAAACGATAGAAAGAGCGAACTTCAGCCGATTCCCGGCTTGATGCCCGATCCCACGGATTTACCAAAGGGATGCTCCTTTGCGCCCAGATGTCCATATGTCAGGCAATCGTGTAAGGAGGAACAACCGGAACACTGCCATATGGGAGGAAACCATTATGTGGCCTGTTCCGCCTATAAGGATCCCAACTTTCATATTAGGAGGCGAGTAACTGTGGAGGCTGAATAGCTAATTGAAAATCTATGAATATTTAGGGATGGTGATGTAATGGCTGATAATATTTTAGAAGTTAAAAATTTAAAAAAGTATTTTAAAATCTCCAAAGGAATGCTTCATGCGGTTGACGATGTTAGCTTTACAATCGAGCGAGGGAGAACTCTTGGTATTGTTGGAGAATCCGGATGCGGAAAATCCACCACAGGAAGATCGATCCTCAGGCTGTTAGAGCCTACATCCGGAGCGGTTATTTTCGAGGGGCAGGATATCACGAAGCTGAAAGAGGAGGAAATGCGAAGAAAGAGAAAGGAAATGCAGATTATATTCCAAGACCCTTTTTCTTCGCTGGATCCTCGTCATACAATAAACCAGATTATCGGGGAGCCGATAAAAGTCAACAAGATTATGACTGACAAACACAAAATTGAAAATAGGGTTCTGGAGTTAATGGATACGGTAGGCTTAGCAGAGCGCTTGATTAATACTTATCCGCATGAGTTGGATGGTGGGCGCAGACAGAGAATAGGGATTGCGCGGGCGTTGGCAATGGAACCCAAGTTTATTGTTTGCGATGAGCCGGTATCGGCGTTGGACGTCTCAATTCAAGCACAGATTCTGAACCTGTTAAAACAGCTGCAAAAGAAATTAGGGCTAACTTTTATCTTTATCACACATGATCTTTCGGTGGTAAATCACTTCTCTGACGACATTGCTGTAATGTATTTAGGGCGGCTGGTGGAAAAAGCGCCGGCAGAGGAACTGTTTAACAATCCGGTGCATCCTTATACAAAAGCGCTGTTGTCAGCCATACCGGTTCCTGATTTGACTCATAAGAGTGAACGAATTCTCCTGAAGGGGGAAATAACATCTCCAATTAACCCTCCTGATGAATGCCGCTTTGCAAAGCGCTGCGGTCATGTTTGTGACGAATGTTATAAAAAGGAACCAGAATTGAGAGAACTGCGCCCTGGTCACTTTGCTGCATGTTGTCTTGCAAAGTGTTAAAGCATAAGCTTAGACGTCAGGAGATCAGGGGAATGCATTCGGAAAAACTGACACAGGCAGTTCCGACAGCCGCCAGTAGCAAAGCAATTTTGCGGGAAGTTATCCCTAAAAAAGGGCAGACTTCCCCTGCCTCAATAATTCGGCAGAGAGTCACAAAACCGGCTCTCTGTTAATGAACCCCTAATTATCCAGGGCTTTTAGCAAAGTAACTAAAGAGTGGTTACAATGTACCACTAAATACTCCTTGATTTTTGAATCATCCTCATTAATGATGGCATTGATAATCTGTTGATGCTGTAAAAAGTTACTGCTTCTTTGAGAAATTTTTGTTTTGGCACCATAGACAGCAAGACGATATTGTTTTTCCATTAGGTCATTATAAATTTTAATTAAAGTTTTATTTTGAGTAATATTGATGAGATAGCTATGGAAATCAATGTCCAAAACGTAAAACAAAATATCGCTTTCTAAGCTATCACTTTTATTTTCCTCCTCTTCTTTGAATTTTTTTTCGAAATCCAATAACACAGACTTTGGATAAATTGCCTTATACTCCTGCGCGACTGCAGGTTCCAGCAGTTTACGAATTTGATAAAGTTCAATCACTTCATCTTTTATTATCGGTTTAATGCGCATTCCTTTTCTTGGAAATACCTCAAGCAAATTTTCATTCTTTAAGGTTAACAGAGCCTCTCTTATTGGAGTTCTTCCGAATCCCAGTTCATCATAAAGTTGCTTCTCATAAATTTCCTGACCTGGCATATATTCACAAGTTTGGATCTTTCTTTTTATATGTAGATAAGCTAATTCTGTTAATGGAATAGTTTCATTTTGATCTGATTGAGGAGTATCAATTTTTATAGTTAAATTATCCAAGCGAAAACCTCTTTTCTTGTATTGATATATCTGACTTAAGGAGCTGTCTATCTAATAATATACTGTATTATAAGAAAAAAATCAATTGAATTTATAAAAAAGCAAAATAAGTATTGAAATTGGATGGTAAATAATATATAATGAATTTCAGATATATCAGAGAAAATATAAAAACTTCATAAAAAGTATTCACATATAGAAAATATGAAAAATATGTAAAATATGAGAATATATGCACAAATAAAATGAAAAAAAAGAAAATAATTATGATTTGGCTGATATATCAAGATATGGAAAACTATATATGGAAAAGAAAAAACAGGAAGGAGAATTATGAATCACAAAATTAAAAAGGCAAAATTTTACCGTGCAATATCAAAAAATAGTAAGCCGATTGCTGATTCCACCCATACCATAAGCAAGATTGCATTTTATGTTGTGGAAATAGAGTTGGATAGTGGAATTATAGGGCAGGGGTATTTGCTTTCGTTTCACTATTCGCCAAATGCTATTGAAGGGGCGTTGCGGGATGTGTGTAATTTTATTAATGGAAACAGTTTCTTTACTTATGAAACTGTACGAGTGAAGCAAGAGTGGGATATGGAGGTGGAGTATTTTGGAAACACAGGGCTGAATAACTGTGCAATAGCTGCTGTAAATATTGCAATGTGGGATGCGTGGGGACATGCATGTAATTCTCCAATCTGGAAACTTTTCGGTGCAAACAAAACAAAAATACCAGTTTACGGAAGCGGTGGATGGATTTCATATTCTGAAGAAGAATTATTGGAAGAAGTTTTGGATTATAAGAACAGAGGCTTTACTGCCGTAAAGATTAAAGTTGGTTCTGGAAGTGTTGACGAGGATTTTGCTCGTCTTAGCAGATGCAGGGAAGCATTAGGGGATCGTGTTAAAATTATGATGGATGCAAATCAGGGAATGGATGTTTCAAATGCTCTAAAGTTGTCCGAGTTGGCAAAAGCAATTGGTATACACTGGTTTGAGGAGCCGATTGTACATACCGATTATGATGGATATGAGTTTCTTCGTAATAAATGTGGAATAGCACTTGCTATGGGAGAACGTGAATATGATTGCGAAGCATTAAAGAGTTTGATTAATAGAAATGCTATTGATTTGTGGCAGCCGGATATCATACGTTTGGGAGGGGTAGAGGGTTGGAGAAATTCAGTAGCTCTGGCAGAGTCATATCAATTACCAATACTTCCGCATTATTATAAGGATTATGATGTTCCGCTTTTATGTACAATTAAAACTCCTTATGGGGCAGAATCTTTTGATTGGATTGATGGAATTATCGACAATATAATGAAAATTGATAATGGATTTGCATATCCGAGAGAAGGTGCGGGATGGGGGTTCCGCTTTAAGGAGGAATTTTTGGAAGCGGTTAACTAAGAGTGAAGTTACATAATGGAAACATAGCAGGAGAGTACAAATTATGAATAGCAGCGATTATGTTAATGATTTATTTAGCCTGGAGAGGCATGTGGGAATTATTACAGGAGCCTCTAGGGGATTGGGAATGGGAATTGCTAAAGTCCTTACAGAAGCTGGAGCAAAAATATATAATTTGGACATTATGCCTAGAGGAAAAGACGAAGAAATCGCAGGCAAGATGGTTGATATTCAAGTTGATTTGATGGATCGGGAAGCCTTGAAGAAAACCGTAGAAGAGATTGCAGAAAAAGAAGGATGTATTGATTTTCTGATTAATAATGCTGGTATTACATATAAATGCAGGGCTGAAGAATTCCCGATGGATCGCTATAAGAGAATACAGGATTTAAACTTAGAGACAATTTTTGAGCTTTGTAAAATGTGTTATCCATATATAAAGGAATCCATACACATAGGGAGGATAATAAACATATCCTCAATGGCAGCTTACATGGGATTTACCGGAGTGGTGCCGTATTGCATGACTAAATCGGGAGTGACAGGCTTAACAAGAGGGTTGGCAGAAGAATGGAAAAAGGATAATATTCTTGTAAATAGTGTTGCTCCTGGATGGGTTCTTACAAAGATGAATGAAGATATGTTTAAAGAAAATCCAGATCGCAAGGAAGCAGCCCTTAATAAGCCAATGCTTACCAGGTTTGCTTATCAAGCAGAGATAGGTTACATGATTTTATTTCTATTAGGCAAAGCTTCTACATATTTAACGGGCCAGGATTTTGCGGTGGATGGTGGGGCATTAACTCATGGCTTTTAGTTACTATATCGTGCAACATGACCTGAATGAAAAGAGGTCAAAAAAATAGAGAATAGGAGAGGGTTATATGAAAAAAACAGTAGCTTTAGTAGTAGTAGGTATGTTATTAACGATGACGGCATGTTCTGGCAAAACAGTGAGCAGCACACCGGTTACTCCGGTAAACACAGAAAACACAGAAAACAAAGAAACAAATACTGAAAACACGGAAGCAGAATTGGGAGCAAACTTTGGTCAGGGCAGAAAAGTCGGTTTGGCTCAAATTCACTATACCAATGCCGGACGTATTGCCGAAACGACCAGTGTAATTGAGGCATTAGAAAGTGTTGGTTTCGAGGTGGTGTGGAATGAGGCGAAAAACGATACTGCGACGCAAATATCAAACGTAAATGATCTATTGGCGTTAGGAATTGATTATTTAGTTCTTCCGCCCAAAGAAGAAGAGGGGTTAGTACCCGCTTTAGAAGCCGCAAAAAAGGCTGGGATACCGGTAATACTAATCGATCGATCGGCAAATGGAGTGCCAGGTGTGGATTACGTGACATCTATCCGTTCGGATGCAATTAGACAAGGAAGATGGTGCGCGGAGTGGGCGATTGAAAATTTTCCGGAAGGGTGTAATTTTGTAGAAATTTTTGGTTCGCCAGGATCAACTACTGCCATGGATCGTTCAAAGGGGTTTATGAATACCGTGGCTGAGCATGAAAATATTGTGCTGTTAGAATCCCAGGTTGGAAACAACATGCGTTCAGAAGCTCAAGTATGTATGGAAAATTTAATTCAGGCCTATGGTGATGAAATTGATGTAGTAATTACGCACTCAGATGAAATGACTTTCGGTGTACTTACCGCTATTGATAATATGGGTTTAGTACCAGGGGAAGACATAAAGGTTCTATCCATTGGGGATGGAAGCAGGGCTATGGTTCAAGAGATCATTGATGGCCGGGTGGCAGGGTGTTCCGAATGCAATCTTCTTTTAGGACCGCAGGTAGTAGAGGCCATTAAGGCAATTGAACAAGGGGAAGAGATTCCGGGTCTGATATATGCGGAAGAACGATTCATTTCAATTGAAAATGCAGAAGAAATTCTGCCAACGCTTGGATGGTGATTTGACTAAAATAAGATAAGTATTAAGTGCGTAATAACGATGACAAGTATTACGCACTTTATACAAAAATCACTCATTTGAAAGGAGAAAAATCCTTGGAACCAAAAATTATTTTGGAGATGAAACATATATCTAAAACATTTCCGGGTGTAAAGGCGCTTAAAAACGTGCAGTTCACTGTCCATAAAGGTGAAGTTATGGCTTTTATGGGTGAAAATGGAGCAGGTAAATCTACATTGATTAAAATAATCACGGGTTATTACCATAAAGATCCTGGTGAAGGGATATTTTATTTTGATGGTACTGAAGTCAATCCGCGAAATACTGAGGAATCGCAAAAACTTGGAATTAGTACGATATTTCAGGAATTAAACTTAAGTCCTTTTTTGAGCATAGCGGAAAATATTTATTTGGGTAATAGTCCTAAGAAAAGAGGTCTGATTGATTGGAAGACAATGAATGTAAACGCCAGAAAAGCGATGCTTGATTTAGGGGTAGATGTGGATGTTACTGAGAGTCTGAATATTCAGAGTACGGCAATTCAGCAGATGGTATCAATTGCAAGAGCGTTGGCTAGAAATACAAAGCTTTTAATTATGGACGAAGCTACATCTTCTCTGGATAATAGTGAAGTGTCAATACTTTTTGATGTGGTCAGAAAACTAAAAGCGAAAGGAATTTCAACTATTTTTGTAACCCATAAGATGGATGAGATATATAGAATTTGTGATAGGGTAACGATCTTTAAAGATGGTGAATACGTAACGTGCAGGCCATTGTCGGAGCTTCCGAAATTTGAACTGATCAGTCTTATGATTGGTCGAGATGCAAGTGAACTTATGAACAAGCATAAACAATATGTTCCGGAAAAACAGAAAACGGAGATAATTTGCAAAATAGAAGGAATTGAAAAGGCTAACAGACGTCTTAATGGTGTTAATTTGGAAATTCATAAAGGAGAAGTTGTCGGATTGGCTGGATTACTTGGTTCAGGCAGGACGGAAACCGCAAAAGTCATTTTTGGCGATGATATAAATTATGAAGGCGAACTCTACATGGGAAATATGGCGGTTAAATTTAAAAATCCAAGAGGAGCAATTAAAAAAGGCTGTGCATTTTGTTCGGAAGACAGGAAAACAGAAGGAATCTTTCCCCATATGACGGTTCAGGATAATCTGACCATGAGTAATTTGGGGAAGATCAGCAAGTTCGGTTTAATAAATTCAAGAGAACAAAAAAGGATATCAAAGGAATATATCTCTAAAATTGATATAAAAACACCAAGTTTGATGGCTAAAATCAAAAACTTAAGCGGTGGCAATCAACAAAAGGTTATATTATCAAGATGGCTGGCAATGAATCCGGATTTAATCATTCTGGATGAGCCGACGAGGGGAATCGATGTTGGCGCCAAGGGTGAAATTGAAAACCTGATAAAACAGATTTCAGATAGTGGAATTAGCGTGTTATATATTTCTTCAGAATTGGATGAGCTGGTTCGCGGATGTGATCGCATAGTTATTCTTCGAGATGGTAAAAACGTTGGCGAATTAATACATAATGAAATAAGTGCAGATGCAATTATGAATATAATTGCAGAGGAAAATCAGGGGAGTTGTTATGACAAATAATAAGAAGGTGGATAAAACCATTATCGACAAAGATAAGATGGGACTCCGTGAAATATTTATAGAATATGGTGCACTAATTGCTTTGTTTGGATTAATCCTATTTAATTGCATTTTTACTAAAAATTTCAGGTCATTAAACACAGTCTTTCTGGTTATTAAGCAAGCTACGCCTATTCTTTTTATGACAATAGGAATGACGTTTGTGATTTCTTCAGGGGGAATTGATATTTCTACCGGTTCGATTATGGCATTTTGTGGGATTATTGTATCGATTGGGATTTCCAATGGAGGCAATTTTTTGCTTTGGACTCTGATTGCATTGTTGGCATGTGCACTTATTGGGGCGTTTAATGGAGTGCTCATTTCCAAGGTCGGAGTGCAGCCGATCATTTTGTCGCTGGTAATGCAGATTGTTATTCGGGGAGTCACAGTACTTATGGCAAAATCTTCAGTATTCACCCTTGGAGGTTATCCGGAAGTGAAATTTTTAGGACTTTACCGCTTGCCGGGTAGAATTCCTATACAGACGGTTTTTTTCATAGCGATTATCATAATCAGCGTGTTTGTTTTGCGAAAAACAGTTCTGGGAAAATACATAGAAGCTATGGGGAGTAATTTAAAAGCATCAAGATTAGTTGGTGTAGATACGGTTATTTTGACTATGACCGTGTATATTATTTCATCCGTGTTAGCAGGTACATGTGGTATTTTGGAAATGTGCCGTAATGCCGCGTTGGATCCCAATGAGCTTGGAAAATTATATGAACTGGATGCAATAGCCGGCGTGGCGATCGGTGGGACGGCAATGAAAGGTGGCAAGGCTAATATTATTGGTTCGATAGCCGGATGTATTATCATGGTACTCATTGGTACTACCGTCAATATGAATGGGATACCTTTTGCAACGGCAAATATTATGAAAGCATTAATTATTATAGTGGCATTGGCTATCCAATATGAAGGAAGAGCATAGAGGAGGGGATGGTTGTGGAGCGAAAAAAAGTTAGCATCAAGAAAGATATAGGACATTTAATCGGAACGAATTCAGATATCCTTGCCGTGCTCTTTATGATTTTGGTTGGAAGTATTGCTTATGGAAGAGTATTTCTTAATTATAATAGGAATTTAATCAATGTGTTACATACATCATCAATGATTGGGATTATGGGGATCGGTGTAAACTTATGTTTTTTAATTGGTGCCCGTGATATGTCGGTGGGAGCCGTAGGAGCATTGGCCAGCATGGTAACCGCATATTTAAGTCCTTATGGTATCGTTGTAAGCATTCTGGGTGGTTTGACTGCCGGTTTGCTTTTTGGTGTGTTTAATGGAGTGATTATTGCAAAATTTAAAGTACAGCCCTTCATCGCAACATTAGGCACCCAATTGGCTGCCAGGGGCACTGCATTGTTGGTAAATAATGGCTTGTCAATTTCGTTAGGTGATAAGATTCCACAGTTAAAGGTAATTGGAAATGGTAATTTGTTTGGTAAGATACCGATGCCAGCGGTAATTTTTATTGCCATAATTATATGTTTTTCCATTATTCTAAAGTTTACCGGATATGGCAGGGCGGTATATGCAGTAGGTGGTGATGAAGGTTCTGCTGAAATGATGGGCATACATGTGGACTGGATCAAAATAAGTGTTTTTACAATCAGTGGATTAATGGCGGCTCTTTCAGGAATCGTTTTATGTGGACGCTTAAGCGCCGGACAGCCTACGGCATGTGAAGGGTGGGAAATGACAATTATGGCGGCAATCGTTATTGGCGGAACTCCGGTAAGAGGTGGTGTTGGTAAGATTAAAGGAATCATTTTTGGTTCGATATTTGTTAACTTAATTACAAATTTAATAAATTTGAATGGACATTTAAGTGCATATTGGAAAGATATCATAACAGGTGTGGTTTTATTAGTTGCCGTGCTGGTTCAAGTATATGCAGATAAACAGAAAGAAAAGATCAGGCATAAGGGAGGATCACTTATATGAAAGTTGTAATTGCGTCCGATTATTCAGGATATCATTTGAAGGAAGCTGTAAAAAAGCATATTGTTGATTTGGGTTATGATGTGGTAGATGTTGGTGCACAAAAGGAGGGTGACAAAACCCTTTACTATGATGCTGCAGTTCGTTTGGCACAGGAAATACAGGAACAAAGCATAGAAAGAGGGATTATAATATGTAGCACGGGAGCGGGTGTCAGCATGATCGTTAATAAATTCAAAGGAATCTATGCAGTGGCTTGTGAAAGCATTTTTACAGCTGAAAAGACAGCTTTGATTAATAATGCCAATGTTCTTGCTATGGGAGAGCGTGTTGTAAGTTATGGCATGGGGGCGGAAATGGCTGAGAAATGGTTGGCTGGAAAATGGTGCCAAGGTTTTGAAGAAGAAAGAAGAGTTAATAATGAAAGAGGATTTAAGATGCTTGTAAAAATTGAGAATGATAACTTTAAATAAAACAGATATATTTTAAAGGGGGAAATAATTGCTATGAAGTTTAGCGGTACCGTTACATTGCAATATGAGACTCCATTTTCACCATTTAGGGCAGATGAATATGAAGAAGCTTTGGACTGGTTGGTTGTCAGTGGATTTGATGGTGCGGAAGTTTGCATCTCAAATTATGTTGGATTGGACATTGGAAAAATCAGAGCAGATTTAGAACGGCGTAAACTGGGGTGTTCAACCATTTCTACCGGACAAGCAAGGACAATAGAAGATATATCCTTGCTTCATACGAATGAAGGCCTGGTCAAGGCGCAAGAAAGAATGAAACAGCATATTGATGCTGCAACAATACTTAATTGTAAAGTTACTTTGGGACTTTTAAGGGGAATAGGAAGACCTGGCATGCTGGAAGAGGATAAAAAAAACCTTGCTAAAAATATGGAGAAAATGATAGATTATGCCGAACAAAAGAATGTAATAATTATGCTGGAGGCAATTAATCGTTATGAAACTTCTTTGTTGAATACAGCTGAATCGACACTGAATTTTATTAAAAAGGATTTAGGAAATCCAAAACACATGGGAGTACTTTGGGATATTTTTCATGCCAATATTGAAGACGGGCAATTTGGTGAGGCAATAGATTGCCTGGGAGGCAGACTAAAACATGTGCATATGGCTGACTCCAACCGTTATTTTCCCGGATATGGGCGGTTGGATTTTAATGAGATCGTTTGTAAACTAAAAAGTTCAGGATTTGCTGAATATATGTCTTTTGAATGTTTAAATCTTCCTTCGTTGGAATTGGTAAAAAAGGAAGCTGGTCCATTTATTGCAAAGATGCGGATGCTCTTATAGTTTATGGTTTTGCCTCTATACCTCGGTGGGCGAATGGTACCCGCATTGTTCGAGTCAGTTTGTTTCGAATACATTATGAGCAAATTGGTGATATAAAACCGAGTATTTTACAGAAGGCTCGTGATTGCGGGTCTTCTGTTTTTCTGTTATACTAAGGTTTGAAAGTTAAGAGCTATAAGTGATAAATCCGGAAGTGTTTTGTTATTTATGGGAACGATGAAAGGACGACGAGCGGTAAGCTACTGCTTTAAGTTAATGGAAGGTTGTGAATCATATGAAGTTTGAAAAGAGGACCGTGAAGCTCCATGGCAGTCGGACAATATATATCCTTATTCCAGAGTCTGGTTGTGACAGTATTATAGCTACAGATGACAGGCTTGGTAGTTACTATACATTTGGTAACAGCACAGGATATCTGCTGCTTACAGAATTGTTTTCTGTCGCTGCAAAACTAAATCAGGACGAGTTCATTTATGTGCCATTGAACTTCGCTTATATGGATGGGGCGAAGACTTACTTTACCGGTATGGATTTTCACTATACGGGCATAGTTCTGATAAACTATAATCGGCTGCAAATAAGTGCTAAAGATCTGAAAGCCGCACTGGGCATAAAAATATACGTAAGTGACAAAACAGAGCGAAGAATTCATCTTCCTGCCGAATATATTGAACATTGGAAAACCCGGCGTCGGCTTACGGTTAAAACACATGGAAAAGTGCTTATTATCAGCACAAATGGGAATAGCTTCCTTGATATGGCACATTCTTGCGACAGCTTGACCGTATACAATGATGATGCAAAATACAATCATTATCCAGCTCATTCACATCACGACGGGGATGAAAATACAGCCAAAAGTCTGGGGATTACTTTCTACTATTGGCAGTGTCCGCCCCAAGAGGTGTCCATATGATGGGAAGAATAATTCGCCATCAATTTCGCAGAGGCATTGGTATCCTCATACTGGAAATAAATAATATTACATATTATGAGAACGGAAATAGGAGCAAAATATATGAATCAATTTATATCGAAAAAAATTTTAGATGAATTATCTTATACATCGACATTAGGAAGGAGTTTAAAGCAAATTTCGTTAAGCAAGACCCCAATAGAAATAATTAGTAATGATATTGGTCGGTATCGGGCAAGTTATATGGACATACTAATTCAAGAAAATTTAGTCGGTTCTCGGTTTAAAAGCGATGATTCTATTTATAGGAAATATGAAAGGGTTTTAAAATTGGGTGGTGGTTTTAAGCAATGCTTTAATGATGTCCTTGGTTTTCGTCTGCATTTCACCGATTATCCATTGGAATTTCCAGAGTATTATCGGGTTGTGGATTTAAGAGAAGGAAAGTTAGTTGATGACGGCTATCGTGCCATTCATTTATACTATCAAAGAGATAACCTGGCGTATCCGATTGAAGTACAGTTGTGGTGTGGTAAGGACTATCAATTTAATATCTGGAGTCACAGATGGGCTTATAAATATCAAAAACCGGAATTGGGTAAATCGTTATATGATTTATATAAACAGGGAAAAATAGAAGATGAGGAGCAGTTTATAGAGCAGCTAAAAGAAATGGGAGGGATTGATTATGCTTGAGAAGGACATTTATGTAATTGCAAAAATATTCGACCAACAGGGCTGTATTGCCTATCGGTGTAAAACTGTTAATGAAGCAAGATGTCTTCCGGGAACGTTGGAAGCGTTGAGAGCTGCGGGGGTACAGATTGTAATATTAGATAGTCCGGAGATTTACGCAGAATACGAGCCGTATAACTATATAACTGATATGAAAGAGTTTATTGACAGGGTATCAGTATTAAACAAAACGGCATAACTACCAACAACTTCAGCATTTCACGAAGAATCTGCATAGCTTTCGCTTTAGCAGCCAGTTTTTTATCCCTTACGTATGATATGAGGAACCATATCATACGTAAGGGATAAATATCCGGGAAGTACAGAAAAGCTATATCATATAAGCATTGTTTTAGATTATCCCAT
>Ga0153941_1000302_pt1 | contig 21914 bp, 35 predicted proteins | sample TSNJ025MetaG_FD_104733 | JGI IMG/M metagenome (GOLD analysis project Ga0153941, IMG submission 104733) | Attine ant fungus gardens microbial communities from New Jersey, USA - TSNJ025 MetaG | ecosystem: Host-associated > Fungi > Mycelium > Unclassified | place: USA: New Jersey, Brendan T. Byrne...
AGTTTGGCAAAAACCAGCCAGCTGACACAGACGAGAAAAAATCATGAAACGCTTACTCGCCGCTGCTTTGTTTGTTGCCGTTGCCGCGCCCGCCGTCGCGCAGATGACAACATGCACAGGTCTAGAATGTACAGTTGAAGAAAACGGTAAGTCTCGAAAGCTAACCCACGATGAGGCGCTCCAGCATATGCGGGCTAATATGCGCAGTCAGACCTTGACGCAAATACAATGCATGTATGCTATCGATAAACAGAAATGCGAAGCCCTGAAGGTGGAACTATTTAGCCTATTCAGCATAAATTGATTGCGATTTTGTTATTTCTTTTGATCGTCAGCCATTTTTTGAAAGGCGCGGAACTGAGAATATCGTTGATCTATTTCCGCCTGTGACCGAGCTAGAGACGCCATCTTGACAGCAATAGTTTCGCAAGCTTCGCAACGTCCAGTCGTAATTAAATTTGCCGTTGAATTGAACTTTGCCTTATATGCCAGCATACACCCAAGCAATGAAGAGTCGATATCTTTGATGCATTGAGCCCTTGCGCTATTGAACGGCGGGGTCCACGGAGCAGCTAGAACAATATGATTTCCATCGCCCATCGCGAATGATCGGACGAACAAGGCGCAAAAGACAACGATACCGAATAGGATACGCTTCATCACTCGGGAGTTTCTTTCGTCCTCAGTTTCCATAGTAATCTCGTCCATCATAGCGCGACCCCCATCATCTTATGGTTTTGGAACCGTAGCTGTCGAGGTATTATTCTGCTTGCTAAGCGAAGCGGCGAGGCCACTTTTAATGCCTTGGCTTGCTGCGGCCGCAATGCCATCAAGGCCCACTGCATTCACATGATTATTGACCGTGATCGGCATCTGCCGCTGATCGTTACCGACATTTGTCATATTGGACTGCGTCGTCTTCTGATCTGCCGAAGATTGTGCTTTCTGTATCTGCGTAGCGGGATCAAGAATCCGCATCAGCTTATCCAAATCGGGAAGTCCCGCGCCGCCACCTGAATCCTGTTCTTCACGGACTTTTTCATATGCGGTTTTGGGCTCTTCCTTCTTCCGTTTGCTTGGGTCCAAAATATCCGGGTCGAGAATTCCAGTCGAATAGTCGCGTTTCTTCAGGTAATCCGCCAATTCAGGATTATCTTTCCTGATCTCGGCGTCGGCTTTGACCTCCGCCGCCTCGCGGGCCTTCTTATTGGCATCCGTCTCAGGGATCAGCCCTAAGAATTTTGCGGCCTTAACCAGCCAGTCTGTAAACGTCAGCAGCGCCGGGACAACATAATCAGCAACGACTTCACCGACCATGAAGAATTTGAACGCAACGCCGTCCATGATCGCGCCAAGATTGTTCTCGACCTTTGCCCATTTCTCCGCGATCCGCTTGGCGCGCTCGTCCTGTTCGTCACTCCGGGTAGGGCGTAATTCGGTTTGTTTCTTGGCTTCATCGGCATATTGGTTTGGTGCCGGGCCTTCCTTGATCCGCGCCTGCGCATCCTTGTCGAGTCCGGTTATCTCGAACGCTGCCTTCGACTTCTCCCGGTATGCCTGAGCCTGTTTCCTGTTTCCTTTGGCCTCGGCAGCTTCGGCCATGCGGCGATAAGCTTCGGCGTTATGCGTGGCCTCCGCACTAAGAATAGATGAATCGCGCGCCTTCCCACGGGTTGGATCGGTCGTATAGACCGGCTTGCCGTTCTTGTCTTTCCTGCCTGTGTCGAATGCGGCAAGACCTGACTTTTTCAGCTTGTCCCGCGCCTCAGTATCCCCGTCTTTTGCGGCTTGAACCACTTCGTCGATGGATTTAGCTGTTTCTTTCGACCATTCTCGCGCCTTATCGATCCCGACATCGAAAATATTGAAGAAATTTGACAGAGTATCGAGATTTTGGGCGGTCGTTCCAGTGCTCTTTGCCGTGATTTGCAGTTCACGGCGCGCCTTGGCTGATTTTATGCCAACCGCAGTCAATCCGGCGACAAGAGGACCGATCAGGGCCGCAGCCAATACCCCGACGGCAGCCGTCACTAGGGCAATGCGAGCCGCAAAACTTCCCATTGACGATATGAGCGCTGTCGTATGCGACAAGCCCGTTTTAAAGGCCGTGCGCCACTTACCCATCTCGGCCCGAAACTTTTTAACCCGACCTTCGACCTTAGTCAGTTTGTTCGCGCCGACGACTTCAAAGCCGATCCGCGTAATGAGTTCGTCAACAACTGCCATTAGTCCTTGGCCTTCTTTATCGCCTTGGCGGCGAGATGATCGCGCACATCCAAAGCTTCAAGCATGTCGGAAAGATCGTCGATGGTAAGAACCGTTTTCAACGCCTCATACGAACACAGAGGCGGGTCACAGATCACAGGTCGGAACAATATGAACCGATCTATGATGTTTGGAGCTATTTTCCTTACTTCTTCAGGGCTGAGATTGGTCTGTTCGCCGTTTGCTTCAGGCCCGCCAATTCCAGCCCGTCGCCGAAAAAACTGCCGAACTCCGTCTGAAGTGCGAAAAACAGCACCTTCAGTGCCTCCGGCAGGTATTGCGGTTTGACGCCGAGCACCGCAGGCTCGCCATCGGCGCGGCAATGTCGGATGACGTCATTGACAATGCTCATGACCTCGTCGGGATCAATCGATGTCATGAACTCCCCAACCGCACCAAGCGCCGCCGCATCACGCTCCTCATCGCTGCCTTCCGCTGCAATCGCCGCAATAATTCCCTTGGCCGTTCCAATCGTTTTCATGAGGCGCAGCATCAAAGGGATGCTTTCGGTCGCAGGCAGTTTGTCATATCGGTAGACAACACCATCAATTTTCTTCTCAGCCATGACTTACCCCAATCCGTAATTGGTCTGGTCCATCTTCCAGACCGGAACAAAAATCTGCCACTCGCGATCCGTGGACTTGGCGCCCTTGTCGATTTGCGGGGCCGCGATGAGAACGGCTTGTTCGCCGGAACCGGATTCGCCCGACGCGGTGTCGGTGAATGCCACGCTGAACGGGTTTTGCAGTCCGCCCCGAACCTGAGCCGCCTTGTTCATCAAGAACTTGTTGAACGGACTGGTCTGCATCAGCTTGATGGTGATCGTCACCGACTCGTCCATGCTGTACGAAACAATGGCGCAACCGTCGGCGCCGACGACAGGCTCACCGATGGCCGAGGTCCACGCGACCGAAAAAACGTCATCGCCCTCAGCGAAGTTCGTCACCTCGCGCCCGTCGATGGTGAACACGCAATTTTTCATCGCGTGTCCGGAATAGACTTTCCTGTCTGCCATGATTGAAAATCCTTAGAAGCTGACGATGATGTTGCACGAGGCGTAATGGATCGCCCCGGCAAGCCGCGTCTTGACCTGAATGTCCGGCGCGATACGTTGATGGCGCTGCGAGGCCGGGATGTTCTCGACGCGCTCTGCGAAAATCTCGTATTCGGGGTGATACTGTCCGTCCACAAAGTCCCCGGCGATGATGCCCGCGGCAACGGCGCGATTGAGCGGCGGACGCACGCCGGTATTGATCAGGAAGCCGACACCAGGGTTCGACATCGGAACGCGCGGATTGTTGGCGAGCACCGAAAGCATGGCTTCCTGCGTCCGCGCTCGCAACCAGTCGAGGCCATGAATGACATCAATGAATTCGCCGGAACCGACATTGCCCTCGACGATCATGTCGATACCGCCGATGTTCACATAGGCATTGGCGAAATTACCCTGCGCCGCGTCGAGACCGAGGCCGGGGACAAACCCGGTGATCGCCTGCACGATGCCGGATTGCTTGTTGAGCGCCGCGACACCGGGACAGCCCTTGAATTTCAGGGTATAGGCCTGCCCGCTGTCAAGATCGCCCTGCATGGCGCGGTCGTAATTCGCCTGGTCGAGATCGCGGCGCGCGGCATAGGCCAACGCCGACGTGGCGAAATACGATGCCTGATCGACGTGGTAGAACGCCGCCGAACGGTCGTAATTCTTGTCGCGAATGTAGGAAGCGAAACAATCCGTTTCCTTGGAATTCTTGTCCTCGGTTTTCACGTTGAACGTGTCGCCGCCGAACAGGATGTTGTTCGCCTCGGACCAGTCGGCAAGCTCCATCTGTTCCGGCGTATCGGCAAGTTCCTTGGTGTGGGTCAGCCAGTACCAGTCCGAGTCGGAGGCATAGATCGTATCCATCTCGTCGAGCATGGCTTTGCTCTTGTCGCGATAGCCGAACTTGATCTGACGCGGGCTCGGGCTGCGCATGAACACCCGCTGCGCCGCCTTGTATAGTTCGCTGTCCGAGTTCCAGTCCTGCGCGACTTCCTGCATCGAGCCGTAGAGCTTGGTCCGATGATCGGCGTCGAGAATGCCCGGCTTCGCCTCGGAACCGAGGATAAGCATCACGCTGAAGCCCTGCGCCGTGGCAAAGCGGTCCTGTCGCGTGACCGTAACGTCGATCACGCGGGAATACGGCAATTTCTGCGCCATAATCATTCCTCTGGTTTCTGGTAGTTGACTTCCGTTTTGATGCCGCTGGTCTCGTCAATGATGGTGACACGGCCCTTGTCGATCACATCGACGATCATTTTTTCGGTCGTCAGACCCGCGAGCGTGACGTCGATGTAGGATTGCCCTTCCCACTCGTCGCCGACGAGTTTCGGGGCCGTGGTGATGCGCCCGACGGCGCGGACGTGGAGCGGGTAAAGCTCGACGTCTGAATATGGAGAATCCAGCGCGGCGGCGAAGCGCTTCAGGTTATCGGTCTGGTTGGACGAGAACAGCTTGACGCGGAAAAGCCATTCCCAACCGCGAGTGCGGTTCAGGATCGTCCGTTTCTCGCCTCCGATCTCGATGTCCTCGAACTCATCGGTCAGGGCGTCGCGGGCGTCCCGGTCGGAAAGAAGCTGTATCCCGACATACGGACCCAATGGGCTCGGCCCGTTCGTCGGCGACTTGATGACCTCGGTCAGCTTCGGCCAAGATGGGTCGAGCATCGCGGAATCGGTGTCCAGCTTGACCAGATACCGTCGCAACAGGTCAAATGCTTCGTCCTCGGTCATATTTCAGCGTCCCGACGGCACGGTAAAATCCGGCCTCGTCGCGGTAAGCGACTTTGATAATTGAAAATTCCTGTCCGAGCGGGTTGACGATCACGTCAGACGTGGTCTTTGTCGCCTCGTCGGCGGCTCGCAACTCGGTTTCAGACCAGATAATATGCGTGGCATCGATGCGCAGGCCCTCGGGAAGGCGCATCAGGTCCGCGTTCGTCACGGGGCATATCGCCGCCATGATCGTGGTTTCATCGGTCCCGCCACCCTGCCACACGCCATCGACATAATCGCCAGCAGCGGGCCGTTTCAGCGTCACCGATCGTTGCAGCATTCGGATAGCCGCACGAACCGGCTTCAGGTTGATCATTCGTCATAATCCCATGTCACGGCTTGCCGCATCGCGCCTGTGTCGATCAGTGTATTCGACGATCCCTTGCGCTTGATCGTGACGGCGGCGTTCGGCGGCGGCATGTTCGAGGCGATCTGAAACTGAATCACGCCTTGCGCGAGCAATCCTACCTGACCAAGCGCTTCCTTCATGTCCGCGCCGTCATTGACGACAAGTCGTCCGATCTGGATAAGAGCGTCCCTGATCTCGGCGCGATGATTGAACATCGCCAAGGTGATGAACGGACGCGCCGGGATATGCGACGTGCCGAAATGGTTGTAGGTCGCAATGTCAATGATCGATCCCGGAGCCTCGCCAGCGGGAAAACCAGCCTTGACCATCGTCGATTGTCCGGCCAGCTTCGTGGCGTTCTCAATCACCTGGTCAATGGACGGTCCTTTGCCCTTCTTACGAACGACCTTGATCGTGGCCTTGATCATACGATAGCCACCGCTGGAAAATTCTTGTTCCGCAAGCGTACGAACTGCTGTCCGTATGCCGTTGTGTCAAGGTTCGACGACCCCGACGAACTGCCGCCAGAACCGGAACCACCGCCGCTGGTCGTGGTCGCACCGTCTTTGTACGAAACCGCGACGTCGCCGACCTTGATCGATGCAACCTTGCGATCCGTCACAGTCGAGCCCCCGCCTCCTCCGCCCGAACTGCCGTCGTCTTCAACGGTCGTCAGCGGATGGCCTTCCATCGCTAAGAGATGAGCGGTCAGAGCGAGAATGGCAGGCACCTGGTCGGCGACCCGCCATGTCTCATCGACATATCCACTGACCGCCTCGCCGATGACGAGATCGACAAGCGTGTCGTCAACGCTGACAAAGAGCGGGTAACGCGCCTTGAACTGTGCTGCGGTCGGTGGAGTGATCGTCATGGTTTTAGTCCTTTTTCACAAGGGCTTCCCTGTCCTCGTCGGACATGGCGTTGAAAGCCTCGGCGTCGGCCTTGGTCATGCCCTTCAGCACAACCTCATCGCCGCGCTTGACGGCATAGGAGCCGCCGCCGCTGTGAACCGCCTTCAGGCTGGTATCGCCGTCTTTGGCGGGCTTCTGGCCTTCCTCGGTCTCGCCCTTCATCAATTCCTTGGCGTCGATCCAAGCCTTGACGACGACGTTTTCGAGCACCGAGACCGGAGCCGGTTTAGTCTCGCCGGGAGCGAGTACAATCGTCCCCGGCAAGGTGATCTGACGCTTGGAGGCGTTGGTGATGTTGACTTTCGCTTCGTCGGTCATGGCTTAAATCCCGTCCAGATAGGTAATTTCCTTCGGAAGCCTGATATCCAGACCGCCAAGGCGGAAAATGCCGGGAACGACGTAATCCAGAAGGATGATCTGTACCGGTAGGAAGCGATGCGGCATCGGGATATGCAGCTTCAGCACGTCCGGCGACCGGCGATAGGCAACAGCACGCGGCTTGCCCCCGGCGCCGATGGTCGAAAGACCGAGAACACCTCGAACCATGATCGGCTGGCCGGTTTGCGCGGTGTAAACGTTGTTCTGCAAGAAATATTGCAGTATCGTCACATCGCTGCTGTCCGAGCGCGGCGTCGAAGCGATGTAGTTGTACCGCTCCCACGGCAGGAGGATGGTGTCGGCCAGCGCCACGGTGTTCGTAGCGGTGAAGACGCCGGTAATCATGCCGTTGAGATCGGCAAGGATTTTATCGGACGTGAGCCCAACCCAAGAAGCCGCCGCCGCGACCACCGGAACCGCCGTGCTGTTCAGCAAGCCTTGGAAGCCCTTCGTGGTGTCGCCGTACAGAGCAACCTTATCCACGAACTGCTCATAGGCGAGACGGGCCGCGCTGGCCTTGTCGTCAGTCAGAGCGCGATTCAGCATCGCCGCCTGGCTGACTTCTTCCAGCGAATACCGATAACCGATTGCCGCCATCGAAACCGGCGTGTTGAACGCCTGCATCGCGGTGTCGGCATAAGGAATGTCGCGGGCCATGCCGTTGACCCACGCCGCTTGACCGGCCTGATCCTGCGAATAGTAGGTCACGGACGTCGCCCACGGATTAGCCGTGGTATCGACCGGGATGAGGCCGGGATACTGGATTGCCGGATAGCGCATCTTGTAGACATTCGTCTCGACGTGCGCCGTCTGCGCCTGCACGAACCCGAGGTTCGCTTGCATGGTCGCGTCGTTGATGTTGTGCATGTTGTTCGCTCCTTAGCCGAGGCGCAGCTTGACCAGCGCACCGGCAGCGCCGGAGGTGTCAAAAACAGCGTTGGGAATGGCGGTGCCGGTGGCGGCTTTCACCAGCTCACCAGCGGCGTTGAAACCGGCAGCGTCGCCAGCGGTGACGGCTTCCTTGGCCGTGACGAAAACCACGCCCTTCGTCATGAAGCCGCCCGTCGCACCGACGGGATAGGCGTTCGGGCTCGTGCCTTCGACAGCCTGATCGCGCACGGCGATCCCGAAAAAGGCCGTTCCGCCGATCTTGGTCGTGCCGTCGGTCGCACCGCGCGTAGCGGCAAGGCCGAACGCCACGACGGCGCCGACAATGGTCGCCGAGATGATGTTGTTCAGCTCGGAGTTCACGATCTGACCGGCATAACCTGCCGCCATAGTCGTGGGATAATTGGTCTGCGTCGCCATGATTAAGCAGCTCCCTTGGTTTCGCCCTTCCAAGCATTGCTCAGGAAGTCGTTGTTGTCGGCATAGGCCTTGTCACGGGCCTGCATAACGGTGGTCGGCGCCGGAATGCCTCCGCCGCGCATCGCGTCGCGGATCGGGTCGGTCTGATTAGCGATGACCTTGAACGCCCCGGAGATACCGGCGTCGTCCATGCCCTTGGCCGCATCGCCAAGTTTGGCCTCGACGACAGCCTTGCGGATGTCGGCGTCGGTCTTGCCCGTCGCGTCGAAGTTGTCGCCGAGAATGGCTTTGGCCTTACCGATGGTGTCGGCACGCTCGGCGGCGCGGACATCGAGCGCAGCGGCGTCGGGAATCTGCGCCTTAAGCGCGGTGATCTCGCCGTCCTTGGTTTTGATGGCTTCGCCTTGGTCAGCAAGCTGCTTTTTGAGGGCGGTAATTTCGCCGTCCTTGGCAGAAATCGCCGTGCCGTGGTCCTTGATCAGTTTGGACACAACCTGAACGGCGGTGTCCGACATCTCGATGCTGATCCCATCGACCGTCAACTTTTGCAAAGTCATGTCCTGAGTTCCTTTGCCGTGATCGGACGCCCTTTGATCACCGATCCGGCAATCCTTCCCCGCGCGCCCGGCGTCCACCAAGGCGACGTGGTTGATCCTGATCTCCCGCTGAACGGCATCGTAGACTTGTCCGTCCGGCGCCGTGCCGGGGGTCCAGTCAAGCTCGCAGTCGTAGCCTGCCGACAGCTCCCGCTTTCCTGCCTCGTAATCAGCAATTGCGGCCTGATCGGCCATAAGCATAGGAACCCGGACGAATTGCCCGTCTCTCGCCACCGTCTCGCCAATGAACCCGACCGACTCCTTCTTCCAGGTGTCGGCAGTGACGCCCTTTGGCGGGTGATTGTTGGTCAGCGGCTTATGGGGGATCGACGCGAGCGAATCGGCGTGAAACACCTCTTCCGGTGGGCGATAAACCCGCACGCGGTCCATATCGGGCCTGCCGACCTCAAATCCGGCATAATCTTGTATGCCGGTGCGCGACATCCGGGCCGAAGCCACAAGGTATCCATCCTTGGTCCGGCGCGTGCCGTCCAAAGTCACGGTATCGGTGAAAAACATGGTCAGAATTCCAGTACGGCTATCGCCACACAGCGGCAGTTGTAATCTTCGCCGGGGTGCCCGCCCTCGGGCGGATCGTCCCAACTGAAGGTTTCGCCCTCTCGGGCCCAATGAGATGGGCGTGCGTGCGGATATCTCCCGTCAGGATTGCCGCGGACACGCTCGTCCATCGCCGTGGACCACTTGTATTTCGTAACCCCAAGCTGCTGTTGGCGGAACTTGTTTAGATTCCCGTTGAACGTCTCGATCTGGTCACGAGCGATGAATTTCGCCCGCTTCATCGCCCATCCGAACGTCTCGCTGAGGATTTTTGCCAATGCCGGGGCGGCGAGTCCCGACAGAACGGCGGTCATGATCTTCGCCTCAACCCGCTTCGCAACGTCGTCGTTCAGCCCTTGGATGGCACCGACGGCCCGCTGCATAGCAAGGTTCATCACCTCCGACAGGTTATCCCTGCTGATGATGTATCCGAGATCGATTCCGACACGCGCCTTGACCTGCTCGACGAGGCGTTGCCGGTGGCGCTCCTCCTCACCGTTGAAGATGCGGTCGAGCGTCCAATCGGCGACAATACCGGCCAGCGCCGACGCCAAGATGTTGCGGATCAGCTTCATCGCCGAGGCGAGCCGTCCCGCGTTGTCATCGTGGATCGCGGCGACGGCCTCGGCGCCAGCGACGATCAAGTGCTCCTTAGCGACCTTCCATGCCTCACGCTGGATTTTAACGATGGCGCGTTCAAGGTCGTCTTTCGCGCCCTGCCGCGACGGGATCGGACGGAAGATGACGATCCGCTTCGGCCCCGGCCCTGCCTTCCGCCTGGCAAGCCCGGCAAGATCAATCCTGTCCATCCGGGCCGTCCCCGCCTTCGTCGCCCTCCTGCCCCATGTTGAGGTGCTGGTCGAGCGTCGGATACGTGTTGTTGGCGATCAGCTTATCACGGATAGCGCCCTGAACCGCTTCTTCTGAGAAGACGCCCATATCGGCGTAAATCTTGTCGGTCTGCGCGTTCTTGTTATCGATGTCGGCCTTCTCGGCTGGCGTCATCTGCCACAACGGATTCCATTCGTAGGCGGTGCCGTCCGGCCAGTCGCCGAGGGTGTGCCGGACGAGCGCCTGATCGAGCGGCCACATCGCCGGGGTCAGATATGACGACTGATCCGACTTCAACTTGTCGTAATAGTTGCGGGTATCGGCGTCACCCGTGGCGTTGAGGCCTGCCGGTGATTGTGCGAGCAACCGTGTGACCGGAATATCGCCACCGCTCGATGCATTCTGCATCGCCATGCGCACCATGTCGGGAATGCCAGCGAAATTGACCTGTTTCGTGGTGTGCTTCTCGCCGCCGCCGATCAGCAGCATGTTGATCGCCGACTTCAACATGTTGGCAAGGTTGAAGCGCCGCTTCAAGCGATCCTCGCCATCTGGCGTCGATAGTGCGTCGGCGAGATCAGGAACTTCGATCACATCGACCTTTGCTTCGTTCATCAACGCTGAAGCGTTGGCACATGCCGCGTCGGCCTGTTTAACCGCATCGCCGAGGGAATCGAGCAAAGAGTCACCCCATCCCTGATTAGCCTTGCGGTCCTCCGACGCTAGTAGCGATCCGTCGAAAATTGCAAACCGGCTGCGATGGATTTTGACGTTACTGACCGTGTAGAACTCGGGCTTCCCGAAGGATTCCGACATGATGTCGTCGCCCAAGCCCTCGGCCTGCATCTGGTTGCGTGTCAGGACGGTCAGATATTTTATGCCATCCTTTCTGATTTTCATCACGTCGAGCGGCTGCGACGGGTCAGGATCGCCGGTCCCGATCAGTATTGCGGCTCCACCGTATGCCCTCTCCCAAGTCAACGCCTCGCAAACGAGCCGTTGAACGCGGAATTGCTTCTCGACCTGATAAATCGCCTCGGCCTGCTCGCTCTGCCATGTCCTCCATTCCCTCGTCATATCGGCAGGAATGATATTGACCAGCTTCTTCGCGAGCCAACCGGAACGATACATCGCCCCGATCTGGTCAGCCGGAAGAGACTGAAAGTCATACCTATAATGGGACGACTTGTCCTTATCCGTGCCGATGCCGGAGACCAGATTTTGAAGCCCGTCGGTGATGATCATAGCGCACTCAGCATCCCGCGCTTGGCGCGGCGGTGATCCTCGCTGCCGTAGCGTAGGCAGTCGATGGTATGGTTTTTGGCGTCTTCAAGAACCGTTGTCGGCTTCCCCGTCACGCGATCGATCTTGAACGAATGCAAGGTCAATTCATCGATGGTGTGTTTGCACCGCGAATGGACGATGATGTCGTAGCTTTTCAGAAACTCGATACCGTCTTCGACCGAGCCCGTGCCCTTGATCGACGGTTCGATGCGGAACCCCCGCTTATTCATGAAGCTGATCGTCTCAGGACGCGAGCTATCAGCCCTGATCTTCACCTTCCGCGAGAGCGGCACCTTGTCGAACAGCGCGGGCAGATCGTCGAGTTCACACCCAACCTCATAGGCCTCGTAGTCGATGTAAATTCGGCGCTGCTCGTCATCAATCCAGAACCGGACCAGCGCCGACGGATCGACCGAGAAGCCCCAGTCGCCGCCCATCAGGAAGTTCACGCCTGCCGGTGCATCGAACTCGTCGATGCGCCAGTTGCGGAACACCGCTGCTTCGCTATTCCTGCGGTACTGGCCTAGCCAGATATGGGCGTACTTATCCGGGTCTCGGCGCTTGTCGTACTCCATTTCCCGGCGCAGCACGTCGGGGAACCATGGGTTGTCACTGAAATTCGCCTCGATGACGACTGCTTCTTCCGGCTTTTCGTGCCGGAGGAAATGGTCTATCGGATCGGTCGCGAACCGTGGGTTCCAGCTTGCCCAAATCTCGGAACCGTCGGCGCGGATCGTCGGACGCAACAGGTCAAGCGAAGTCTGCGAAAGCGTCTGTGCCTCCTCAACCCACGCGACCTCGTAGCCTTCCAGTGACTTGATGCTGTCAGCGGTGTGGTTCTGCATCCCCTGAAACAGGATGATACCGCCGCCTTTGACGTCGACATGGGTCTTCTTGACGTCGAAATACGCTGACGCACCATGCTTTATGATTTTATCTTCAAGTAACCTCTTAACTGACTGGTCCAGCGATTTCTGAATTTCGCGGATGCAGACGGCGCGCAACGACGGCTTGCGCACGCAGCGTTCGACCAGGTGCGATGCAAACCAGTGCGATTTCGCAGAACCGCGCCCGCCGTGAGCGCCCTTGTAGCGGGCTGGGCTCAACAGCGGCGCGAACGCCCTAGGCGTCTGGATTCGCAGGGTCGATGATTTCATACTCGATTTTCTGGAATAGCACCGGCCCGCCCTCGGCGCCGGTTATCTCGCTCTTCGTCGGAGCGTCCATGCCGAGCAGCTTTGCCCGCCGCTCCTGAATTTTCAGAACGGAGTCGATGGCCTTCGTGTCGCCCAGCACCGCTGCGCTATAAACACCGGTCATCATCTGATCCAGCCGGGACACTTCCAGCGAGCGCAGTTCTTCAGCCGGTTCGGTCAGCGTGTCGTTCAACGCTTCCAAAACGAGCTGATGTGCCCGCTGCGTCGTCACGCCGATCTGCTCGCCGATCACCTCGAACGTGTGTCCCATGAGACGAAACGCAAGAGCATCGGCCCGTTTCTTCTGGACCTCCAACACGCTCGGAGCGGTCTTGCTGGTCTTGCGTCCCTTCGGCCTGCCGGTCGGTTGTCCTGTCTTCGGGGTAGCCATTTCAAAACACCACTGCCCTATAAGGGGCTTGCATCAAACAGAAAGGCGGGAATCTCTCCCCGCCCTTCAGACTAAGGTCTCGGACGCCCCTCGGTCGGATCGACGCTCGTCGGTGTTCGGTTTCCGCCCGACGAATTGGAGGCGTTAGATATTTGGCTCTCCGGTCGTTACAGAAACAGGCAAGACGCCGTTCGGCACCTCGTCACCGACGGGATCAATCGCGCCGAGCCAGAAGCCGCCGCAACCGTTGCGCCTCGTCAGACTGCTTCACCTCGGAAACCATCTCTTTGAGATCGTTATATGCCTGGCGAAACTCCCCACGAGCCACGGCCTTGACGGCGCTCTTTCCGGCCTGACGGGCGTTCATGCAATGGGTGCAGGGTTTGAGCATAGCAAGTCCGTTATCGGCGCGGCATGTCCGATGCTCTGATGTACAGATGCTGAAACCGAGTTCTGCTTGAGGTAACGGCGCGTCTCGGCAAACCGCATAGCCTGTTACTTCGGGGCTCTGGCTATCAACAGGGCCAAGATTACCAGAGAAAACCCCGCCTCTCGATGATGAAAGGCGGGGCTGAGAATGTTTTGCGAACGGAAGCTGTGTTAATGCTCAGGTGTCGGCGGGAATCACACACCCGCTGACAAAACCGAAAGGAGGTGAGACATTTGAAATTCCGTAAGGTGAAACTGGTGATCAGGTTCCTAGGTTGCACTATAACCCTGATTATCAGCTAGCCCCTCGGGGGTCGGGAGAAATCCCGGCTCCCACGGATGGGAAGATGTCTCGCCTCCTTTGCGGTGCAATCACACTATCACAGTTCCGGGAAAACGCAAAAGCCGCCAAGGGGGAACAAGGCGGCTTTCGGTCATCCACATACGTCGGGATGACAATTTGCGTCTCGGATTCGGCCCCTAGACGCAAAAATTCATTTAAGGAAAGACAGGGCTAACCCCAACTCTCCTACTGTGCTCCTTTTACCCCTGTTCAGCCGCGGCTGCAACCCCTTTTGTTCGTGATTGATTCGGCTTCTGTTCCCGGCAAGCCAAGAATGACATTACAGCCCAAGGCACATGCAATTTTACGCAAGGGATTGAAATATAACGATATTCCAGTGAAATATGGTTAATCAAATCTTACCACATTTTTGGAAGGGGTGTTTTTGCTTTATAAGGGAAGACGATAGCCCGTAAAAAGTAGACCGACCGGAGTTAGCGCTCCGACCGGTCGAAAAGGGTGAGGTTTGCGTATTCCCGAAACCACCGCAAACCACAGGTTATCCCGAAACGGTTATACGCCGATTTGGGTAACCTGTTCAAGCCGGTTTCTGTTTATTGCCATACATGAGGTTATCTATGGCTAGAAACCGTTTTGCAAACGACAACCGTTGCCCGTCTCCTCAAATTTCCGAGAATGATGTTCCTCTGATCAAAAAGCGAATCCTGCAAGGAGAATTCCTGAACAGGATCGCTGCTGATTATGATGTCAATCCCGGTCGCATCTCCGAGATAAAGACCGGCAAGAAATATGGGGATATCCCCGCGGCGGCGTAATCCTTCGCAAACTTTGGAGGCGCGGTGCAAATCGCGCCTTCTTTCTTCTCTTCATAAACTATTTCAAGCGCGCCCAATCTGCCGCGGGAAGCACTGCGCAATCGCCTTCTGGAGATAGTACAGCTTGTCGGTATCCATGATGTGGGTACCGCGAGCGACCGTTTCAGTTTCTATCGGGACAATCCGTCCCTCAAGATCAACCGTGATCAGGTAACGCCCATAGGGAAGGCCGGTAGCAGGGCCGCGCTCAACTTCCGGCTTTGGTGGAGGGAGACGGCGGGTGTGTGATTTTACCTCGACTGTTTTCGGTTCAAGTATTCCGCGGCGGTATGCCATAAACACGTCGATGACTTCCTTGCGCACCATGGCGGCACGTTCCGTCTTCGAGAACATGCAGATCAGAAGCGCTTGTGGTTCGTTGAGGTAGTATTCAACCACTTCATGCGTCGCGCCGTTCTTTCGGAGTTGCGCCACGCCGTGTGGCGCAACTGAGCCGTAAGTTTCAAGTTCCGCAAGATTTCTTTCAACAATCTGTCTGATTGCACGGTGGCGAGCGAATCCGAGCGCCTTCCCGAGCGTGATATCGTGAATACGCGGTTCGTGGTTGACGGTTGTATTCAGGTCGGAAACGGAAAGGGTAGCAATGGCGGTCATATCGAAGCCCTCCTTGAAGCGTTGCGAAACGCCGCTGGAGAGGCTGCTTAGACCCACCCTGGCGGCGGGAGGTAAACACCTGCAAGGACAGGCGCGGTTATTGAGCCGAAGCCTTATTACCCGCCCTCCCGCCATGGGAGGCATGTCCGGAAGCCGGACATGAAAATAGCCGCAATCACGGTGCGACAAGCCGCCTTGGGAGTGTTTAGCTCCACTGGCGAATTTGCCCTGATTTGCGGCATCCGTCAATACTTGACATTTTGTATCTATATGGATACAAATAGCTCCATGATGTATCTGGTTCAGCAGACGGAAGCTTTCGTGAAGTGGCGCAACGGACTGCGCGATCTGAAAGCGAAAGTAGCCATTGCGCGCCGGATGGAGCGTATCTCTGCCGGATTGTTCGGCGACGTGAAGTCGGTCGGCGACGGAGTTTCCGAACTGAGGATAGATACGGGCCCCGGCTACCGGCTGTATTTCACGACACGAGACCGGGTCGTGATCATACTTCTGGTCGGTGGGGACAAGAAAACGCAAGCTGCCGATATCAAATTGGCGCATAAACTGGCAGGCGAGGTGTAACCCATGAAAACCAAAGACAAACTGAAACTTATCCCGTTCGATATCGCCGAGCAGCTTGATAGCCCGGAAGCAATTGCGGAGTACCTGACGCAAGTTCTGGCCGAAGGTGATCCTGACGAGCTTCTCCGCGCCCTTGGTCATATCGCCAAGGCACGAGGCATGGCCCAGATTGCCGCCGAGGCCGGGCTTGGAAGAGAGAGTCTGTACAAGGCATTCGCACCGGGAGCCAAGCCACGATATGACACGATCATGAAAGTCACTCACGCGCTCGGCTTGAAGCTGGCGGCGGTTCCAATCTGACCGGAGATTTGCGGCGAAAGTCAATGTTTCAGCGTTCGGCATGATATACCGTGATAGGAAGTGATTTATCGTTCCGAAGAACGAGACCCCATTCTCTGGCGAGATCATAGAGAGCGTCACGGACACGTTGGGCTGAATACTCCTGCTGCCTCTGGTTAAGGTTGTCCAAATCCTGAAACCTGATGCCCTCGCACACCACACGCCTGACAAGCTCGTAATCCCTCGCCCCGAGCAACGCGGCAACGTCTGCCAGCTGCTGCTGAGCCGCAACCACCCGTGACGGTATCGGGTCTCGAACACCGGAAACATCGACGCGATCATTGTCCGGAAGACATGTGCCGATTGTTCCGGCTTGAGCGCGATACCAGATGCCTTGCAGTTTGATACCCGCTGCGAACTGAGCGTCGTCAATCTGTTTGCGGGATTTCCAGCGGATCAGAATATCATGACGCACGTTGCCTTGCGCATGGAGCACAGAACCGTCGTAAGGGTCGAGAACAATCAGGGTGCCAATCTCCACCCTGCCCTCATATCCGGGACCGGGCTTGGCTTCCATGCGGCGTTTGCGAGATTGGGCTCTCATGCGGCGCGCCTTTCCGTCTCTGGCTGATTCACTGTGACCGGCGCGGATGCGTCAAACTCCCACGGCCAGCGCGTCGGCACGGTCAGCCCCTTGGTGCGGCGCTCCATGGCATCCTGGCATCGGGCGATCATTCCCGGTGACCCGATATGACGAAAATAAGAGAGCCATGCTTCAAGCTCGTGCCTGTCGGTATCTGTCAGTCCGTGGGAACGCCCGCGGGCCTTGGCATAGCTGTATGCCGCCTCCTGGTAGGATTTTGCGGTAAACCCGCCGCTGGTAGCCGCCGTAGCCGGGCCAGAACGGCGAACCGCCCGCAATGCCTGTTGGCAATCAGCCAACGAGGGATGTGACTTTGATTTGCGCTCGATGAGGTTTTTGGCTGCCAATTCAAGGGATTCGGCATCGAAATCCTCAAACTCCCTGAGCCGCAAGGCAAAGCCGTGACCGAACGGGTTTTTGCCGTAGAAGTCGCTCAACTGCTTGATAAAATGAGGGTAAATCAGATTTGACATTGCTGTGCCTGCTCCAGGGCGGTATCGAACACGCGCTGATTGATAAATGTTGTTAAATGCTTTGACGGTGGCGGCTGACGTTTCTGCGCAGACCATCGCGGCTCGTCATTCAGCCAGTCGATGTAGGCCCTCGCACCGTCAAAACAGGCATCCCGATCCTCGTCTGGCAATTTCAGCCAAGCGGCGTACGCCTCTTTTTTTGACCCGAGGTTCTTGGGATATTCGGCCCACAGCATTTCAAAATCGCCGTGGTATTCCGGTCTGGTATTTTTTTTGACGTTTGATTTAGAAACTTTGGCCGGGGCCTCCGATGCAGCCGCAGGCAAATCGGGGAATACCGGTTCCTCTGGTGGTTCAGATGACGGTTCAAACGTAGTGAGGGGGGTAACAGTTACCCCACCCCGGGGTAAGAGATTCCCCACCCCCCCGGTATCTCTTACCGTACCCGGGGTAACAGGTTCCCTACCCGGGGTAACAGTTACCCCACCCCCGGAATGGCACAGAAAAATCTTATCTGTTCCACGCGAACCGTCGTCACGCTGCGTTGCCTCACGGCGTATAAATCCGGCGTCTTCGAGGGACTGCATGGCCGTACGAACAGACTTGACGTTGAGCTCTGTGTCGTCGGCTATGCGTTTTTGAGATGGCCATGCCATGCCACGCTCATCGGCGTAGTCGCAGATTGCCACGAGAACAGCCTTCATGGTCGGAGAGCCGGTTTTTTGTTTCTTTGCCCAGGCGATGGCTTGTATGCTCATGCAGCCTTCTCCTGCTCTTTATCGACAGGTCGACACTCCCGGCAGTACCAGCGACCAGCAATACCCTTGAGAATAAAAACGCCATAACCGTACGGCGCGTGCATGGTTCCGCAGACACAGCAATGATGCTCTGGTTTTGGTTCTGGCGGCTGTTTGAAAAATTGAGGGGATTTGCTCAATGCTCGGCCCTCCCAACTCGCTGATCGAGAGCGGATCTACCCGGAGCCGGATCGCCGCAAAAAGCCGCGGTTACGTCCGTGCCGTTGCAGATGGGCTCGCGGTGCGGCGGGATATTACCGAGCGGATACATCGGCCCTGATCGACGGCGACGGCGGAATGTCACCACATCACGCGGCTTTGTGGCCATGGTAACGATGCGCGGAGATGCCCGGCACAACAAAGCCGCCTCTTTTAGGCACGTCCCCACATATGTCCGAGGACACTCAAATATCTCGCCCAAAACACTATTGGTTATGGCTGGGATGTCCCGTTTAACGTCCAGCATGGCGAGGACTCGCGCACGGTGGATCGTTGATTCTGTGCGTCTGCTGAGGATGTCGCAGACCAAAACACGATGCTGATCAGCAACCGCCTGTATCGCCGCAACAGCAATTTCCATTTCTGTTGCTGTCAACCGCATGACTGCCTCCGTTTATTGCAGGGGCGACAATCAAAACAACGAGGCTCGCTATTGATGTCCTGTCTAATGCGGACGCTATAGCCAAATGCGAGACGGTTCCCGCATGTGGCGCAGCTCTCCAGCCTGGAGTCAAAAACCCGCCCGCCGTAAATTCCGAGGGTTGGATTGGTCGCCGCGGCGTCTGGATTGCGAGGTGTGGCCATAACTATTCCTCCGCTCAGCTCATTCCCAGTGCCTGCATGTAAAGCTCAAGAATGGCTTCCTCTTCCTGACGTTCCGCCCTGTCCTTCTTGCGGAGCGATATGACCCGGCGCATGACTTTGGTGTCAAAGCCGTTGCCCTTGGCCTCATTGAAGAGTTCACGAATATCGCCGGATATACCGGCCTTCTCTTCTTCCAGTCTCTCAATCCGCTCGATAAAAGCCTTGAGCTGGTCAGCAGCTACTGAATCGGTTTGAACTTGATCGACCATGGTAATTACCTCCTATCGCCCCTGGCCCTGCGCCAGCGGCGGCGAAATGGCGGGCTTTGGAGCGCCTTCAATTTCCTCGCTCTCCGATTTCGGTAGAACCAGCGGAGGAACAACGCCCTCAAATACCGCATGCGTTTTGTCCTTGAGTGCGAGCAACATTTGCCGCTCGTGTTCGGCCTCTGCCTCGATGCGCTCGCAGGCACGGCAATAGGCCGAGTAGATGTTCAGAAAATCTTGGAGAGCCACGGACACATGACGGCGACCAACCAGCCGCCTTAGCCATGCCGACGACACGCCAGCTTTCGCAGCAACGCGATCATAGGCGAGCATCCGTGATGCAGTTTTTCGCTGCTCACGGGCTACAAGGGCAACGGCAAATGGCCGTGTCCGATCTATGGCTTCACTGGCGGTAAACATCGTTGCGCGTTTTTGTCCAAAGTTTGAGCGCATTCGCGATTTCTCCTGTGCTGAATTGATTTCCAGCACAGGGAGACAGGAGAGCGGATGCAGAATGTTGAGTGACGAGGAAATCAGCGCAATGTTGCCGTGGGTGGTCTACGTGGCACTGATTGCCGAGGGACAACGTGTTCAGAATAGACGTAGACAGGCGGAGCGCCGGAGACATGAGGCCCCGCCTGTCAATCGGCAGAAGCTTGACCTTGCGAAAGGCAAAGCTCTGCGGCACCATCGCAGGCGTTGAAACCGAACCGATGGGAATAAAAATGGAGGAATGGATACGGATGATTGTTCCGGCAATGATAGGTGCCATTCCGGGATTCTGGTCGCTATGGCTAAGGCGGAAAGACAGAAAAAAGGCCGAGAAGGACGCGGAAGACAGCCTTTTGCCGATATTCGATCTGACAGCGGCAGAGTCTTTCCACACAAGCGGATGCCTGTTCATGCGGATAAGCGCACTCAACCGGCTCGACGCCGATTTAAGGATTTCACAGGTTGATGTGGTGGAGCCAAGCGCCGCGATCATCGCCGGTCAAATCCCCTTCTTGCCGTACGGGCCAAGAGAGGATGATCTCGCCAAACAATCGTCATCCTTACCGGTCAAATGGGCGTCAAAAGCGCTGTCGCCATCTGAACGGTCTGGGCTATCAAAGGTGGGAGATTTCTTCCTTAAATTCTCATCGTCGCAAATGCCGAAGGAAATCTCTATCCGATTGCATTTGCGCTGCTCTGACCTGCGTTTTTCTCGAAGGTCCATGATCGTAAAAACCAAGACGACCATATTGAACGAGAAGGAAAAAATCATGGCGATGTAAAAGCCAGCTTCCATGTCACGCCCCCTTGACCTTCTCAGCCAAATCACGAGCGGCGCAGATCACTTCCGCGTCGTTAGTGCCGAGGATAAAGTCTGAAAGCTGGCCGGCAATGGTGGTCGTGTGTTTGATGTCGTCTACACCAAGATGGCTGATCGCCATCCTGAGACATTCCATGCGAACTTCATGCTCGTATTCGTATTCAATCATGGGGTGATTTCCTTTTCGGTTGATTTGAGAACCACCCTGAACCCGGCATCGCTCGCAGCGTGACGGCGCTCTGTCGCGTCAATGCGGAGAGCTAGGCCGTAAACCGTGAAGCCGATACCGATAGGAGCGAGAATTCCAATGGTGAGGAGGATCAGTTCAGGGAGGATCATCACGCGGCCTCGTTTTTGTGCGAGCGTTTGGCAGCGAGTGAGGCGAGCAGATCGTAGGAGACCGCTCGCGAACCGTGGACTAGCCTGTCCCAATATTTCGCCGGGATAGAATTTCTTCGCCGCATGATCGCAGCGTGCTCAGTGGATACGCCGATAATGCGCCCGACATTTGCAGGGCCATCCAGCTCATCAAAAAGCTCTGAGAATGTATTCATAACCTACACTGTACGTTTTGTGGTTTTAAAAGTCAAGACGAAACGTACAGCGCGTTTTGCTACAAGCGCTCCATGAACGAACCATTTGAAAGATTGCAACGCGCCCGCGCTAAAGCCGGGTACTCACAAGCGACGGATGCCGCGCGTGCCTTCGGCTGGAATGAAAATACCTATCGCTCTCATGAAAACGGTGAGCGGGGGCTTAAACCTGCTGTTGCAGAGAAATATGCGCGGGCTTTCCGGGTTAGTGCTGCTTGGTTGCTTACGGGGGAGCAAGGCGATGTCGTCAGGACGGTTCCCCTCCTCGGCAAAGTGAGCGCCGGTGCGGTCATGGAAATTATGTCCGAGGCGCAGGGGCCATTCGAAGAAGTTGAGGTGTTCTCCGGCGATCACGAGGCCACAGCAGCAGCCGAGATCAAGGGCGACTGCATGGGGCCGCTTCTCGATGGCTGGCTTGTCTTTTGGAATAGTGGGCGAACAATTTCACCAAAAGATTTGGTTGGAAAAATATGTGTGATCGGCTTGGACGATGGTCGGGTAATGCTCAAGAAGTTAACCAAGGGGAGCATTCCAGGCATGTTCACCCTGTACTCACAGTTTGACCCGCCGATTTATGACGCGCTCGTCAAATGGGCTTCGCCAGTTACGAGTATGAGGCCAAGATAGCCATTCACAGGGTTTTGACGCTGAACGAACTTTATGGGGGTATGAAGATGGCACGACCAAAGAAAGTTAAACTGAGAGCTTTTAAATTTTCTTGCAGTGACATAAAAAAAGGACTGTCATCTCTGCCGAACGATATATATGGGAAAGCATCAATTTCCAATGTTCAATCTAGGATGATGCCTCTTAACGAAGAAGTGGTAGATAAAGACTTATGCTGCCACTACATGATGGTCAATGGAGCGAATAATACACTATTCGGGACCATGATCCGCTTAAAATCAAGCGGCGATGTCCAACATCTCCCCGATACATTACTTAACAAAAATAGTTTTACCCTAACAGAATTAGAAGCAGAGGGAGCCGCTGGCTATAAGGTAACCGACCATTATTATTATTGTACAAATGGCAACCATTTAGTGACAACACTAAGAACAGGAACAACAATAAAAAGACTAGAA
>Ga0153941_1000304_pt1 | contig 21905 bp, 19 predicted proteins | sample TSNJ025MetaG_FD_104733 | JGI IMG/M metagenome (GOLD analysis project Ga0153941, IMG submission 104733) | Attine ant fungus gardens microbial communities from New Jersey, USA - TSNJ025 MetaG | ecosystem: Host-associated > Fungi > Mycelium > Unclassified | place: USA: New Jersey, Brendan T. Byrne...
CGTCTTATATTGCGCTGTGAATTTTCGTTTCCCCATGTCCGTGAACCTGCCTTTCTTCTTCTTTTATTGTATCAGATTCACGATGTTTTTTAAATTTGTGTCCTAATCCATGGGTACATTATATTGGTTGCCATATTTGATAAAGAGATGCTTAGCTTTCAGGTAGGTTTTTTACCCATATGAAGTTTAGTCATCGGATAAAGCAAAGTATATCGCTGCCGATACCTTTTGCAGATTTCGTAGAAATTTGAGAATCAACAAAAGGTTTAAGCCTCGTCTGCTCGAAATATATATAACATGCGCATTGTGGTAGGAAATCAAGTTTTTCCCTAAACCACAGCCGTAAGGAAAATAGATCAATATGATGATGAGGTGATGGAATGAAGGCAAAAGACATCATGGTTCAAGATGTTATTACGGTTCATCGGGATACAACCATCAAAGATATTGCCAAAGTACTGATTGATCATGGTATCTCCGGTGTACCGGTATTGGATGATGCAGGTACATTGGTAGGTATCGTCAGTGAAGGCGATTTATTACGCAAAGAGACTAACCCGCGGCTTCCGGACTATGTCAATATCTTAGGCGCAGTCATTTATTACAATGGTGTAGACCGTTACCGTGAAGACTTCAAAAAGCTTCTGGCCAGCGATGCGGCAAGTATCATGACCGAAAAGGTAGTTTCAATATCTGAGGAAACAGAAATTAATAAAATCGCGCAGCTAATGATTGAGCATAGCATTAAGAGAGTACCTGTTGTTAAGGACGGAAAAGTTGTCGGTATTATCAGCCGGGCAGATATTATGAAGCTGCTGTTGAGTTAATATTTTAAGAGTTGAATTGCTACTAAGAATTAAAAGGACAAGTGGGTGCTATTGTGTGCTCCCGCATGGATACTAACTGTAATACTGCGACAGCCGCCCGGATATTTTCCGGGCTTTTTATTTAGTGAACTTGTTTCAGTAAATCTGAAACATCGGGGGTTCAAGTGGAGAGTCTACTCCACCTGAACTGAAGCCGCCTGTAGAGGCCGGGAGTCTTGACTCAATGTTTAAGATAAAGGACAATGGAGGTTGGATCAAAATGAGCAGGTATTTGGAAGTTAAAAAAAAGATGAGTATATACAAGCTATGTATAATGCATAACGGAAAAAGAGGCTTTTATAACTTACGATGATAATGAAATAGTCGGACTAAAGCATTCTCATATAAAAATCATGAAGTAATTTTCTGGCGGTAAATCCAGAATTGAGACATAGGAGGAATTGCTGAAAGCCTAATCAATGGAGTGAAAAAATGTTTTCGTACAGGTGATATACTTCAAGTTGTAACATTCAGGGGCGATGACCCCAAAGGGAAAGCGGTGATCATACCATCAAATGGTGAGGTTCCTAGCACTACTAGGTTTTTCCAGTAGTATATACAACGCTGTGTCTTTTCCATTATATCCGATAATTTTCGGACAGGCGATCCCGTCAGCTTTTGGGCTTTCATTTCAGCGTCAACAATATACGGCATGATTTAGCCAGCCGACAGCAAAGTATCTCAATTTTACATACATTTTACAAATTTCAGTCGTTAGATTTTACAATAACTTGTTATGCTAATGATATAAATGGTTGAGGAGGATATGTAATGAAGAAAATACTTAGCTTAGCTTCAATACTGATACTGGGGATAACCGTTCTTACCGGGTGTGGCAATAATAGTACTACAAATAAGCAAAATACTACTGACACAAACAAACCAATTAATGTTGTTTCGCGAGAAGACGGCTCAGGTACTCGTGGCGCTTTTGTTGAGCTTTTCGGGGTGGAAGAGAAGGGCGCCGACGGTAAGAAAAAGGACATGACGACAAAAGAGGCCATTATTGCCAATAAGACAGATATCATGATGACAAATATTGCAACAGATCGCGCGGCAATTGGGTATGTATCTTTAGGCTCTCTTAATAATACAATTAAAGCGCTCGAAATCGATGGGATAAAGCCAACTGCGGACAATATTAAGAATGGCGCATACAAGATTTCTCGTCCGTTTAACATCGTAACCAAAGGTCAGGCATCAGGGCTTGCCAAGGATTTTATCGATTTTATTCTCTCGGCTGACGGGCAGGCCGTTGTGTTAAAAGGTGGCTATATTGCCATAAATGATCAGGCGAAGGCTTATGCTGGGAGTAAACCGTCCGGGAAAATCGTTGTTGCCGGCTCATCTTCGGTAACACCAATCATGGAAAAATTAAAAGAAGCCTATGTAAAAATCAATCCTAACGCAACTATTGAAATTCAAATGAGCGATAGCACCGCTGGTACGACAGGCGCCATCAACGGGACCTGTGATATTGGTATGGCAAGCCGCAGTCTAAAAGACAGTGAAAAGCAGAAGCTAACAGGTATTGAAATAGCTCTCGATGGTATCGCAGTTATTGTTAATAACAATAACTCTTTAACAGGCTTAACTAAGCTAGATGTAAAAAACATATTTACAGGTAAAGCAGTAAAATGGAATGAAGTGAAAAAATAATTAAACCATAGCGAAGAGCAATCGTTGTAGTTGCTCTTCGCTATGATTAGCTGAACTTTAGGAGTCAAATATGCACAAATATAAAGAGAGTATCATGAGAGGTTTGTTTTTTTTATCGGCGCTGGCTTCAATTATCGCAGTGCTGTTGATTTGTATATTTCTCTTTGCCAATGGAATTCCAGCTATTGGAAAAATAGGGTTATTTAATTTTATTTTGGGTACAGAATGGTCGCCTACTGATAGTCCACCGGCTTTTGGTATATTGCCTATGATTTTAGGTAGTATCTACGTAACGGCAGGAGCCATTATTATCGGCGTACCTATTGGTGTATTAACAGCCGTTTATATGGCGCGAGTTTGCTCTAAAGGCGTATATAAAATCTTAAAGCCCGGCATAGAGCTTTTGGCCGGAATACCCTCTGTCGTCTATGGATTTTTCGGCATTGTAGTAATTGTTCCTATCGTGCGAGAGTTTTTTGGAGGCACTGGCAGCAGCATAGTTACTGCCGCTATTTTACTTGGTATTATGATTTTACCGACAGTTATTGCTATCTCTGAAAGTGCCATTCGTGCCGTTCCCGACAGTTATTACGAGGGTGCTCTGGCTCTTGGGGCAAGCCATGAGCGCAGTCTGTTTTTTGCCGTATTACCGGCCGCAAAGTCTGGCATTTTAGCGGCAATTATTCTAGGGGTTGGACGTGCTATTGGTGAAACGATGGCAGTAATTATGGTCGCAGGAAACCAAGCGCGTATGCCTGTAGATATATTAAGGGGAGCAAGGACACTAACCGCCAATATTGTAATTGAAATGGGTTACGCGGCTGAACTGCATCGTGAGGCGCTTATTGCTACAGGCGTTGTTTTGTTTGTATTTATTTTGATAATAAATTTATCTTTTTCGTTTGTAAAAAGGATGGAGAAATAAATTGAAGATTACATCAAAAAAACCACTTGATTTATGCTTGGCGCTGTTAGTTAGAGGGGCGGCGGCAATTACCTGTTTGGTGCTTGTATTTTTAGTCGGCTATATCTTTGTAAAAGGTGTACCCTATTTAAAGCCGTCACTTTTTTCATTGACTTATACAAGTGAGAATGTATCGATTTTCCCGGCTTTTATCACGACATTGATGATGACTTTTCTCTCGTTATTGATTGCTGTTCCTCTCGGGGTGTTTACTGGAATTTATCTCGTTGAATATGCTAAGCGCGGCAATAAGATCATCGGATTGGTAAGTATAACGACGGAAACTCTTGCCGGTATTCCTTCAATTGTCTATGGGCTTTTTGGGTTATTATTTTTTGTGACATATTTAGAATGGGGTTTTTCGCTGCTTGCCGGCGCATTTACTTTGGCGATTATGATCTTGCCGCTTATTATGAGAACGACTGAAGAAGCATTAAAGGCAGTTCCTGACAGTTTTCGTGAGGGTGCGTTCGGACTGGGGGCAGGCAGACTGCGCACAGTCTTTAAAATCGTGCTTCCCGCTGCTATTCCCGGTATTTTAGCAGGCGTTATTCTGGCTATTGGCAGAATAGTCGGTGAGACGGCTGCCTTAATCTATACGGCAGGAACGGTTGCCCAAATACCTGGCCTCGCCAAAGAGGGTAGTGTTGTATTTGATTCAGGCAGAACATTAGCTGTTCACATGTATGCACTTTCGAGTGAGGGGTTTTACATTAATGAGGCGTATGCAACAGCCGTGATACTGCTAGGGTTGGTTATTGGCATCAACATATTATCCGCGTTTATTGCCAAAAGGCTAGTAGGAGGCAGCAACTGATGAGCTATAAATTTACTATAAAAAATCTTAATCTATATTACGATGCGTTTCAAGCATTGAAAAATATTGATATGAATATTGAACAAAACAAGATTACTGCACTTATTGGTCCGTCCGGGTGTGGAAAGTCGACATTTCTCAAATCATTAAATCGTATGAATGACTTAGTCGAGGGGTGCCGCATAACAGGTGAAATACTGCTTGAAGGTATTAATATTTATAAAGATATCGATACAAATCTACTGCGAAAACGTGTTGGGATGGTATTCCAAAAACCTAATCCATTTCCCATGAGTATTTATGATAATATCGCCTTTGGACCGCGTACACATGGGATAAACGCCAAGCACAAATTAGATGATATTGTCGAAAAATCTCTACGTGATGCGGCCATTTGGGACGAAGTCAAGGATCGACTAAAAAAATCGGCCTTGGGACTTTCGGGCGGACAGCAACAACGGCTGTGTATTGCTCGGGCTTTAGCCGTTGCTCCAGATGTATTGCTTATGGATGAGCCGACATCAGCACTTGACCCGATATCGACATCTAAAATCGAGGATTTGGTGTTGGAACTGAAAGAAAAATATAGTATCATCATTGTAACTCATAACATGCAGCAAGCGGCTAGAATTTCAGATACAACGGCTTTTTTTCTGTTGGGGCAACTGATTGAATACGGAAATACCGAAGATATCTTCTCAATGCCTAAAAACAAGGAAACAGAGGATTATATCACCGGGAGGTTTGGTTAATGCGCAACAAGTTTGACGAGCAACTAACACAACTTAATAACAATCTTATTGAAATGGGCGGGTTGATTGAAAGGTCAATTGCATTTGCGACAAAAGCGCTTATTGAACAAGATAGTGAGATTGCCAAGCGAACAATCGAATTGGACGACGAAATCGACAATAAGGAAAAAGAAATTGAGACATTATGCCTTAAACTTTTGTTACAGCAACAACCAGTTGCCAAAGATTTACGATTGATATCGTCGGTGTTAAAAATGATAACTGATATGGAACGGATCGGCGACCAAGCTGCCGATATTTCAGAAATTACATTGCGGCTAGCTAAAGAGCAGTATATAAAAAAATTAGTGCATATTCCGCAAATGGCCACGGCAACAATAAAAATGGTAACAGATAGCATTGATGCTTTTGTTCGCAAAGACTTAGTGCTTGCCGAATCAGTATGCAAACATGATGATATAGTTGATAAGCTTTTTATTACTGTAAAAAATGAGTTAATCGAGCTGATCCATGATGATGTTGCTAATGGCCATCAAGCCATCGACCTTATAATGATTGCGAAATATTTTGAGAAAATCGGCGACCATGCAGTCAACATCGCAGAGTGGGTTATATTTTCGCTAACAGGCAAAAAAAAGTAAAATAATCTAGGAGCAGCTATGATTAAAATTTTTATTGTGGAAGATGACGAAAACATCAGAGAACTCGTTATATACGCCTTAAATTCCAATGGATTTGAGGCTATTGGTTTTGAAAAAGGCAGCGATTTGTTTAGCCATATGAAGAAGATCGTGCCTCATTTAGTGCTGTTAGATATTATGCTGCCTGATGAGGATGGGTTAGACGTATTAAAAAAAATAAAGCTGGATAAAGTGACCGAAAAAATTCCAATAATTATGTTGACTGCAAAGGGGAGCGAATACGACAAGGTTAAGGGGTTAGACTTAGGCGCTGATGACTATATTACTAAACCATTTTCAATATTGGAGCTTATTTCAAGAATTCGAGCCGTATTACGAAGAAGTAACCATGAAGATAATATTGATGTCATTTCTTTTGAAAATATTAAATTGAATATTAAAAAGCATTCCATTAAAGTAAATAACGAAAATATCACATTGACATATAAAGAATTTCAGCTATTGCAATATCTACTGCAAAACCGGGGCATTGTGTTATCGCGTGAAAAAATAATGGAGCGGATATGGGGTTTTGCGTTTGAGGGTGAAAGCCGGACGGTTGATGTTCATATTAATACTTTACGCCAAAAGTTGGGTGACTGTGGAGCGTTAATCGAAACTGTGCGAGGTATTGGCTATAAGATGGGAGACTAAAATGAAAAAGCGAATTTATGTAAATATGTGCTTGTTGACATTAATAAGTGTTGTTTTGACCACTCTCTTATTATTATTTACATTTTACAATGTATTTAATGATCAAATGACAAAGGTAATCAAAAGCAAAGCAGTATTTTTTGCAGAAAGTATCAATTATTCAACAGACAAATTAGACTATATACATTCGCTTAATTTAACAAATGAAGATATACGGCTATCAATTATCGCCCAAAACGGTAGTGTGATTTTCGACAGTTTTAAAAATAATATAGATATGGAAAACCATATCAACAGACCAGAAATAATAACGGCTTTTGAAATAGGGCAGGGTGAGGGGACGCGCTTTTCCAGCACTTTAGGTGAAAAGACATATTACTATGCTATAAAGCTTGCGGACGGCACAGTATTAAGACTTGCCAAGACGACACATAGCATCTGTGGTATTTTTATCAGAATACTGCCAATCATCGTGGTAACAACGATTCTGATTTTCTTATTCTGCAACTTTATAGCCAGCAGGCTTACTAAAAGAATTATTGACCCAATCAATAACATTCAATTCTCACAAGAACAAGACGATATTTATCAAGAACTTTCTCCGTTTATCAGAACGATAACTCAGCAAAAAGAGCAAATTCGTGAACAGATTAAGACACTGGAAGATAGGAAAAATACGTTAAAAACAATTGCCGAAAATATGAAGGAAGGCATGATCATTCTTGATAAAAAAGGAGTGGTTTTATCAGCAAACAAAAGTGCGGTAGAGCTGTTTCACGCTAGTCTCGGTGACTATGCCGGTAGAAATATCGTAGAATTTGTGCGTGATGCAGAGTTATTGGACAATATAAAACGAGCATTCTTAGGCCAAAGGTGCAATACGACGCTTAATTTTGACAAAAAAGTGATGCAAGTTTTTTTTAGTCCAGTTTTTGAAGATCAAGAGATTAATGGCGTTATTGCTTTATTTTTAGATATAACTGAAAAAGCAGATACTGAAAAAATACGCAGAGAATTCTCCGCAAATGTTTCTCACGAATTAAAAACACCATTAACTACTATATTAGGCTTGTCTGAAATGATCGAGAACGGCATGGTCAAAACACAAGATATCAATAATTTCGTTTTAAAAATAAAAAACGAAACATCACGGCTTATTGATTTGGTTGAGGACATAATAAGAATTTCTGAGCTTGATGAGAAGAAATGTGATAGTCAATTCGAGCAGTTCAAGCTTGTTGCTCTTGCCGAGCTGATTGTCGACAGTTTACGGCTAGTTGCCGAGGAGAAAGGGGTTAATTTAAAAATAGTCGGCGGTGACTTCGCTGTAACGGCAAATAAAACAATGATCCATGAGCTTTTATTTAATTTAATCGATAACGGTATAAAATATAACCAACCTGGCGGCGGTGTAACAGTGTACTTATCACATGAGAGTAATAAGACCAGAATTGCTGTGGAAGACACAGGGATTGGCATACCGCAACAACATATCGACCGTATCTTTGAGCGGTTTTACAGGGTTGATAAATCACGCTCCAAAAAAACAGGCGGGACAGGACTTGGGTTGTCTATCGTCAAGCATGTTGTCCAATATCATCACGGTACAGTGGAAATTAAAAGTGAGGAGAATGCAGGGACAACTGTGACGGTAATAATATGATTTTTAAACAAAGGCTTAGGAACAATTGTTTTTGTTCCGCCTAATAGAACTTCAGTTATATAGTTGATACTTGGCTGTAGCTTTAATGTTACTGTTGCCCCATAGAGACCATGGATTGGCAAAGTTAAATGTCTAAGAGCTGCCGGGGATGTTGCTAAACAGACCCGGCAGTTCTTAGTTTAAGCAAGTTCTCCCTAGTCGCAGGAAAAAATTGCGTCCGCCAGTTCTGTGGGCATGGCAAGAAGCACCTTCTTGTTTTTACGGATTATTCCACCGCGAGGTACCATTACAGGATGCAAGTCGGCGGGTATACACGGCGGAAAACAAAAACCTCCGGGTGGACAAATCTGGGGATCGCAGTATCCACGCCCCCATCATCACTCGCACTGCCGACGCGATTGAAAAGGCAGTCCTGGCGAGCAGCTTCTGGAGGGGACAAATCCGATACAGCTGTCCCGGGAGCTGTGCATCCTTTTCAAGGGCTGCATTTTTGAATGGTGCGTTTCTGATGGTGAGTTGGATCTTCCTGACATCTCCCAGAAAATGATCCGCTGTTATCTGCTCGGAATCGTAACCGACAAGTATCGGGTAGCGTTTATGCAGGATATCCGGGATGAGATGCATACATGAGCATTCATGAACAAATCAGAATACAATCATAAGGGGGTTTAATCATGGCAACCTATTGCGACCAGGCCTCCCGGACGTTCAGCGAATATCTGCTGGTGCCGGGCTATTCATCCAGCCAATGCGTGCCGTCCAATGTGTCGCTTCGCACGCCGCTGACAAAATTCCGAAAGGGCCAGAAACCGGCTATCTCCATGAATATCCCGATGGTATCCGCCATCATGCAGTCTGTTTCCGACAATGGAATGGCGATTGCCCTTGAAAAGGAGGGCGGCATCGCGTTTATCTACGGCTCACAATCCATCGAGAGTCAGGTGGAGATGGTGCGGAAGGCGAAGAACTACAAGGCCGGCTTTGTTTCCAGCGACTCTAACATCCGGCCGGATCAGACCCTGGCAGATATCCTGGAGCTGAAAGCATGTACCGGTCACTCCACCATGGCCGTCACCGACGACGGCACTGCCTCCGGCAAATTCCTCGGTATTGTTACCAGCAGGGATTACCGTGTCAGCCGCATGGATAGAGCGACCAAGGTAACAGAATTCATGACGCCACTGGAGAAGATTATCTACGCCAAGGAGGGCACCAGCCTGACTAAAGCCAACGACATCATCTGGGACAACAAGATCAACACGCTCCCTATTATCGGCAACGATCAACGTTTAGTTGCCTTCGTGTTCCGCAAAGACTACGATGCGCACAAGGAGAATCCCTATGAGCTGCTGGACGCCTCCATGCGCTATGTAGTGGGAGCGGGCATCAACACTAGGGACTATGCTGAGAGGGTGCCCGCGCTGATGGAGGCTGGCGCGGATGTTCTCTGCATCGACTCCTCGGAGGGTTTCAGCGAGTGGCAGCAGATTACGCTGCAGCACATCCGTGAGAAATACGGCGACACTGTCAAGGTGGGGGCTGGCAATATTGTGGATCGGGACGGCTTCCGGTTCCTGGCCGAGGCCGGAGCGGATTTTATCAAGGTGGGCATCGGCGGCGGTGCCATCTGCATCACCCGGGAGGCCAAGGGCATCGGCCGGGGACAGGCCACGGCGGTGATTGAGGTGGCCAAAGCCCGGGACGAGTATTTCAAGGAGACCGGCGTTTATATTCCTATCTGCTCTGATGGCGGAATTGTCCACGATTACCATCTGACACTTGCCCTGGCAATGGGCAGTGACTTCTGTATGCTGGGCCGGTATTTTGCTCGCTTCGATGAAAGCCCATCTGCCAAGGTGATGGTGAATGGCAGGTATATGAAGGAGTACTGGGGGGAAGGCAGTGCGCGAGCTCGGAATTGGCAGCGCTACGATATGGGTGGCGACGCCAAGCTCTCCTTTGAGGAGGGGGTGGATTCCTATGTCCCCTATGCAGGCAGCCTACGAGGCACTCTGGGGCTGACCCTGGCAAAGATTAAATCAGCCATGTGCAATTGTGGGTCTTTGAGTATAGAGGAGCTGCAAAAGAAGGCGCGATTAACGTTGGTGTCGTCCGTCAGCATTGTGGAGGGTGGAGCGCATGATGTTGTGTTGAAGGATAAGCCATTGTAATTATGCTTAGATATGGGAAATTCTACAAAAAAAGTAGCTACCGCTACTTGTGACGGCAATAGCTACTTTTTTTGCTTATCTTTTGTCGCAGCAACCTGCTAAAAACATAAGACCAGACTACTTCCCGAAGCAAGGCAGGAGATAGATTGTTCATTCAAGGTTTGCTAAAGGTAACTGGTTTATAATGGTGAATGTAACAGATAGATGAGAAACTACGGACACGGCCTGATCTGTTGCCGGTAGAGAGGACAATGCTATGAGAATTTTGATGGTTGAAGATGAAACGATGTTTGCCGAAGCTATTTCTCAGGTACTCAAAAAGAACAATTACAGCATAGACCTGGCTTTTGACGGTGAGTATGGACTGGATTGCGCTTTGTCGGCCATCTACGACATGATTATTCTAGATATCATGCTGCCCAAAAGGGACGGACTCAACGTTCTACAGCGAATACGGGAAGCCGGCATTTCAACGCCTGTCATCCTGCTTACGGCAAAAGGCGAGCTTGAGGATAAAGTGAGGGGGTTAGATTGCGGAGCTGATGATTACCTGCCAAAACCGTTTCGGACTGAGGAACTGCTGGCGCGGCTCCGCGCCTTAGCTCGCCGGAAGAGCGTACTGCATTGCGGGGGACTGCTGCATATGGCCGATATCACTCTTGATCCTCATCTGCTGGTATTGTCAAAGGCTGCAGCAAAAGCTAAGCTTACTTTAAAAGAGTCTCAGGCGCTCGAACTGTTGATGGCCAATGCCCCAATGACCACAGCAAAAGAGACAATCATTGAAAAGCTGTGGGGCTACGAAACCGAGGCACAAGACAATCATGTGGAAATTCACGTGTCATTGCTGCGTAAAAAATTGAAACAAATTGGCAGTTGTGTTGTCATAAAAGCCATACGGGGTGTAGGCTATGCCCTTTACAACTTAGAAGGAGAAAACTAATGCTTAGCAAGCTTCGTAACCGCCTCGTCCTCCTGATTATGACAATGACCAGCATCATTCTTACTGTTGCGTTTATCGCTATTTACATCACTGCCTACACCAGCACAAACGCCGACAACAAAGAAAAGCTCGACCGTGCGGAAGAAGTTAATATCAGTTCTAACGGGCAGCTTACTGTAGGTGGTGGCAAAGCCGATGTCATCGTGTTGAATAGACTCATTCCAGACCGTGGGATATACTTCAATTTGCTTGTTGATAGCGAGGGGAACTTGTTAATCGTTGATTCCGCCGTGCAGCTGCGTGTTGAGGTTTATGCGCAAGCCGCGGCCTTGGCCTGGAAGAATAACGACGGCAAGCCTGTATCGCTTGAGGGACGGCTCTGGAAATACTTGGTTGCTCCAGCAAGTATCAATGTCGTAACAGACGGCAAAACACAGATCGGTGATGACGATGAGACATATCAAATCCGCTTTCTTGATGTAACAGATTCTCAACAAAACTTATATAAGCTGATGATGACATTGCTCCTCGTTGGCTCAGCTTTGTTAGTGACTTTCTTTTTCTTGAGCTGTTATTTCGCAAACCGGGCGATGATGCCAATGGCTGAGGCCTGGGAAAAGCAACGGCAATTTGTTGCCGATGCTTCTCATGAGCTTAAAACGCCGCTCAGTATTATAAATGCCAACATCAGTGCCTTGTACGCCAATAAAGAAGAAACAATTGAAAGTCAGCTTAAATGGCTGGACTATATTTCAGCCGGAACGACGAGAATGTCTAACCTGATAAATCAGCTTTTATCGCTGGCTAAGATCGAGGATGCGAGCATCCAGCCGGATAAGTCGGAACTGAATATCAGCGAGGTACTTGATCAAGCGATAATTTCTCAAAAGGCTGCTGTACAACTAAAAGAGATTAAAGTTGCAGCAAACATCGCTCCGGACATCATCACAATCACCGATTCAGTTCTGGTCGGGCAGATCATAAATATTTTAATGGATAATGCAATCAAGTATACTGAGCAGGGTGGTTGGATAACAATCGCGCTGGCCAAAGAACGAGCCTGCGCAGTACTGACAATCAAAAATAGCGGCAAAGGGATAAGCAAACAAGATTTGCCTAAAGTATTTGACCGTTTTTACCGGGCAGATGCATCCCGATCCCAGAGTCGAAGCAGTTACGGTCTTGGCCTGTCTATCGCCAAAGCAAGTATTGATAAACTAGGCGGAACGATTGAGGCCGAGAGTATAGAAAGCAAACTGACCGTTTTTACTGTTAAAATTCCGTTGTAAAAATGCAACATTTAGCTTAGTAAAGGAGATAAGATGTTATGAAAAACAGAATTGACATGTGTACCATTGTTTTAAGTGTTGTTGTAACGGCAGTATTATTTTCGCTGTCGGCAGCTACCGCGTTGGCGGCGCCGCTTTCCCCGGAAACGTCAGCAGATTCTGCAGCATCGACTGAGGCGGCTGATCGTGAAGATTATTTGCAACAGCTAGCAGAAGTTGAAAGAAAGTATCAGCGAAAACCAAATGATCAAAAGCTCGCGATTGCCTATGCGGAACATTTATTTGCATTAGGAGAATTTTCGAAATCACAGCAGATTTTAAGACCGTTGTTAGCCCAAGGTCAGCCTGTCGCCAAGGCTCTATATCTTTCGGCTCGGATAGACTACCTTACAGGCAATTATGCTCAAGCTGAAAAACTATACGGCAAGCTTGCCGCTCAATATCCAACTGAATTTCGGCAAGACGCCGAGCTTGGGCTGCTATACACCTATTATCAAACAAATCAATGCCAGAAAGCCCAAAATCTATTCAAAGGTGAAGACGGAAATATCGAGCGGCCGTTATGGGAAATGATGAAAACTTTCGGTAATAGAAAACCATATCAGATTGACTGGCACGGAAAGCAGGAGGCGATTGTACCGTTTATTAAAATTGAGAAGCGTGTGCTGCCGGTAGTCTCGGTCGAAATTAATGGTAAACCGATTAACTGCTTTATCGATACAGGCTGTGACTCAATCTATCTTGATGAGGCGGTAGCAGCTTCTGTGGGCATTACATCGATCGCGCAACAAGAAGGGGTATACGCCGGCGGTAAAACAGCAGTAACCAGTTATGGACTTGCCAATTCTCTGACAATGAATGGTGTTACCCTAAAAGCAATTCCCGTTTCGTTTGGACCTGATGATGTATTTGACTCTAATGAGCTTGTGCTAAGTGGTATTATCGGCACAAATGTTTTGCAACAGTTTTTGTCAACGATCGACTATCCGGGCGGTCAGCTTATCCTGAGGCCGAGAAATCAGGAGGGAAGAGCTGCTCTGATCGCTGATTTAGCACCATATAAGCGGGTAACAGAGTTGCCGTTTGCACTTGCGGATACCCATCTAATGATCAGTCAAGGTTCTGTCCAGGGAAAAGATAAATTGAATTTCCTCGTTGATTCAGGCTTGGATGATTCAGTGGCAGCCGTCGAATTGCCCCGGCAAACGATGGATTATGCCGGCATCCCGATGCCGGCGCTGGAATATGATAAGGAATCGGTAGGTCTGGGTCTGGGCGGCGCAGTCGATTATGAAGGTCGCTTTTCTGTAGATACGTTTAGATTGGGATCGCTGCAAGCGAAAAATGTTGAGGGCATTTATGGCGGCTTTCCGCCGTCCCTTTATTACGATGACGATATGGGATTTTTCGTTGATGGTCTTATTAGCCATCAATTTTTGAAGGACTATAAATGGACAATTGACTTTGATTCAATGAAGATGATATTCACTCAATCGTAATCGAGGAGACACTGAGGTGAATATCAAAAAACTGTAGAATGAAAAAATCCGCTAGGGAGAAGCCTCTAGCGGATTTTGTATTGCACTGTAATTATGACAGCAAATAGTCTGCATTACGGAAAAACTTCAATTTTGTGTTTATTATCTCTGTTTTTTCGGGGGTATAGCCAAAAAAGTGATAAAGGATTGTTAGGGTTCTTAAAGAATACTAGTACTAAAGTAGAGCTGGGAGGATAATGGTATGCATATTGTAGTGTTTGTTAAACAAGTGCCTGGAACCGACAATGTTAAGATGGATCCGGAAACAGGCGTTATGATTCGTACCGGTAAGGACGTTATCATCAACCCCTTGGACGAAAATGCGTTAACTGAGGCAATTAAAATTAAAAACTCCCGTAGTGATGTTAGCGTTACGGCTATCAGCATGGGACCGCCGTCAGCCGAGCGCGCGCTTAAAGAAGCGATTGCCATGGGGGCTGATGCTGGGATTTTAGTATCAGGCCGGGAGTTTGGCGGGTCAGATACGATTGCTACCGGCAAGGCTTTAGCGGCTGCCGTGAGAAAAGCCGGTGAAGTTGACTTGATCATCTGTGGTGAACGGGCAACAGATGGTGAAACGGGTCAGACAGCCGTTATGGTGGCTAACTATCTGGACATACCGGGCGAAACTTATGTTTCTGCTATTGATGTCAAAGACAGTAGTGTCGTGATCAAGCGGACTGTCGAACGTGGTTTTGAAATGGTGGAAGTACCCTTCCCTGTTTTAGTCAGTGTTAATAAAGATATTAATGAGATCGGTATGCCGACACTTAAAGGCAAGCTTCGTGCAAAAACGGTTGCGCTCAACATTTATGACGCCGACGGATTGGGAATAGATCGCGCCGAAGTTGGTCTTAACGGTTCGCCGACACGGGTGGTAAAAGTATTTAGTCCCAAATTATCCCGTGATACCATCATGAAAAAAGCTGACGGTACGGCTAAACCGGTCGAAGAGTTGTTGAGTTTTCTCATTTTCAAGGAATGTATATAGGGGGTATGTGGCATGTCTGCTGAGATAAAAGCAAGCGCTAAACAAGAGCGTGATCTTGCTCAATCCAACGGCGTATTTGTGCTGGGTGAGCAAAAGGACGGTCAGCTACTACCAGTAACCTTTGAGCTGATTGCCCGTGGACGATTGTTGGCGGATGATCTGGGGTGTAAGCTTAGTTGCGTTTTACTGGGGGCACAGATTCAGGATATTGAACAGGTATTTCAACGTGGCGCCGATCATGCCCTTTTTATCCAGGATGAAGCATTGCAGAACTTCTTGCCCCGTCCTTATCAGAAGGCTATTGCCAAGTTATTAGAAGAAGAAAAGCCGGAAGTTGTCATTGCTGCCGCTACGACTACCGGCCGTACTGTCATGCCGCTAGTTGCGGCTAAATTAAATACCGGGTTGACAGCCGATTGCACCTCATTGACAATCGATGCTGACACAAGGCTGCTGCTTCAGACTCGCCCGGCCATTGGCGGCAACATTATGGCTACAATTAAAACGCCGCATCACCGGCCGCAAATGGCAACAGTCCGGCCGCGCTCCTGCAAGCCTTTGCCTTTGGACTGCAGCCGTACCGGCGAAGTTATCGTCAAAAAATATGAAAATGATACTTTTCTGACTACTGAGAAGTTTTTAGAGTTTATTACCGACACTACTCAGACTGTTAGCATTGAAGACGCAGAAATTATTGTTTCCGGCGGTAAAGGCATGAAAAATGGTGAAGGTTTTAAAATGGTTGAGCAGTTGGCAGAATTATTAGGCGCAGGTGTTGGCGCTACTCGTGACGCTGTTGAGCTTGGCTGGACGACATATCCGCATCAGATCGGTTTGTCAGGCAAGACGGTAGCGCCTAAACTCTATATCGCACTTGGTTTGTCGGGAAAAATTGCTCATTTGGCCGGCATGCAGACATCAGAAGTTATTATTGCTGTTAATAAAGATCCGGAAGCCCAGATCTTTAAGGTTGCTGATTTTGCTATTGTCGGTGACGTATTTGAAATCGTTCCGATGATGATTGAAGCGATAAAGCAGCATAAAGCCAAGGCAAGGCAGGAAACTTGCGCAGGCTAGTTTTACTGCCTATCTGATTGCAGCCAATTAAGGTTAAAAGGAGGAGCCAACATGCAATATCATAAAATTATTGCCGAAGATATCCAGGAGCTTGGCGCTCTGATTGGTCAAGCTAATGTCGTAGCCGATGAAGAAAAAATCGACATGTATTCCCGGGACGAAGTATCTGATAAGCTTTGGGAAAAAATGCCTGACGTTGTTGTCAAACCGGAAACAACTGAACAAGTCTCCCAGGTTGTCAAATGGGCCAATCGAAAAATTGTTCCGGTTATCGCCCGGGGTGGTGGCACTGGCCTGGCGGCCGGAGCCGTTGCCTTGACTGGCGGTATTGTGTTGTCACTGGAAAAGATGAATAAGGTGATTGAGGTGGATACGGATAACCTGTTTATGGTGCTTGAACCAGGTATTAGTACCGGTGAAGTGCAACGGCTAGCCCAAGAACACGGTTTGTTTTATGCCGGCGACCCTTGCTCGGCCGAGTCATCTTTTATTGGTGGCAATGTGGCAACAAACGCCGGTGGAAATAGGGCGGTTAAATATGGCACTACCAGTCGTCATGTTTATGGCTTGGAAATGGTGATGCCGAACGGGGAGATTGTTACCTATGGCGGAAAGAACGTAAAAGATGTAAGCGGCTATGATCTCATTCATTTATTTGTCGGCTCAGAAGGAACATTAGGCATTATCACTAAAATCTGGTTAAAGTTAATGCCGCTGCCGAAATATGTGGCCACTTTACTGGTGCCTTTTGCCACGATGCAAGAAGCAATCAACGTTGTCCCCAAGATTATGACTGCCGGTATTGTGCCGACCTGTTTGGAGTTTATGGATAGCCAATCAATTAAAGCTTCGGAATTATACCTGAATAAAAAGCTGCCGTACAGCGATGCCGGTGCTTATATTATTTGCCAGGTTGACGGTACTACCGAACAACAAGTTGAAAGTGAATATGAGGTTATTGGTAAAATCTGTATGAATAACAAAGCCTTGGAAGTATTTGTTGCTGATAATATTGCCAGTGAAGATCGGATTTGGAAAGCGCGCAAGGCGTATGCCGAAGCGCTGCGGATGATTAGTCCGGTCTATTGTATGGAGGATATCGTTGTGCCGGTATCGGCTATCCCGGAGGCGTTGGCGGCGATTGACCGTATCGCCCAAAAGTACGCCTGTCGTATCCCTAGCGCCGGTCATGCCGGTGACGGCAACATTCATTGTTGCATATTACGCGAGGACCGGGATGAACATTGCTGGCATCAGCTCAAAGACAATGTATTGCCGGAAATTTATGATACCGTTTATCAACTAGGCGGCAGCCTGACAGGAGAGCACGGCGTTGGTGCTAAAAGGGTGGAAGCAATGGCTAAGCATATGAGTCCAGGTCAGCTTAATGTTCTCAAATCGATTAAAGCCGCATTAGATCCCAACAATATTATGAATCCAGGCAAGGTATTGCCTTGCTAATAAAATCAGACTATTGACGACAATTCAATAGCGCCTGACTGAGGCTGCCGAAAACGAGCTATGACACAATAACTCGTTTTTGCTTATAATTAAGTTAATATTAGAGATGTGATGGCTGTGACGAAGAAGTCGCTTTCCTGGGTAATGGGAAAGCGACTATTTATTTAAGATGAAAGGGGCGTAAATGCAGGATAATGTCACATTATATCGAATATTGTCAAAAGACAGTTATTGGTGGTATGTGTAAGTGTTCGTCAAGCATATTTTAGGAGGTGATTTCAAATACTATTTGTGAGGTATCAATTAATTATATTTTAGGATAAGGGGTGTAAAATATGCTGTCGCTTATTGGTATTGTCGTCGTTATTATTGGTTTTGCCTTGCGTTTTAATCCGATGCTGGTCGTTGTAGTAGCCGGTATTGCTACCGGTATTGCGGGCAATGTTCCTTTTGAAAAAATCTTGTCTACGTTTGGTGAGGCATTTTTAAAAAATCGCTATTTGGCATTGTTTATTCTTACTTTACCGGTAATTGGCCTCTTAGAAAGAAACGGATTAAGAGAACAGGCGCAAAATCTTGTTAGTAAAATTGAGGCCGCTACGACCGGCCGGATTCTAATTTTATATCTTTTTATCAGAGAAGCCGCAGCGGCGCTGGGGCTAACAAGCTTAGGCGGACATGCCCCAATGGTGCGACCGTTGATTGCGCCGATGGCTGAAGGGGCAGCTGAGCACAAGTTTGGTAAGTTGCCGGATTATCTGAGGTTTAAGATTAGGGCATTTTCAGCTTCTGCCGATAATGTTGGTTTATTTTTTGGCGAAGATATCTTTATCGCATTTGGTGCGATTTTATTAATGAAAGGCTTCTACGAACAAAATGGAATTTTCTTGGAGCCGTTAGAAATTGCCCTGTGGGGTATACCAACTGCGATTGCTGCATTTATCATTCATGCTACTCGGTTGTATTTGTTAGACCGGACGATTGAGCGGGAAATGGGTAAGATTAATACCGATAGGAGTGGCAGTTGATGATTATTAGCTTAGACCTTATCTATTACCTGACTGGTTTCATTATGGCAGGTGTGACGTTTTTAACGTTGCGGGATCGTAGTCATCCCAAGCGCTATTTAACGGCATTGTTTTGGGGACTGTATGCCATATCCTTTTTATTTGGCAATGAAATTCCCGCGAAGTATATGGGTGTTATTGTCATTTTGATGGCGATCATTGCCGGCATTGGCGGGGTAAGGATGGGTACATATTCGCAAACGAGTGACGAACACCGGGTCGAGCGGGCCAAAACGCTGGGCAATAAATTGTTCTGGCCGACATTGTTAATTCCTGTTGTTACGGTTATTGGTACAGTCGGTATTAAAGATATGCGTATTGGCGGCTTCTTATTGTTGGACAAAGGCAATATAACGCTTGCCAGTCTCGGTGTAGCCTGTGTCGTCGCGTGGCTTGTAGCGACAATATTTACTAAAGAAGCGCCGGCAAATTCTATTAAAGAAACTCGTCGTCTGATGGAAAGTATCGGTTGGTCGGCAGTTCTTCCTCAAATGCTGGCAACATTGGGCGGCCTTTTTGCTATTGCCGGGGTTGGGCAAGCCGTATCGACATTAGTTGGCTCTGCTATTCCGGTAGATAACCGGTTTGCTGTAGTAGCGGCATACGCGATTGGCATGGCGCTATTTACGATGATTATGGGGAATGCGTTTGCCGCATTTCCTGTTATGGCCGCAGGCATCGGCTTGCCGCTAATTGTCGTGATGCATGGCGGCAATCCTGCTATCGTTGCGGCGATTGGCATGTTCTCCGGTTATTGCGGGACATTAATGACGCCGATGGCGGCTAACTATAATATTGTTCCGGCGGCATTACTTGATTTGCCGGATAAAAACAGTGTTATCAAGGCGCAGATAGCAACAGCAGTGCCGTTATTGCTTGTCAACGTGTTACTGTTGTATTTCCTCGTTTTTAATTTTTAGTAAATACTATATGTAGAGGTTGAGATAACATGATGGAAGCTAAATTTTTACATGCAGGCGAACAAGGATTGGTCGTAGAGTTTGGCGCCGACATCAGCAATGAAACAAATGCGAAAGTTCACTGGCTGGCCAAGGAGTTAGCCCAGAGATCCGATTTGGCTATTCGGGAGATCATTCCTACGTATCGTTCGCTACTTGTCTATTTTGATGCTGTAGAGATTAGCCGTGAGCATCTTTGTCACGCGATTAAGAAGATAATGGCCGAGGAGCGAGGGGTGCAAGGCGGTCAAGCGCAGCGGTCCGCGAAGGTTATCCATATTCCTGTATGTTATGGCGGTGAATTTGGACCCGACTTAGTGTTCGTTGCCGAGCATAATGATATTTCTCCGGAAGAAGTAATTCGTATTCATACTTCGACACCGTATCTTGTCTTTATGCTCGGCTTTACACCCGGTTTCCCGTATTTGGGAGGAATGTCGGACAAAATTGCTACTCCCCGTCTTGACAAGCCCAGAGTTCGCATTCCCGCAGGATCAGTAGGTATAGCGGGCAGTCAAACAGGCTTTTATCCAATCGAAAGCCCGGGAGGCTGGCAATTAATTGGGCGTACCCCCATTAAAGCATTTCATGCCGAAAGCGCTCATCCGTTTCTCTTTGCGGCTGGTGATTATTTGCAGTTTAAATCAGTGTCAATGGAAGCATTTCAGGAAATTCGGGCGCAAGTAGATGCGGGGAGCTATATTCCTGAAGTTACTATGCTGCAGGGAGGATGAAAACGTTGTTCACCATAATTAACCCAGGCTTTTTTTCAACAGTGCAAGATGAGGGGCGATGGGGTTATCAGGTATATGGTATGCCGGTAGCCGGTGCAATCGATCGCTATGCTTACAATGTTGCTAACTTGTTAGCAGGTAATCAACCAGGCGCCGCCGCGATAGAGATGACAATGCTGGGCGGGACATTCCGGTTTAATGACAGCCGGCTTGTTGCTATTTGCGGGGCAGATATGCAGGCCGCATTAGATGGCGCCGTCGTACCTAATTGGTCTGCTTTTACTGTCCCGGCAGGCAGTGAACTAGCGTTTGGCTATGCAGTATCAGGCTGCCGGGCTTATTTGGCCGTACAGGGAGGCGTTGATGTACCGCGGGTTTTAAACAGTCGCTCTACCTATACGCGGGCAGCAGTCGGCGGTCTGCAAGGCCGGGCTTTACTTAAAGATGATGTGCTCAACGTGGGGCAAGACAATGAGGCCGATGTCACAGCCCAGGTATTAGCGGCGCAATACGTTCCCAGCTATGGTGAAAATATTAGCTTACGAGTGCTATTGGGTCCGCAGGACGATATGTTTACGGCTGATGCGATACAGACATTTTTTACTGGCGAGTACACAATATCAAATGAAGCAGACCGTATGGGATACCGTTTAGAGGGACCCAAAATTACACATGTCGCTAAAGCCGACATTGTCTCAGATGCGTTATGCCTGGGGGCTATACAAGTCCCGGCTCATGGCGTGCCGATTATTATGTTGGCTGATCGGCAAACAACAGGAGGGTATGCGAAAATTGGCGCAGTTATTAGTCCGGATTTGACAAAGCTAGCGCAAGCTAAACCAGGCGACAGGGTGCGATTCCAAAAGATTGAGGATAGAGAGGCTGTTGCGGCATTGCGTGAGGAGCGCGAAGCTTATTTGTCAATTAGGAAAAGCTTGCAAGGCAATATAACAACTGGGAATGCAACTGCCGCGCGGCTTTATAATGTCACTGTCAATGGAACGGTATATAGTGTGGAAGTTAAAGAGATCTTGTAATCATCAATAATTACAATCTGAGGAGGTTTTAATCTTGAGAATTGATTTAAATTGTGATATGGGTGAAAGCTTTGGCACATATGTACTGGGTTATGACGAACAGGCAATGCCTTATGTTACATCAATTAATGTGGCTTGTGGCTTTCATGCTTCCGACCCCAGCAATATGCTTAAAACGGTGAGAGCAGCGAAAAAGTATGGTGCAGCGATTGGCGCCCATCCGGCTTTTCCCGATTTAGTTGGTTTCGGAAGACGGGCGATAGCTGCTTCACAGCAAGAGATTTATGCCGATGTCTTATATCAAATCGGGGCACTGATGTCGATCTGCCGGTCAGAAGGCTTAACTTTGCAACATGTCAAAGCACATGGAGCATTATATAATCTGGCAGAAAAGGATATCGGCATTGCTACAGCTATTGCCGAAGCCATTAAAAGCTTGGGCATTGATTTATATATGCTCTGCTCTTGTGGTTCGGCTATGGTGAAAGCTGCGCAAAATGTCGGCATTAAATATGTTGAAGAAGCGTTTGCTGACCGGGCCTATACGAAGGAAGGGACGCTTGTGCCGCGCAGTCAGCCGGGC
>Ga0153941_1000306_pt1 | contig 21861 bp, 16 predicted proteins | sample TSNJ025MetaG_FD_104733 | JGI IMG/M metagenome (GOLD analysis project Ga0153941, IMG submission 104733) | Attine ant fungus gardens microbial communities from New Jersey, USA - TSNJ025 MetaG | ecosystem: Host-associated > Fungi > Mycelium > Unclassified | place: USA: New Jersey, Brendan T. Byrne...
GGAAGTAACAAACAACTAAAGCAACCGGAAAAAATATTATTTAGACTTTCTGGGCGCAGTTTTCCGCACTGAAAAAGCTGCTGTCAACCATCCCTGTGTACGCTGCATGAGTTCCCTATACGATAATTCGCTATACGATGATTCATACTTATTGACTTGCATCCCTCGCTGCTGGAAAACCAGTTCTGTACCTCACTCGTCCGATTTTTTCACTCCCCCCTCCCCATATCAACAAAGCAACAATATAAATCTAAATTGCTACAACATTATATAAATTTTACTTTTTTTATGTAGATATATAAATAGAATAATGTTATAATTGATAAGCAAAACTAACCCAATGAAAGGTGAACAAACACATGGGAAAAATCATAGCAATAGCAAATCAAAAAGGTGGAGTAGGTAAAACCACTACATCCATCAATCTCTCATCAGCACTAGCCGCAAGAGGCAAAAAGATTCTTGTTATTGATACAGATCCACAAGGAAACACTACCAGTGGTTTTGGTATTGACAAAAATAATCTGGATGATACAATATATGAATTAATACTGGGAGAATGTTCTATTAATGATTGTATTCTGGAGAATATTATAGAAAATGTATCAGTGATACCATCCAATGTAAATCTTGCAGCAGCAGAAATTGAATTAATTGGAGTGGAAAAGAAAGAATATATTTTAAGTAATGAAGTAGATTATATAAAGAACTTATATGATTATATAATTATTGATTGTCCGCCTTCTTTAAACATGCTGACAATCAATGCAATGACAACAGCCGACAGCGTACTGGTACCAATCCAATGTGAATACTATGCGTTGGAAGGTTTAAGCCAGTTAATACATACTGTTAATCTGGTGAAAGAAAGATTGAATCCTGAACTGGAAATGGAAGGTGTGGTATTTACTATGTTTGATTCCAGGACAAACCTATCCATGCAGGTAGTGGAAAATGTAAAGCAGAATCTTAGTCAGTATATCTATAAGACACTAATACCAAGAAATATAAGATTAGCGGAAGCACCCAGTTACGGTCTGCCTATCACAGTTTATGATTCAAAATCAGCTGGGGCGGAGGCATATTTTCAATTAGCAGATGAGGTGATACATAATAATAGTATATAGAAGGCAAGAATATTCGGAGGATAGCACGTATGGCGCGAGGGTTAGGAAAAGGATTGGATTCATTAATACCAAATGCAGTAGGAGAGACAAAACTAAAAAATGTTAATAGAGATAAATCCAATAGTAACGCCAGTAATGATCTGGCGTTTGAAAATCAGGAAACTTTGATGAAAATCACCCGTATAGAACCAAACAGGGAACAGCCTCGTAAGAATTTTGATGAGGATACCCTTCAGGAATTGGCAGATTCTATAAAGCAATTTGGTTTACTGCAGCCTATATTGGTTCAGGACAGGAAGGATTATTTTGAAATAATTGCCGGCGAACGCAGATGGAGAGCTGCAAAACTGGCAGGTTTAAAAGAAGTCCCTGTAATTATTAAAAATTATACGGATCAGGAAATTGTTGAAATATCATTGATTGAAAATATTCAAAGAGAAGATCTTAATCCAATTGAAGAAGCACAGGCATTTAAAAGGCTGCTCACAGAATTTAATCTGAAGCAGGATGAAGTGGCAGAAAGAGTATCCAAGAGCAGGACAGCAGTTACGAATTCAATGAGATTATTGAAATTAACCGATGATGTACAGCAGATGCTGATTGATGATATGATTAGTACCGGACATGCCAGAGCATTACTGGCTGTTGAAAATGCTGAAGAGCAATATGCAATTGCTCAACAGATTTTTGATGAAAGATTAAGTGTACGGGATGTTGAAAAATTAGTTAAGAATCTTCATAAGCCTGTAAAAGTAAAGAAGCTGGATGATAAGGCTTTACAGGTAATCTATCAGGATATAGAAGAGAAATTAAAAGAAAAGCTATGTACAAAGGTAACTGTTAATTCCAGAGGCGGCGGTACCGGTAAGATTGAAATAGAATTTTACAACCATGATGATCTGGACAGGCTGCTTGAAATGATTGGTAAGGCATAATAAAGATAAAGGAGAAAAGAAAGAAAATACATGGATAGTTATAGTTCATTATTCAACAGGATGGGATTAGGAAATCTTGATATTGGATATATTATATTGGGTATGTTGATTTTTAATATAATTTTATTATTTCTGTTTATACTGCAAAGTGTAAAAGCAAACAGAATAAAGAAGAGACTTGATAAATTTGTACTTGGTAAAAACGGTGAGAGCCTTGAAAATGAAATTATATTTTTATATGAAGATAATAAATCATTAAAGGATAGTGTGGAACTAAATAGAAAAGACATCCGTACCTTGTTTAAAAACATGGAAAATACCTATCAGAAAATGGGTCTGGTAAAATATGATGCATTCAATCAAATGGGGGGCCAGTTAAGCTTTAGTCTTGCACTTCTAAATGAGAATAACGATGGATTTATAATGAACTCTGTTCACAGTACTGATGGCTGTTATTCTTATACAAAAGAAATAAAGAGCGGACTGAGCAATATAACACTTGGTAAAGAAGAATCTGAAGCTCTTGCTATAGCAATGGGTAAAGATTAATAATTTCTCTCCAGACAATGATATGGGGTGAGTTTATATGATACTGAAAAGGATTAAAGAATTAAAAGGGAATGAAATAGTGGCACGTGCTTTGGTTACACCAGACTATCAGATGGTTCTTCCAGAAGGTGCTGTATTAAAACTTGACTATTTGGATAAACTTGAAGAACTTGGAATTTTTGAAGTTTATATCAGGGAAGATGAGTTTAAAACAGAAGAAATGATAATACTGCGTTCTGAAGTAGAATTATCTGTAAAGAGTAAAGTAAGAGAAATTCTGGGAAGTCATACTTACCAGAAAAATAAAAGTCTGGAAGAGCTAAGTAAAACAGCTGATAGAATAATATCAAATATATTGGAAGAAGAAAAGGTTATTGAGAATGTATATGATATCAAGCAGCACAGTTCAGATATATATGAGCATTCCACAAACTTATGTTCTCTTTCCATATTGACAGCATTGAAAATGAAGCTGAACAAGAATAAGATTCATGACATTGGAGTTGCATGCCTGCTTCATGACATAGGGCTTAGATATCTGCCTAAAAGTTTTGTGAATCGAAAACTGGAAGACTATTCAAAAAAGGAACAGATTGAATATAAAAAGCATCCTATATATGGATATAGTGCACTTCAAAATGAGACATGGATATCCGATATAAGTAAAGATATTATTTTATGCCACCATGAACGTTTGGATGGAACAGGATATCCGCTTAAGAAAAAAGATATTTCTCCGGAGTGCAGGATCGTAAATGTATGTGACCAGTTTGATGAAATGATCTGTGGAATTGGCTGCAGCAGAATGAAGGTTCATGAAGCAATTGAATTTTTAAAAATGTTCCGCAAATCTAAATTTGACAATCGTGTGGTAGATGTATTTCTAAGCTTAACAGCTGTATATCCTGCAGGAAGCCGCATAATGACGAATGAAGGAGAGGTTGGAATCGTAATCAGGCAGAATAAGAATTTTCAGGAAAGGCCTGTATTAAGAATTATCAAAGATAAAGATGGAAACGCAGTAAAAGGTGTAGTCGTTAAAGATATGGTAAAGGTTCAAACCATTTTCATAGAAAAAGTTTTAGAATGAATATCGGACGGAAGAAAGAGGAGTTTGGCTACATCCTGATATATGTGCGCGAAGCGAAAAGATGGGAGTTATTATGATTGATATAAAATTTTTAAGAGAGAATCCTGAACTGGTAAAAGAAAATATAAGAAAGAAATTCCAGGATAGTAAACTGCCTTTGGTAGATGAAGTGATCATGCTGGATGAAGAAAGCAGAAAGTCGAAGCAGGAAGCAGATTATCTGCGTGCTTCCCGTAATAAAATATCAAAAGAAATCGGCACATTTATGGCACAGGGTAAAAAAGCTGAAGCAGAAGCAAAGAAGGCAGAAGTAACTGCAAACGCAGAGCGGTTGGTTGAACTTGAAACAAAGGAAACAGAATTACAAAAACAAATTAATGATATTATGATGAAGATTCCAAATATTATCGATGATTCTGTACCGATCGGCAAGGATGACAGTGAAAACGTAGAAGTGACCAAATATGGAGAACCCGTTGTTCCGGATTTTGAAGTACCATATCATACGGAAATCATGGAGAGATTTTCCGGAATTGATCTGGACAGTGCAGGTAAAGTAGCGGGACAGGGATTTTACTACCTGCAGGGTGATATTGCCAGACTCCATTCTGCTGTAATCTCTTATGCAAGAGATTTTATGATCCAAAAGGGTTTTACCTATTGCATTCCGCCATTCATGATCCGCAGCAATGTAGTAACTGGCGTAATGAGCTTTGCAGAAATGGATTCCATGATGTATAAAATTGAAGGTGAAGATTTATACCTGATTGGAACATCAGAGCATTCCATGATTGGTAAATTCATTGACACCATCATTACTGAAGATAAGCTTCCGCATGCATTGACTTCGTATTCTCCCTGCTTCCGCAAGGAAAAAGGTGCTCATGGAATTGAAGAGCGAGGAATTTATCGTATTCATCAATTTGAAAAACAGGAAATGATTATCGTCTGCAAACCGGAAGATTCCATGGAATGGTTTAACAAAATGTGGAAATATACAGTGGATCTGTTTCGTTCTCTGGATATTCCTGTCAGGACATTGGAGTGTTGTTCCGGTGATCTGGCTGATCTTAAGATAAAATCATATGATGTGGAAGCATGGTCTCCAAGACAGAAGAAATATTTTGAAGTAGGCAGCTGCTCTAACTTAGGAGATGCCCAGGCCAGAAGATTAAAAATTCGCGTGAATGGGGAGAATGGGAAGTACTATGCGCATACATTAAATAATACAGTAGTAGCACCGCCTCGTATGCTGATTGCTTTTCTTGAGAATAATCTTCAGCCGGACGGAATGGTATATATTCCGGCAGTACTCAGGCCATACATGGGGGGGCAGGAATATCTGCAGTAAAAAAAATATATCCACAAGATATGGGAAAGAAGGTGGAATTTTTGCACAGATATATGCGTTCCATAGGATTTTGCACAAATTTAAGCCGTATAAAATTAAAAGAATTACTTACAGATGTTATTATGAACTCAGATGAACGCACATATACCATCAACCAGGACGAAGTTATGCTGGGTGAATTCTGTAAGAATTTTGCCGGTAACATGGGTATTGCTGTATGCGGCAAATTTGATGAAGAAGATAAATTTATTTATGAATACTATTATCCCTATCTGCAGGGAGAAGGCATCACCACAACAGAGGATGTTTCTGTTGAACGCCACGCAGCAAAAGAATCCTATGCGGGAGTTTGTGATGATATAAAAGTGGGAATCTCTATGATATTTTATCTGCGGAACATGATACCGTATGTGAAGGCTCACACTGCAGATCAACTGCCTATCAGAGGTACTACTCTGACTTTGTCAGGTCTGTCCATAAGCGGCAGCATTATGATGCCTATTAAGAAGGATGAGTATCAAAAAATGCGCGTGCAGAAAGAAACTGCTAACCGCAACAATCTGATACAGGCAGCCAGAAAAGGTGATGAAAATGCCATTGAAACCCTGACATTGGAAGATATGGATATGTACACCACCATATCCCGCAGGATTCAAAAGGAAGACTTATTCAGCCTGGTTGATACTTATTTTATGCCTTATGGGGTGGAATGTGACCAATATTCAATCCTTGGTGAAATTATGAATGTACATTTAAGAATAAATGATGTGACCGGTGAGGAGGTCTATCTGTTGACTGTTAATTGTAATGAGCTGATATTTGATATATGCATTAATACTTTAGACTTGTATGGTCAGCCAGAGACAGGAAGAAGGTTCAAAGGAGTAATATGGCTGCAGGGATATATTAATTATCCTGAATGATATAATGTGTATTAAAGAGCGAGAGCAGGCGAAGCCTGCTCAAAGCTATGAACCAAAAGCATAAATAGATGGAACTATAAAATGCCTTTAAATTTAGATGCGGAAAAAATCATATTTCTTGTTTAAAATTAAGACAGAACTACTTGCATTATAACTGACTCTTGTGTTAGAATACATAAGGTAGTTGCGTATCGTATTGATTGGTATAATGCTATTTAATATAAAAGAGTTCCTGTAGTTAAACGGATATAACAAGCCCCTCCTAAGGGCTAGTTGGGGGTTCGATTCCCTCCAGGAACATTGAAGAAGTTGTAAGCTTAATAGTTTACAACTTTTTTAGTATGATTTTTTTTATTGACCTGTGTATAAAGTAAAAGGGAATAGGTACATTATTATTAAAACGATCTGAAAATGCAGGAAAAGGGGAACATTGTTGAAAAAATCAATATTAATTGCCGAAGATGATTCGGATATCCGTGATTTGCTGAAGCTGTACCTTGAGGGTGAAGGCTATACCGTTATAGAAGCAGAAAATGGTGTGGTCGCCCTGCAAAAGGCACATGAGTTCAGTCCGGATATGGCAATCCTTGATATTATGATGCCGCAAATGAATGGGTATGAGCTTACAAAGGCACTGCGAAAGTACAGCGATATACCAATTTTAATTTTATCGGCCAAAAGTCAGGATAATGACAAGATACTTGGTTTGAATCTGGGTGCGGATGATTATATAGCAAAACCGTTTAATCCGGTAGAAATCGTGGCAAGAGTCAAGGCACAGCTCAGAAGGGGTGTCAGTACAAAGGATAATACACTGACTGTAAGGGAACTTGAGCTTAATACGGCCAGTTTTCAACTTTTAAAAAACGGACAGCCAATCTTACTTACGCCGATGGAATATAAAATTTTAGCGATTTTGATGCGTTATCCCGGTCGTATTTTTACAAAGATTCAGCTTTATGAAGGTATTGCCGGCGAATATTTTGAGAGTAACGACAATACGATGATGGTTCATATTTTTAAACTGCGTGAAAAAATTGAAGATGATCCTAAAAATCCCAGGTATATTATTACAGTAAGGGGGTTGGGTTATAAAATTGAAAAGTAAAGACAGCAGTCTGTTTATCTTGCTTACAAAAAACTATCTGCTTTTTACTTTAACATTGCTTTTGACTGCCGTAGGTATCTACTGGTTGTGGAATAAACAGGTTGAAAGGATATTTATTCCGGCAGATTGGGATGGTTTATTGGCGGATGACCGGTTAAGGAAGGGAGATTACGACAGATTAAACAGTTATATAAGCGACAGTGAAAGTGCGTTTTCTGTTTTAGATGATTCCGGAAATGTGATTTTCCGTTCTGACAATCGGTTAAATGTTCAACTGACCATGGAAGAGCTTTCTTTAGTAAGAGAGTATTATAGCGAAACATACTTTGAAACGGCTTCACATTTGGATGATAATGGAAGAACGAGATATATTGTGATAAAGCATACAGTGGGATTGGTTGGAGCTTATCAAAAAATAGAAAGCATGGTGCTGGATGAAAACTACCGCGTTCTTTCAGGAGGCATAGGTGATGGCCGGACAGGGTATACAAAAGAGGAATACGATATTTTAACTGAGGCATCTCCCGCGTATACAGATTTAAGCTATTATAAGTTTATAGATGTAAATGGGTATGAAAGGACTCTCCTGATGAAAAATGCTTACCTGGATGAAAAAAACTATTACAGGTTATATCAGGCGTCCTGGCGGGTCTGGTTACTTTTTCTCCCCTTGTATGTTATAGCCACCGGGTATTTTATCTGGAGAATCAATCGAACAATCAGGAGACCTCTTGACCGTTTGCAGGAAGCTGTAACTGCACAGTCGGAGGGACGCTCTGTTCGAATCGGAAATTGCGGCGGTACACGGGAAATACAGCAAATCAGTGAAAGTTTTGACCTGCTGACGACGCGTCTTGAGGAAAGTGAAAATGAACGTAGGGCTCTTGATCAGGGACGGCAAAAACTAATAGCGGATATTTCCCACGATCTCAAGACACCTGTTACGGTAATAGCCGGGTATGTTAATGCTCTCTATGACGGGAAAGTGCCGCCGGGTGAAGTAAAACGATATTTAAATGCCATTCACAACCGGACAGAAGCCTTGACAGAATTGATCAATGCATTTCATGAATATAGTAAAGTAGAGCATCCTGAATTATCACTTTATCTGGACCGAACAGATATATGCGAATTTTTACGAGAATATCTGGCTGGGAAATATGATGAAATCCATCTTGCAGGTTTTACACTTGAAGTGTCTATACCGGAAAGACCTGTCTTTTGTAAATTGGATGATGTGCAATTCCGCCGGGTGCTTGACAACCTTCTTTCAAATTCTATTCGCTATAACATGCTTGGTACTATTCTGTTTTTTGATTTAGTCAGTGATAGTACAACTGCCGTAATATTTGCAGCAGACAATGGTTCAGGAATTCCAAGAGAACGTATTAAAACGATTTTTGATCCATTTGTTGTTGGAAATGATGCGCGCAATTGCGGAGGAAGCGGACTTGGACTGGCAATTACAAAACGCATTGTAGAACTGCATGGCGGTACCATTACACTTACAACTTCCCCTTCCAGGGGCAGAAACGTAGAATTTATAATAAAAATTCCACTTGATATTGAAAAATAAAATGAAAAGGTAAAGCTGGTGATAACAAAATCCGGATTTGCCTTTTTAAATTAAGATTCATTATAAATTATATTTCATATAAAATTATGTTTCATATAAAACTATATTTATAAAAAATATATTTCTTTATAAATTTTAAGATAACTTAAATAACAGATAAAGATAAATAGTTTATTCTGTTACTATCGAAAGGAGGATAAAATGACTGATAATTGTTTACGAAACCGTCCTGTCATCGAAGTTAAAAACATCCGAAAAGAATATCCTATGGGTGACGAAACTGTCGTAGCTCTCAAGCGGATCAACCTAAATATCATGCGCGGTGAAATCTGCTGCATCTTTGGTACATCCGGCTCAGGAAAAAGCACACTTCTCAATCAACTGGCAGGGATGGAGAAGCCTACGCGGGGAGAGGTATTCATTGGAGGTGTACCTATATCAAAGCTTAATGAAAATCAGTTGGCTTCCTTCCGTCAACAGCATCTTGGGTTTGTATTTCAGTCCTATAACTTGCTGCCTGGTCTGACCGCTGTGGAAAATGTGGCGCTGCCACTCATGTTCCGAGGGGTGCCAAGGGAAGAACGGGACATAGCCGCACGAAACATATTGCATCGTGTGGGACTTTCCCATCGTATGGATCATTTCCCAAGCCAAATGTCAGGCGGACAGCAGCAGCGTGCAGGAATCGCCAGAGCCTTTATAGCAAGACCTGATGTGGTATTTGCGGATGAGCCAACAGGAAATCTGGATTCTAAAACCACTATAGAAATTATGGAAATGATTTGCACATTTTCTCAGAAATTTCACCAGACTATCATACTTGTTACCCATGATCCGGAGATGGCATCCTATGCAAATCGGATTGTAAGGCTGATCGATGGTGAAATAGTCAGTAACGAAGTAAGACTGAAAAAGTTCTTTTCAACCCAATGAATTTGAGTCCGCAAAAATAATCAGAGGAGGAACATTATTATGAAATATACAGTAGTCAAAAGAGGTATGGCAATATTCCTTGCTGTGCTTGTTTTAATGACAAATTATTCTGTTGCAGCCTATGCATCATCCCCAGTAAATGTTTCAAGCAGTGATACGAGTAATGATACGAGTAATGATACCAGTAATAATACCAGTAATAATACCAGTAATAATACCAGTAATGATACCAATAATAATACCAGTAATGATACAGCAGCAGTGGGGTCTAATTTTTTTGCTATCGGCTATACTATGACAAAGCCAGGAACAGAAAGCACTGTCAGCAACATTCGAAAAAATGAGGTGGTTGATATCACGGTTATGCTAAAAGATACTTCTGTTTCGTCGGATTCTATTAATATGGATGATTACGATTTCAGTAAACTGGTTGACAGTTTTTCCGGCAGCAATCCTACCGTATTGAAAGATTCTTCAGGAAGTGGTCCCCTGATCTTAAAGGTAAAATTTTCAGGATTAAAGTATAGCGGAACAGGACAAAGCCTGAAGGTTCAGATATCCAAAAAAGGAAACTCCAGCTCTTACCAAACGACAGAAATAAATATTGCGGAAGCAGTAGTGTATGAAGAACCAGTTAAAAAGGAACTTACACCCAATGCACCATATGTGGTTCTGATATCGCGTTCTCCAATCGGAAAACCCATTTCTTCAGGAGAAGTAATCGGAATTACAGTCTTTTTCAAAAATGCAGGTAAAACAAAACTGATTTCGCCTGTTGCATCTATCTCTTCATCAGAGGAACTGATGATTACCAATGATGTCAGCACATTTTTGCTTCCTGATATTGAAGCGGGCAAAAGTGCTTCTGTAAATTTAAATGTGAAAGCATCTAAAAAAATTATTTCCGCTAACCAGTTCCTTAATGTGGATTTAAAATACAGCTATGATTTTGGCGGAACAATGACACAGGAAAGTATATCAGATAAGTTAAATATTTCTGCCAATGCAACGGACGGTAATACAACGGATAAAATTGATGCACCTGTTCCAAACATTATTATACGTAATTTCTCTTATGGAGATGGATTGGTAGCTGCAGGCAGTAAGTTTGATCTGAACTTTGATTTTGAGAATAAGGGAAAACTTAAAGTGGAGAATATTGTTGTAACAGTGGACGGCGGAGAAAGCTTTACAGTGGATGGAAGCACAAACACCTTCTTCTATGAATCCCTCAAGTTAGGAAGCAGTCAAAAACAGGAGGTTCCGATGCAGGCACTGACTACTGCTAAAAGTGGTGCCCAAAGTATTGGTGTGACTTTCAGTTATGAATATGTGGATAATAAAAAACGCTCATCTGCAAGTGCAAATATAAAGATTTCTGTACCGGTGTCTCAACCGGACAGATTCCATGTCAATGCACCAATTGTTCCTAAAACTACAGTAGTTGGGGAAGAGATCGCTCTGACACTTGCTTATGTAAATAAAGGGAAAGGAGAGATTTCCAATGTGGAAGCTATTGTGGAGAGTAAAAAAGTAGATTCTCCGGCCAGAATGCAATATATTGGAAATATTGCTGCAGGAGGCAGCGGAACAATTGGATTTGCACTAACACCCAATACCATGGGCGATATTGATGCAATACTGAAGGTCACTTATGAGAATTCCGACCAACAGCTTCAAACAAAGGAGTTTCCAGTTAAATTTAACGCAAAGGAAAGCACTGCTGATGAAACGTCGGAATTACATGATATGAGTAATCAGGAAGAAGGAAAAAAATTTTCAGGTTTTTGGCTGGCAGTCGTAATTGTGACGATTTTGTCAAGTGTCATAATTGTCGTGGTAAAGAAGAAAAGAAGTAAAAAAATCGCAATTCCCACTTCTGCTGATTGGAATAGCTGGAACGATCCTGATCCATCTGAGACAGATGAGGAATACGACGAGAACACGGAGGTGTAAGTATTGAAAAAAAATGATATTTTCCGAATGTGTATACAGAATCTCAGACGTAGAAAATCTCGTACATTTCTCACAATTCTCGGTGTATTGATTGGCTGTTGTTCCATCGTAATTATGATTTCACTTGGTATCGGGATGAAAGAATCTGCTGAAAAGAATCTTGCTGAGATGGGTGATTTGATGATTATTACGGTTACTGCACCACAAGGAGGAAGGGGTAAACTGAAAGCAGATGAGGCTCTGGTAAAAAGTATTCGTGCTATATCCGGCGTGGTAGCAGTAACTCCCAAACAGAGTCTTGAAGAATATACATGCCGGTTATTGTCTGGAACAGGAAACAGATATGTCGCGGATTGGACGATAGTTGCCGGCCTTGATACTGCTGAATTAGGAAATATGGGTTATAAGCTTATTGATGGAAAGTCTGTGGTAAATAGTGGAGAAATTATTGTCGGACAGTACTTCCCCTATAATTTCAAAGATACTTTGCGCCCGGAAGGTTCAAATTTTGTGAGTCGCTGGGGCGGCAGCTTCAATGAATATGGGAAACAGATGACTATTCCGGAAGCCTATTTTAATCCTTTGAAAGAAAAAATTACGCTTGAAGTAGAAAGTGAAACGGAAAAGTTTACAGTTTTGCTGACTCCTGTTGGTGTAACAAAAGAAGACTACTCCAAGGGATATGAAACCGCTGAAGGTATTATTATGAGCCTGACAGATATAAAGAACATTATTGACAAGGCACAGGGAAACAAGAAGAAGAATCTTCCATATGATTCTGTTATTGTAAAGGTAAGTGAACTTTCAATGGTAGAACAAGTGGATAATGAAATCAAAAATCTTGGTTACAATACAGAGTCTATGGAAAGTAGCCGTAAAACGATGGAAAAAGAAGCTCACCAAAAGCAAATGATGCTTGGCGGATTAGGCGCAATTTCCTTGTTCGTGGCTGCTCTGGGTATTACCAATACCATGATTATGTCCATTTCTGAAAGGACGCGGGAAATTGGTATCATGAAATCATTAGGCTGCTATGTCTATGATATCCGCATAATGTTCCTGACAGAAGCCGGTATTATCGGTTTAATCGGCGGAATCATTGGATGTATAATCAGTTTCCTGATCTCGGTGATAATCAATTGTGTCTCTCTGAAATCGCTGTCATTGAATAGTATAAGAATAGCTATTATGGGGGGAGAAGGGATAAATAGGATATCAGTTATTCCAATATGGCTGCTTGCGTTTTCCATTCTATTTTCTGTCCTTATTGGTTTGGGTTCCGGTTATTACCCGGCTAACAAAGCAGTTCAGATTCCAGCCCTGGAAGCAATCAAGAATGAATAAAAAATAGTTATCGATTTTACCTCCCTATAATGCTAAATAGGGAGGTAATCTGTTTTGCCTGTAAAATCATTCTTTATTTCTTATTCCCTTCCGGAAATATAATTTTATAGACAGGAAAATATATTATCATCTGCACGCCTCCATTCAAAACTGTAATAATTATATTATAAACAGAAGGAGACAGATATTGTCTGCACAGCGGTACATACAATCCCATCAAAAAGCTGCAGACAATCGTAATCAACACAAAAGCTGTTACATACCATAATATCTGGTAATAAATATTCCCTTTGGATTTAAATGTAATATTCCGCTGCATTGGAAAGTTAATACATTGTGCGATAAACAGCGTTATGGCAAAAGCAGTAAAATACCCCATACCGCCTGTGGCATCACCCGTTACAGGATAATTGAATACATAAGTATCCACAGGTCCCAGCTTTATAGGAATAAGACGGCAGGGTATCTCACACCAGTCTGTAAGAGCGTAAAGCACTTCCGGCAGAAAAGTCAGCAGCAGATACTGCATAAGGGTTACAAACAGCGAAAAGGCATAGAACTTTATAAACTGTGCTATCAGCTTATTTTTTTGTGATAGGTTTTCCAACCATGTTCCTGTCATCAAGTATCCTCCCCGGATACTAGGATAGTGGTCTTGGCAGTATATCTTCCATCTGCTGCTTCAAGCCTGATACAAGGCTCATTAACTGCCTGTACAATAACCAATGCCTCACCGTAATAGGTATCCGTCTCTTTGCCTATAAAACTTTTTTCTTGATAGGGGCAGCCGCTTCCTATTCCCAGTAGCTTCCCGCCTGTAACCCTGACCTTTATTACACCACGCTCCAGCGGCTTCCCAATGCCCTTTTCATCTGTATAGCGCAGGCGGATATAGCATAAATCTCCCCTTTTTACCTGATGTGCTTCCGGTTCAGCCCGAAGCTCCGTATATTCGCCGGCTGAGGTTAAGGCAGTTCTTCCGATCTCTCTGTCAGACTTGTCATAAGTGACTGCCTCCAGCTTTCCCTCTTCGTAAGTACAGGTAAATCTGGCAATACAATCACCCTTCAGATTCTTCCTGCCTATTTGCTTTCCGTTCAGTAGAAGCGCCGCGCTTTCACCACGTGCATACACTTCCACGATAGCCTTTTTACCCTCGCAGCCGTTAAAGCTCCAGCTGTCAATAGCATTTGACATCTTCCATGCTGAGGGCGAATGTTTCTCGCCTGTATGATTGACAGGGCATACTGCTATAAGGGGACCCGCTGTCTGATCCAGTGCAACCCGTGTATAAAGGGCTTCTCCCAGAGGTTTTCCTGTTAAATCAATACGCCCTGAACCTGCTGATATCCAGCCGGCTCCTTTACCGAAGTCCGGCGCATAATCCTTGTACTCCCAGGCACCGATACCTACCTCACCCAGATAATCTATCCCGGCCCACACGAAATCACCAAAGATACGCGGTTCTTTTTTAGCCAGCTCATAAAAACGGCAGGCGTCATCACAGAATGTTTCTGTTCCCAGAATCAGTCTGTCCGGATACTTCTTCAAATCATGGCGATAACGCAGAATACCATAATTGTAGCCGGCAATATCCATCTTCTTAAAGGCATCTCTGGTCTTAATGTCACAGCCGAATAAGGTGGCGCCCGCTTTCATGGCGGTACTCCCCAGAAGACCCGCCATATCATTAAAAAACTGACTGCCCACTGCTTTTTTCTTTTCAGGTAATTTTGCGCTTCCTGCTTTCTTTGCCTTTTTTACTTCCTTTTCTGCTTTTTCGTCACTATAGATGCCAAAACCAATAGAACTTAATAAGTTAAAAAAGATATTTACACCACAGGTTACAGGTCTTGTGGTATCCAGACTGTGCAGATATTCCGTCATTTCTCCAGTCAGTATAATCCCTTTTGACTGAGCCGTTTCGGACACCTCATTGCCGGTGGAATACATCACTACACATGGATGGTTGTAATCTTTCTCTACCATGTCCTTCAGATCTTGTTTCCACCATTTTGCAAAATAATCCACATAATCATATTTTGTCTTGTGGATATACCAATGATCAATATACTCATCCATAACCAGCATTCCCTGGCGGTCGCAGGCTTCCAGCAATGCTTTTGAGCAGGGGTTATGTGCGCTTCTTACTGCGTTGTAGCCGGTATCCTTCAGAATGCGGATACGTCTGTCCTCTGCCTGGGCATAACAGCAGGCTCCCAATACACCGTGATCATGATGAATACAGGCTCCTTTTAATATCACCCGGTTCCCGTTAATCAAAAATCCTTCTTTTCCCCAATTGATTGTACGTATGCCAAAGTGCACCTTATCTTCATCGTGTTCAAATCGTGCCAGGCAGGTATAGAGGTCAGGATGCTCCGTATCCCACAGCCTGGCATCAGGAATTGTAAGCTCACTGACCAGCAGACCATCGCTTATGGCTGATATCTGTGTAATGATATGGCCCTCCTGCAAAATCTCCACTTCCACCAGTCCCGGTATGGATGTCATAACAGTAATCTCCACTCTGGCCGGATGACAGGAGAGGGTACGGATGCGGATTCCATTGCACTTAATATGTTTAGGCGGCGCCAGCCAAAGAGTCACAGGTCTATATATGCCTGCACCTGAGTACCAGCGGCTGTTGGGCTGATCTGCATTACGGGCAATTACCTTCAACTCATTTTCTTGTCCTTTGATAAGCTTCCCGCTTATATCCACATAGAAATTTGTATAGCCATATGGACGAAACAGCAGCATTTCTCCATTCAGCCACACCTCTGCATTACGGTAGACTCCCTCAAACTCCAGTATTGCACACTTGCCTTCCCAGTTTTCCGCCGGGAGAAATCGTTTGATGTAGCAATAGTCATGTTCCTGATACCACCCGGTGTTGATACCGCCCTGGGAAAGCTGTGTACGCGGTTCCGCAATCATTGCATCATGAGGCAGCGTTACCGGCGTTCCATCCCCTTTCTCCTCAAGGCGCCTGTATTTCCATCCCTTATTAAAATCAATTGCTTTCATCAAACTCTTCCTCCATACATTATCATATGTTACAGTTCACACCTGCGGTGCAAACAGGCTATATGTTCCGTGGTCTGCTGTGTAACATTTTATTCTTTCCCATATTTATTACTGAATGCCGCTATCAGCATCACTATAACAGATAGCAGGCAGAATGCAACACCAACAATGGAAATATGCAGCGCTGCGGCTTCTGACTGCGGATAGTTAACAGGGATAAAGTATACATCTGCTGCCAGTGTGACCCTGCTAAGGACATAAAATACAAAACTTATGATCAATAACACTGTCGCAGCTGCCACAGCCAAATCATAGATTATGGCTGTAAGTTTTTCTGGTATCATAATGAGTAATGCCAGTATTCCGATGGCTGCCAGGGAGCATATGACCGGAAGCGGGTTCATTGCGGCAGAAGCCAGATACCCTGTTACAGAGGTAACTATGTAAAATAACATTCCGATCAATGCCGTAATCACAGCGAAAACCAACAGTAATCCGGCTTTTTTAATTTTTATAAACATACTGAGTCCTCCTTTTTTGTTCCTGCAGTTATTTTACTTTTTTACGTTTCCGTCCTTTTATCGCATAACCGGCTGTGCTTACAGCAATTCCCACACTGCATACAACAATTAGTGAAAGGTATAACATTCTCCACCAGGTCATCAGATTCACCGTATGGGTCGTTGCATTCACACCATTTAGGGCAGCGCTGTTGGCTAATGAGTAGAGTATATAATGCAGGTTCTGTTTAATGGCCAGCAGCATATCACGATCTCCGCTCAGACTTTCTGCATTCCAATAATCAATATTTGTTACGCCGAAGCCGCAGAAAGCAGTGGTTCCAAAAAGGATAGACTCCTTCGGTGCAGCTTTGGGGGATACGCCGGTAAAGTCGGTAACACTATATCCTTTAAAATCCCATTCCTCACGCATAATCTGTACCATAACGCCATGGTTGGCGCTGGGTGCCACCGCACCGATCCGATTATAGGAGGTCATCACTCCCAAAGCTCCTGTTGTATAGGAGTTGCTTTTGCTCTCATTTTCACGGAAAGAGGCTGGCTTGCCATTCGCTTCAAAAGCCTGCTGCAGATTTCGAAGTTCAAGCTCTCTTGCCTTTTGTTCTGTCATAAATACCGCTATACCGGAACGGTTAATCTCCTGGTCATTAAAAGCCGCATGTTTAATATTCACCAAGGTTCCCTTTGACTGTGCACCCTGAACCACTGCGCTTCCCATATAACCCGAAAGAATCGGATCTTCAGAATAATATTCCACACCGCGGCTGTTGTAAGCATGTCTGTGAATGTTCATTCCGGGACCAATCATAATCGGAAGATTCAGTACCAGTGTACTCTCTCCAAGGATAATCTCGCCGTTTTCATAGGCAAGCTCTTTATTCCAGCTATAAGCAAGATTGACAGGTGATGGTGCCACACGGAATCCATAATCATAATCCGCAGCATCTGCATAGGGAACACCTTGATAAGAGCCTTCTGTTAAATAATGGGAGTCCGAACCGCCCGGACCGTCATCTGCTACGTATTGCATAAGTCCTACAGAATCGATGGATGCAATATTATGGAAAGCATTTTCTGCAAAACTTAAGAATTCTTCCACTGTTACCTTATCAATCAGCTCACGAAAGCGCGGATCGTCGAAAGATGCTCCTTTCAGATCATTAATGGTCAGATCGCTGGTTGTATCCCCGAATACCAGATCCGATACGTCATCTCCTGTTTTCAGCGTAATAAAATCATTGGTAAGAAGCTTTGAAAGCTGTTCATTTGCAGTAAGTCCCGCGTATGTTTTTGGGAAAGTACCGTCCCAGTCACTTCTGGAAAGCCAGGTAACTGTATCAGGCATAAAAGCATTAAGATCCATGGCATAGATACCTTCGGACAGTGCATTGGTAATCGCTGTACCAGCTTTGCTGACGGAGAAGGTATCTGCATCCACACTGCCGTCCCATGTCCAGTACCAGGTCTTATCCGCATTGCCTTCTGCGGTCATGCCGTCCGATGTTGTCTTGCCCTGGGCTGCCAGAATGTTATTAAGGGCATCGTGCGCATTCTCACCAATGGCAAAATAGTAATCTCCGGGATCTACGATATAAGTTTTGGCTTTCTCAGAATCATAGCTAGCCAGGTTGGACATATCCACTTCCATGGTGACAGACTGTGTTTCTCCTGGTTCCAATGTTCCTGTTTTTTCAAAATCCATTAACTGTATTGCTGATTTTTCTATTTTATACTGTTTATTATATTCTGTATAAGGAACTTGTGCATATAATTGAATCACTGATTTGCCTGCAGCAGAACCTGTATTGGTAACACTAATGGTAACCATAGCGCTTTCTTTGGAGCCAAGCAGCTCCACACTTTTTAGAGTCTGTTGGAAGGTAGTATAAGACAGCCCGTATCCAAAGGGATAGACTACTTCGTTATCGTAGCTCCAGATACCCTCCTGCGCTGCTGCAGTTCCATCCGCATTGGCATAAGTACCTGCGGATGCATTGGAACCTCCATTTCCCGATACGATGTCGGCATATCTGGTTTCATAATACCGATAGCCGGTGTAAATTCCCTCTGCCTCTACCAGATAAGAATTGACGTTTGCGGAAGGATCAAAATCGCCGGCGTTTGTCCATGGAATATCTCCATAGTTCATCATAGCCGGTGCCAGTGCAGCGTTTTTGGCAAAAACATCACCCAAATGAGCAGAAGGGGACACTGTGCCGTTTAATATATCAGCCACTCCATAAAATCCATAGGCACCAGGATAGCCAATCCAGAGAATTGCATCTATAGCAGGATCTTCTTGAAGATTAGCAATTTCCATGGGGTTCGCGGAATTAATCAATACCACCACCTTATCAAAATTAGCCTTCGCCTCTTCGATAATTTCCATTTCCTCATCACTTAAGCTTAGTATATTACCGGTTATCGTGTTAACGCCGGTTTCCAGCCCCTCTGCTCCGGGATAAAATCCACTGCCGTTCTCTCCTGCCGGGCGTCCTACCACAACGATCGCTGCGTCGCCGTAGGCAGAGTACTGGGCGTTATAATCAGGATTTAGTACATTTAGCTCTGCTAAGGTTAACTCACAGGGATCCGTATAGGAAGTAATCTCTGTATACTCCGGAAGAATTCCCCCGCCAAATTGCGGCGTTGTCCATTCCAGGCCGGCAAAATAAGATTGATAAGCTGTGAGCATGGATGGATTGATCTGAAAACCACGTTCTGTAAAAGCATCAAAAATTTCAACTGTTGATTTTCCATCTGTTACACTTCCTCCATTACTTCCATAAACCGGCGCATAGCTGCGGATCCCAAGCATGGTTATCTTCGCATCAACGGCGAGAGGAAGTGCATTATTCTCATTTTTCAGAAGTGCAGCAGTTTCCTGAGACTCTTTGACCGCAAACTCCCGAAAGCCATTATAGGCCTCCTGTGCCGATGTAAAGAGCGACTGGTAAGTCCACGCGTCCCCGGAATCCTCCAGTTCTCTTGTTACAGTAGACTGGCTGCGTGTTCCAAAAAATGCGTCAACCGATGTGCGATACCTCTCCAGTATGTTTCCCATCATAATGGAGACAGACAGAAGGAAACAGCATGTCAGCGCAACCCCCCGCCAGATATTCCTTTTTTTTAACATAAACAACCCTCCATTCCGAGAACACAGTATTCTTCTTTTCCTCGTTATATGGCCATAGATATAAATTTTGTTACATATCTGCAGGCAGTCTGTGGTGTTCTCTGCACAGACTGCTGCCAACAGTACCTTAACGGTTATCTATTTAATATCAGAAAAGGTGTTAAATCACAATAGAACTTTCCCAGGATGTCATTTTCATGACTTAGAATGTTAAGATTAGCAGAACACAGTTTAAATGTACCTCACAATGTTGCCGCATGTTTCAGCGGTAATAAAATATTCAGGACAAATAGCTGTCCTTCTGTACCTATAGACAAATATCCATTATATTTTTCTGCAATTAATTTCATACTTTTCATACCGAATCCGTGATACATCTTGTTCTCCTTCGTGGTGGAAGGCAGCTCGGAATCAAAGTGAAGTTCTCCCTCATAGTGATTCTCCGAATGAAGGATTACATGCCCTTTCTCCCGGCGTACTTTCAAACTGATATAGCGCCAGTCCTCGTTCGTAACCTTATCAATGGCTTCCAGCGCATTGTCGATTACATTGCCGAACAACGAATATATATCAGAGGCGCTCATAAAAGAAAGTGCTCCTCCGTCAATCATATAATCCAGCTGAATACCTTTCTGTTCACATAGCAGGAGCTTCTGTGTAAGTAATACATCCAATGCGTCACTTCCGGTACGTACCGACATATCATAGATGGAAATCGCTTTCTTAAGTGAGGCCAGCTCCTCCGGTTCAATCTTATCGCCCAGAAGCGCAATCTGTTTCTTCAGGTCATGGCATTTAATATTAATCAATTGAATATTTTCTTCAGTGACTGCCAGCTGTTCCTTCTGCTGATGCAGAATATGGTTAAGAACCGCATTACTCTTTTGAACCCGCTCTCTGTTCACTAACTCACTCTGGAGTAACAGCAGGAAGAAACAAGCACAAATATCAAAGAGCACATAAATCAGGTGCAGCTCTTTTCCGATAGCAGCACTGTATTGATTAAACAGATTCTGAAACAGATTTACACATAACAGCATACCCAGCAGAACCCCAAGTACCGTCACGCCGCTAAATCCAACATCAAAATTATGAATGAATTTACGAATGAATAAAAAATAGAATGATAAATAGATAACCGTTATCAGAATCAGATAGAGAATGCCATTGGCTCCGTCAATGGTTCCGGCCGTTAATACGCCGTTTGTTAACATGCCGCCTGCTAACATGGATAGTAAAAACAATATTAACGCAGCCAACTTAAAAGTAATATGCTGTACCAGGCCAGCCGCTGTCATCAAAAAAAATATATGATACTTCGCAGCCCGAAAACAAAGCATAATAATACCCATACTAAGAAAAAAGAAAAGTATGTATCGCAGAGTTTCCGCCCACAGATTCCCCACAATAAAACGATTCCATAATAACGAAACGGAAATCAGTACTGCAATACCGCCAATGATATACCGCCGGAAATGCTGCTGTTTTTTTAAATGCCAGGTAAACATCAATGCAGTAATCAGTAATTCAAATATAAACCCATTTCCACTGAAAAAATCATACCAAGTCATATTACATTCTCATTTCCAATATTCTCTGCCATTTCACTCATAAAAATTTTTTTACGAAGCCGGCTGATGGAAAGCTTGCTGCCGTCACTTAGAAGCAGAGTCAATCCCTCTACTGCCATAATATGCTTTGTATTCACCAGATAACAATTCTTGCAGCGCAGAAACCCATGCTTTTTCAATGTTTCCTCTACCTCCAGAAGTGTACCGCTTCCGTTATATACACCACTCTCCGTATGAAAGAGCAGCTTATGTCCCATGACTTCTATATATCTGATCTCCCTAAGAAGAAAACGCCTCACACCACTCTGCTGTGTAACCATAATTGTCTGAGAGTCGTTATCTCTGCGGGTGACTGCCTTTTTCATCCTTCTTTCAAAATCGCCGTAACGCAGTGGTTTTATTATATAATCCAGAGCATCCACCTCATACCCCTTTGATGCATATTGTACCATATTAGTAACGAAGATCAGCACCACCTGTTGATCCAACTGCCTAAGCTGCCTGGCTGCATCCATGCCATTCATAAAAGGCATTTCAATATCCATAAACACAATATCGTATGTGGGCCGATAATGATCAATAAAGTCCATAGCATCACCAAAGGCATCAATGCTGATTGGGATATTATATTGATCAGCATATTTTTCCAGATATTCTGCCAGTTTATTGGCGGCATTCTGCTCATCCTCAACAATTGCTATCTTATACATA
>Ga0153941_1000308_pt1 | contig 21846 bp, 17 predicted proteins | sample TSNJ025MetaG_FD_104733 | JGI IMG/M metagenome (GOLD analysis project Ga0153941, IMG submission 104733) | Attine ant fungus gardens microbial communities from New Jersey, USA - TSNJ025 MetaG | ecosystem: Host-associated > Fungi > Mycelium > Unclassified | place: USA: New Jersey, Brendan T. Byrne...
ATTCAATTTCGTCCTGGTATGGGCTCCGTGGAATTCCCGAGCCTGACTGAGCTGTAAAACATATGTGTGCGCCCACTTCCTGTTCTGTATACCTTCTGCACCATCCCTTAAAATACCTGCCTGATGTCTCGTCCGGATTTTTCAATACCCCTTAAGTACACTAAACAGCAGTATAACGCAAAACTGTAGCGAAAATTCACATTTACCTTGACAAATAAATAAAAATAAGTTATAACAAATATACTTAATCTCAGGAATCGAGGCGAGAACAATTAAAAACATATTAAATAACAAGGCGGTACAATCTGTTCTGCAAGCGCTGCCTTTCCTGGTAATGATAATTATGATTATTGTTTTTCTGCTGTCAGGTGATAAGTTTACGGTAGAAAACCTGCTGTTATATACACCTGAAAATTATTTGCTGGCAGCGGCATTTGTACTGTTATTATTTGTGGTCAAAAGTGTATCGGTCATTATGCCGATCATGGTTCTGTATATAACCACAGGGTGTATTTTTCCCTTGTTGCCCGCATTGCTGATCAATTTGACCGGTGAGATTATATGTGTAATAATCGCTTACTGGGTGGGACGTTATTCGGGTTCAGGTCTGGCTGAGAAGCTGATACTGAAATATCCAAAAGTTAAGGAGCTTTCAGATAAACAGCAAAGAAATGACTGGTTTATTTCCTATTTTCTTAGGATATGCCCTATTCCTCACAGTGCTGTCAGCTTATATCTCGGCTCTATGAAAATATCCTTTCATAAAATGCTTTTAGCAGGATTTCTTGGCGAATTGCCGGCAGTGATTTATTCCACTTTAATTGGTGCAAGCATTTCTACGCCCTCCGTTCCAATGATTGTCATATCCGCTGTGGTAACCATGACACTTTCTTTATCTTCGTTACTTATATATAAGCGTATACAAAATAATAAAAAGAAGTCAAAAGAAGCGATAACTGATGAGAACGGAGAGGTTCATTATGAAATATAAAGTATATGTGGATGGCCAGGAAGGTACAACAGGACTGGAGATTCATGAGCGGCTTTCCAAAAGAACTGATGTGGAAATATTAAAAATTGCTCCGGATAAGAGGAAGGATTTATCGGAACGTAAAAATCTGCTGAATGAAGCAGATGTTGTTTTTTTATGTCTGCCTGATGATGCCGCCAGGGAATCTGTTTCTCTTATAGAGAATCCGAATACCCGGGTCATTGACGGCAGCACGGCTCACCGCACGGCTGATGACTGGGTATATGGTATTCCTGAATTAAGCAGGGAGCATCGTGCCAGTATACAAAATGCCAAACGCCTTTCCAATCCCGGATGCTTTGCCACCGGTTTTACCATGATCATGTATCCGCTGGTTCGTGAGGGTATCCTTTCACCAGATCATCCGGTTTCCTGTCATGCTGTAACAGGATACAGTGGCGGCGGGCGCAGGCTGATTGAAACTTACCAGAATCCTGATAATAAGGAGAAGCTGGAAAGCCCTTGTTTTTATGCTTTGGGCCTTCGCCATAAGCACCTGCCGGAAATGCAGAAACGCAGCGGTCTTAATAATACGCCTGTATTTACCCCTATTCTGGGTAATTATTACCGGGGAATGACTGTAGCGGTTCCTGTTTGTGTTTCACAGCTTTGTAAAAAAATGTCTGCTTCCGAAATGCAGTCCTTTTATGCGGACTATTACGCAGGACAGTACTTTGCATCAGTTATGCCATTCGGCGCAGAAGCAGAGCTTGAATGGGGGTATCTGAATGCGGAAGGATGCAATCATACCAACCGCATAGAATTCTTTATCACCGGACATGAAAACCAGATCCTGATAGCCGCCAGACTGGATAATCTGGGTAAGGGTGCTTCCGGTGCTGCTATCCAGAATATGAATATTATGTTGGGAACTGATGAAACTTATACTTTACAATAATATAAACATAAAAAGGCTGCCTGATTGCCTGGGCAGCCTTTTTTAATCATCACTAACACTCATTGCAGCAGATAAATGTCTCTGCATGCTGAATCCTATCCAGTCTCGTCATGAGTTTCGCATATATACTCTATCCTGGGACTTCGTGTCTGGAAAATATACTTATTCCATCAACGCAACTTTTTCCTTTATAATTGAACCTAATATTTCTCCTGCTCTACTCATTCCCGCTGCTTCAAGATCTGCAAGCATTTTATCATATTTAGCGTCAAACTCCGCCGGTTTGCAGATTACACTGCTGATCAGGCCTGACCATGTGATCTCATCCAACTGCTGGACAATCTCCTCATATTCCGCAGTTTTCGCATATGCCCAAGATGGAGAATATAAAGGAGTTTCGAACTCGTCCGGCTGCGGGAAGATATCTACTAACAGTTCTACATTCCATGCCTCACATGCTGCTCTTTGCTCTTCGTTATATTCTGCAATAACAGCATCCCTGCTGGTTCTTGTGTAAGTACTGCCGGTAGGATCAACCACGCCGTCTCCATATCTGGGGAACGGATGCTCATAGTTCCCTACGCCGGTTTTCTTTTTGTAGTCCTTATCTGTCTGTTCCCATTGTATTTCCTCTTCCGTACGATAACGATGCCCTTCTTCATCCAGAAAATAATTTTCTCCTTCAATTCCCCAATGACGAAGTATCATACCCTCATCCGAGCACATGTAATCCAGGAACTTAATTGCTAAAACCGGATCTTTACATGAGGTGCTAATACCGATACCCTGTCCGGTTATAAGACCTCTGTACATCAGAGAAGCACATTTTAGACTCTCATCGGCGGTAAATGGCAGAACTGCATAGGTTTTATCATATTTCCCATCTGCTTGTAAAATCTTAATTGCATCCCAATAATCCCATTCTGCATCCATGATCGATAATACTCTTCCTGAAGCAATCTTAGCCACATAATCTTCATGGGTCTGCGTCGGAAACTCGTTATCTAAAATTCCTTCATTAAACATTCTGTTCAGCCAACGGTAATATTCTTTTTCTTCCGGCCTGAAGAAATGGTACTGGAGATTATAATCCTCATCAACATACCACTGCCCATTATCCTGCTGCCCACCATTAATGAAAAAACCCGGATTACCAAGGGTAATCATCCATCTCCAGTCTGCTGCGGAAAGAGTCAAACCGATTGTCTCCAGTCCATCCTCAGTGGCAGGATGCTCTGCTATATAGCTTTTCAGCATATTTTCATACTCTTCCAGGTTTTTAGGATAATTATAATCATTCTCCTTAATAACATCCCACTGCATCTGCATAGTTCCATCAGTTTTATATGATACGCCACCTACACCATATGAGGAAAGGGTATAAATAGAAGGATCCTCCGTGGAGTATTTCAGCTTATCAAGTTCTTCTCCATAGAACCTCTTAATATTGGGTCCATATTCTTCAATCAAATCAGTCATATCTATCAAAGCTCCCGCTTCTACCAGAGCGACGATTCCGTCATCGGAAAAGATGAGATCCGGGTAATCCTGCTCTGCGATCATCAACGGGATTTTCTGGTCATCGGAAGATATACTGTACTCAATTTTCAACTTCACTCCGGTAGCTGCCGTAATGGCCTGCGCTACCGGATTATTAAAGAGATCTTCCTCACCGCCGCCGCAATAATATCTCAGCTCAACTACTTCGCCGCTGTCCGTACCCCCTGCTTCCGATGATCCGGCTTCTGATTGTGTACTGCTGCCACTTTCCGAGTTTGATGACGGCGATGGCTGTTTACCGCAGCCGGATATCAGCATACAGCCTGCCAATGCCATAACCATTAACGACTTCACTTTTTTCAGTTTCATAATAATCCTCTCTTTCTTAAATATATATAATTAATTTTATATATTTACACTTTAATAAAAATTAATCTTTTACGGCTCCAAGGGTCATTCCGCCTACAAAGTACTTTTGAAGAAACGGATATACCACAAGAATGGGAACCGTTGCTATAATCGTGATTGCCATTCGGACTGATAAAGGAGAGACAGCGTTCTTCAACTGCTCAGCATTTGCAGAATGAGGATCAATTTTAATGGTCGCCTGCTCCATAATCTCATACAATACATACTGCAAGGTAGGGAGCTTACGGGCATACAGATAAGTATCCATAAAGGAATTCCACGCACCAACCGCACAGAATAGAGCTACAGTAGCAATAACAGGAGTACATAGAGGCATAATAATCCGCATCCAGATATAAAAATCATTAGCTCCATCAATCATAGCCGCTTCCTGAAGCGATATTGGGATACCTTCCATAAAGGATCGGATCAATATAATATTGAACACTCCCACCAAACCGGGAATAATATATACTGCAAAATTATTACCCAATCCCAAAGTTCTGGTGATAAGCAGATAATCCGGTATCAGACCTCCACCCACATACATAGTAATGACAAACAGGAGGGTAAAAAACCGGTTAAAATAAAAGTCCTTCCTGCTTAGCACATAAGCCACCATGGAAGTACAGATCACGCCGGTCAGGGTTCCGATTACCGTTCTCGCAACCGACATGATGAATGGCGACATTAAGTCTTTTTCCGTGAAGATGTACCGGTAATTACTTAGCGTAAAAACCCTGGGAACGATAAAATTCACATTTCTCATGGTATCGGTGGGATCGTTAAACGATATGGCTAATACATTTAAAAACGGATACACCGTAGTAATTATTATCAACAGGAAAAAGAAAACTAAAATAAAATCAAATGCAGTCACTCCATTCTTCCTGTGTCTTACAGAACTTCTCATGTGAAATCTCCTTTCAGACTAATCTGCTTTCTCCCAACCAGCCTGCAATCTTATTGGCAATCAGAAGCAATGTTATACCGACCACGGACTGGAACATTCCGATGGCAGTACCGACCCCGTAATTATTGTTTCCGATTCCTCTTATATAGGCAAACCAGGAAAGAACCATGGTATGATCCTGAATAATACCATTGCTCAGCAGCATCTGCCGTTCCATACCTACATTCAAGGCTCCGCCGATGCTCATGATTAATAATACAATTGCCGTAGGCTTAATTCCCGGAAGTGTAATATGCCACATTCTCTGAAACCGGTTCGCTCCATCTACCTTGGCAGCCTCATATAACCCCTGGTCAATTCCCGCCATAGCGGAGAGATAAATAATAGCATCCCATCCAACTTCTTTCCAAATGTTAACAAAACAGATAACCACCCAGATCAGCATGGAATTTGTGGACATCAGATTAAGCTTTGTACCAGCTATGGTATCCAGTACACCGCCGGCATTTAAAAACATTTTTGCGATACTGGCAACTATAACCCATGAAACAAAATGAGGCAGATATGAAATTGTCTGTGTTATTTTTTTAAAGCGAATAAATCTTAATTCATTTAGTAATACAGCGAAAAAAATCGCAGAAAAAGTTCCCAATGCAATTCCAAGAATACTGGTACCCAGTGTATTGATCAAAGTCTGGGTGAACAACCTGTCTGAAAATGCTTTCGTAAAATTAGCAAATCCTATAAACTCCCGATCCCAAATAGACAGTGCAAAGGTGCTTGGCCTGACATCCTGGAAAGCCATGGTCCAACCCCATAATGGTAAATACTTAAAAATAATCAGCCAGATGACAAATGGGACTGACATACATAATAAATATCTCTGCTTCCACATTAATTTCAAGCTAAAGTGCTGCTTCTTGATGGTATCTGCTCTTGCTTTTTTAACCTTCATACAATCTTCCCTCACTTTCTTAAATTATTATAAAAAAAATTGTACAGTAAAAATACCCCGCTTATCTCAGTTTATTATCCCCTTATTTATTAGAAAAAAACAATTCATATTTTGCTGTAATGCAAAACATGAACTGTTATTTCGTAACAGTAACAGTCCTTACTGCCAGACTGTGTATTGTTTTATCCTGAGATTTCATAATAGCATTTTTTCACTTGTTTTCTTTTTCGTATATTCTTTGGGACTGACACCAACATACCGTTTAAATATTATATAAAAACGGTCAAGATCGCCGCAGCCAACTTCTTCCGCAATCTGATATACTTTTAAGTCTGTTTCATACAACATTTTTTTAGCCTGGGAAATACGTATCCTATCGAGGGTATTTTTAAAGGTCTCTCCGGTTTCCTCTTTAAAAACAGTACCCAGATATGTACTGTTATAATGGAATAATCTTGCGATATCTTTTAATCTCAAATCTTTTTGATAATTATTCTCCATATAATGGCATATCCGACTTACGACAGAATTGGAGTTATTTTGTACTATATACCGACACATCAACTCCAGCAGCTCACCGAACAACTCCATTAGTTCACCAAATCCACCGGCAGAAATCATTTGCTCAAGTTTATCCTCAACCATCGTTTCCATATCCCTGCCTGCTTTATACTTTTTAAATAACCGTTCCTTGAGCAGCACCACATTATAAGTCAATTGCGCTTTGATTTCCGATTCCTTAATCATCTGTCGGATACAGAATTTCCTATATTTCTCCGCTGAATCCCGTATTCCGTCCAAATCCCCGATTTCCAAAAGTGTGACCAGATGTTCAATACCGTTATTTCCGCTTTCCCTTCCGTAAATCTTTAAAAAGTCCGGTGAAATCACATGCAAACCATGAAAGAGAAATTCGTTCTCCAACAGATACCGCGCAAATTCGTAGGAAAAGCATAAATCATACCAACTCGTTACATCATGTCCTACTGAAATCCGATAGGTTTTGCCAAACCTTTTGTTAACTCTTTCGTTTTCTATCTGCAGGATTTCCACCCATTCATGGTAATGCTTCCCATGGCATATCAGCACCATTTCCCTGTCCATTATAACCTTCTCCATATCGGCTGCCCATCCGCGCGGGAATGCTTCCATACTCTCTTTATCCCAGTCCGCATCTCCCTGTCCTGCTTCCCTTACGATTACAGCGCAGTATGGTTTTGCACTTAATTCCAGGCTATACAACTTTAGCTGGGATTCTATGATCTGACGCTCCTCCTTATTAAACAGTATCCTGCGGAGTAAATCTTCTTTTGCAAACTTATGTATTTCTTCCCGCTTCTGATGGTCTTCATAAATGTTCTGAACAATCCTGGCTAACTCCCTTTCGTCCACAGGCTTAAGAAGGTATTCCTTCACGCCAAGTGATATGGCAGATTTTGCAAACTCAAATTCTGAAAATCCTGTCAATATGATAAAGTGTCCTTCAAACTGGTTATTTCTGGCTTCACGGATTACTTCTATTCCGCTGAGCCCCGGCATCTTAATGTCCACCAATACAAGCTGAGGCTTAAATCTTAAAATTTTTTCCAGGCCGTCTCTTCCATCAATACCCTCCGCACAAATCTCAAAACCGGCGGCATTCCAGTCAATTAAGTCCCGGATCCCATTTCTGACAATTTTTTCATCGTCAATAATAATAACCTTATACATGTATCTTACCTCCCGTAAGGTATGTGTATCATTACTTTGGTACCTTTTCCCTTTATACTGTCCAGCTTCAGACCGTAAGCCTCTCCATAATAAAGCTTAAGCCTTTGATGAACATTATTGACTCCGATATGACTGCGGTTCTCATAATCCTCATTTTCCAGCGAATCATGCAGCTTCCTTAAATATTCTTCTTCTATACCCAGGCCATCATCTTCAATGGTGATTATTATCACGTCATCTCTGTGCGTGACATCAATCCATATATGCCCGGTGCCTTCCTTGGCTTCCAGACCATGTATAATGGAATTCTCCACAATGGGCTGAAGAATCAAAGGAAGTATAAGCTGCTCACGTAATATGTCTTCTACGGAGAAAGCATATTGTATCCTGTCTCCAAACCGATATTGCTGTATCATCAGATAGTTTTCCAACAGTTCAATTTCTGAATTGATTGATGTGGGTTCATTTCCACTCTGTATATTATATCTGAGAATCCTGGAAAGTATCTTAACCAGCTCTTCAATCTCATATTCCTTGTTTTCCCTGGCTTTCATCCGTATCGTTTCTAATGTATTATAGAGAAAATGAGGATTAATCTGGCTGGCCAGCATTTTAAATTCCGCATCTTTCTGCTTGGTTTTAAAACGTTCCTTCTGCAGCTGTTCCCGGTAAATTTCCATTAATAATTTTTGAATACTATAGATCATTGCATATAGATATTCATATAGTTTACTGATTTCATCAGTACCCTCTATCTTTTTCACAAGATCAAAATTTCCCTCCGCCGCTTTTTGCATCTGTATGCGGAAGCTTTCTACTCTGCTGCTGTACGTTTTTGAAAATAATACAATCAAAATCCCTGCCGCTGCCATACCCATCAGACAAATCAATATACCTCCCTGTCTTTTCGTATTCACTTCCTTCAGCATATCCTCATAGGAAAGAATACTCATAATCTGAATATGATTGTTACTTTCAGGAAGTGCAATACTCATACCTGTCAGGACATATTCCTTTCCACGGCTTCTGATATTCCTGCTGGTAATTTCTTCCTGCACGGGAACGTATTCTTTCCACTCCTCCAGATCTGTGCCTTTCTGTGAAACATATAATGGGGTTTCACCATCCAGCAGAATAATGATATTATCCGTCCTTTCATTTATTATATCCAGAATTACCCTGTTTCTTAAATAGATCACCAGTACACCGACAGGTTCATGTTTTGAGGTGCTGAGTAACCTTGCCATTGCTAAATATTCATCCTGGGGCAGTACGCCGCTTTGCATACACCATAAAACGGCACCTCTTTTCGCTATTACCTCCTGATACCATTCCTTGCTCTCTATCTCTTCATTTACCTTTACAAAATGAGAGTTTCCTTTTAATGATTCATTATCAATAAAAATAGAAATTCTTTGTATAATATTGCTATTGTGTTTTCCATAATAAATAAATGAATCATAATTCATAATGTCATTTACATTTTCCTGATAACTATCGTATTCCTTCCCTGCAATTTTCTCCAGCTCCTCATCAAAATAGAAATATTTTGATATGGATATAGCCATATTAAGCTCTTCTTTCAGCTGCTTTCCCATAGCAGAAATCTCATCCACTGCAGCGTTCTTTTCCTGCTGTATCAGTATGTCACTCAAGCTCAAGACTAAATATACCTCTGCGATCAGCATTGGAGTGACTCCACATAACAGATAAATGATAAGCAATCGATAAATCAGTTTTATTCCCAACATTTTGTGTATAATTCTCTTAACCATTGCTATTATATTCGTCATATTCCCGCCCTGTGTTAATACATTTTCTGTGGTACGACAAATACAGCGGTATCATACCTCACATCGTTATCGCATTACATCCCGTTCTATTCATTTTATCACAATCATCCCGAATCTACAAACATTCTCTATATTAGCAAAATAGTGGTGTTGACTACTATAAATATGTATTACAGAACTTCAAAAAAAAAAGTCTGCCTGAATAATCAGGCAGACTTTTTGCAATAATCAATGGGATTCAATCATCCAGTGTCCGTAAATCCACTCGACTGTTCCTGACATATAAAATACAGGTAACAGCCAACACAAGGCATGTGATTATACCATACAAAAGATGCTGGGATCCAGCAGGAATAATAAATACCGCAATCATCGGAATTATAGTACTTACCATGGCGATCAACATGGCGATCAGAAGAGCTCCGCCCTGTTTTACCGCAGTCTCTTCCTTCTCCCATTTAAAAACCGGCATTTTACTATTGATCGTAATACCAAATACGGTGAATAACAGGATATAAGCAAGTGGTACCAATATGAGCCATACCATATCAAGTACAGAACCTTTCAGGCTGAACAACAGTAAGATTTCTGAAATAAGATAGCAGGGCAATGCAACGGTCAGGTTAACCATCATCTTACCATCAAATAACTGTCTGGCACGGATCGGCAGGCTTAATGACAGCCACCATTCTTTTCCTTCCATGGAAATCGTGCAGTTTGTTGTAGAGGACATACAACCGAACATAGCCAGGAGAAGTGGCATTGCCTTGGTTACAATATCGGAAAACTCCATAAGCTCTTCCACTTTTTCCGCCCCAAAAACAGCGACTGCTGCTGCCAGCAGAATCATAATCAGATAAATAATCAGGGTATTCAACACATATATGCTGGAGGAAAAATACCTGGCCAGTTCTTTTTTGTAAAGTGCCTTAACAGGACTTAACTGGTATAGTTCCTGCATTTCGTACTTCGCTCCGCTTTTATGGGTATATAATATGCTGCTGATTGCCAGGAATTCCTTCTGTACCAGGGCGATCAGAAGGAGGAATGGACAGGCAGATACCAGCAAAAACAGCAGGCCTGAAAGGAGATTTCCATAAGAAACTGCTTCCATGAATAATCTGGCCGGCGGATACATACCGAAAATCTGGCTTTCCACCATTTCAAGCAGATCTCCCAGTATTTCTTCTGTAATCGTTATCTCAGTGGCTGTTCCGGAAAGAGACAGGGATAATAAGATAATCACAAGTGTCACCCCAATCGTCATGACAATTGTAACCAGGTTTTTATGCTTCATTCTGGAACTAACCGCTGTAATCAGTGCCCCCACTGCCGTGGCAATCGTCAGGGGGAGTAATGGAACAAGCAAAATACCTATAAGATACAACAGATAATAGCCAATCCCCTTACCCATCATCACACCGCTGATAATGCCCGCCGGCAGCATGATTATAAACCCAAACGCCACATCCATCACATACATATTCAAAAAACGGCTGACTACAATAGCTGTGGGCGATACCGGAAGGGATGCCAGCATATCATACGTTTTCATCTCAAATATTACACTGCCTGCCTTTATCATTGTAAAGAACAGTACCACTATACTGACAAGCGCAGCGGTAACAGCCGGAACCATATCTCCCATTCCCAGTAAAACCATTCCAAAAGAAATGATTCCCATATATGCGGCAAATATCAAACCCACGAACAGATAGGACGAAAGCATTAATATCAGGTTATTTCTCTTTTTTTTATCCTTACCATATCTGATCTGATTAAATCCACCTGTATTTAACAGCTGTATTTTAGTAAGCAAATATATCTGTTTCAACATAATTACACCCCCTGTCCGCTTTAGCCTTCGATTTCCAGAAAAAGCTCTTCCAGGGATTTATCCTGTACCACTTCCTCCGTGCTGCCTGTTACCACCAGGCTGCCGTTTTTGATGATTGCCACCTTATTGCACAGCTTTTCAGCCACCTCCAGAACATGGGTGGAAAAGAAAATAGCGGCGCCTTCCCTGCACAGCTCCTGCATGATTTCCTTCAGACGGGCTGATGCCTTCGGATCAAGACCAACAAAAGGTTCATCCAGAATCAGCAGTCTGGGCTGATGAATTAATGCGGAAATCAGGGCAAGCTTCTGTTTCATGCCATGGGAATAAGAGGATACCAGATCTCCCAGGGCGGGCGTCAGTTCAAAAACTTCTCCGTATTTACGGATTCTCTCTTCTCTTTCCGTTTGGGAAACTCCAAAAATATCCGCTATAAAATTCAGATATTGTATGCCGGTTAAGTATTCGTAAATATCAGGATTGTCCGGAATATAGGCAATTTTCATCTTACATTCCTGGGCTTTGTCCTTTATGGACAGCCCATCAACCAGAATCTCCCCTTCTTCAAAATCAATGATTCCCACTGCGGCTTTGATGGTTGTGGTCTTACCGGCACCATTATGTCCGATGAAGCCATAAATATCGCCTGCTTCAATGTTCAGGCTTAAGTTTGATACTGCTCTTTTGCCGCCTTTATAGGTTTTTGATAAATTGTTGATATACAGCATATGATACCCTCCATAATAATAATTGATCTGTTGATTCATTGTTACGATTCGGCCTGGTATAACAGGGGCCGGACAGCAAAGATTACATTTCCGTCGGCTTATATTACATCCTCAGTACCCTCCTCACAAGGGGAAGATATCAATGTAAAACGTCTCATTCTTCGCCCCGGCTCCGGTGGATTCTGGGCACTTTTATTAATGATCTGCCCCATTTCTTTTAATACTTCCATAAACTCCTCATCAGTAAGCATAAGGGTAGATGCGGCTACTGCAAGCATATCCTTTACCGGATCCACTTCTTTATTCGCAGCAAAATATCTTTGAAAAGATCCCATGATTGACAGCAATGATGTCTGTATTATTAATGCAAGCTCCTCCTGTTCGGGATTATTCCCCATGGAATAAGAAGCCAGTTTATAGATCTTTTCAGTGGTTCCGCGTATTTTCTTTTCCTCCGCCACCTCTATTGCACCTACTTCCAAAAGAGTTTTTGTATGCCTGTATAAGCTTGCTTTCGGTACATCACTTAACTCCATATGGATTTCTCCCGTACTTCCTTTTTCGTGCACCGTTAAATATTGAATGATCCTTTGCCGTATCGGATTCATGATTGCTTCAATAAAATCCTTATTCATATCCTCACTCTCCCACAGTCCTTGGCCAATATTCATTTTGCACATAGATATTCTTATACTGCAAAATAAAACTTATTATCATTATTGCTAATATTAGTTAATATGATTATATTATCATTTATGATAATAGTCAAGTACTTTTACATCATGTGTATCAAATAAAATAGTTGCAGTTCACGCCTGCAGTGCTAACAGGAACATAAAATATTGTCATATAGTTGAATAATAATCAGTGATTAATTTTATTTTATTCTGACAATTATCGATTTTGTTATAATGATTCCATCATTTTATGTCGATAATGATTATATAAACAAGGCGCAATTGAAATACGCATCCAAGGAGGGATTAACGCAGCAAACGGAGTTTCTGGTATTTTAAAAGTGTATTCAGTTATGATACTTCCCAAGATCAAAGACGACCGAAAAGAGCGAAGACAGCAGGATGCTCATCATTATCAGGGATCCACTTTTGCCTCCATATTGGAAAAGGCAGCTGGGGAACACCTGGCTGATACTGATTCTTATGAGAAATCCGACAGTATTTGTTGTATCACTAATACCTATGGCATTGATCTTAAGCATCACAGTTATCATTATCAAAGCAGGGAATACTCATACTGAAGAGAATTACAAAGTTCATCACAACGAAAGAAATGAGGCTGACACTATTTTGTGTACAGCCTCATTTTACATATTGCACTCGCCAAATGCTTCGCGCTTGGCTCGCTGCTTTCATTATATCATGAGCTTCGCTCATGATCATGTTGCACTCGCCAAATGCTTCGCGCTTAGCTCGCTGCTTTCATTAGATCATTTTAATTACAGATTTGATAACTTCATCCTTACGGTTTAAGCTGTAATCAATTGCTTCGATACAATCTTTAAATTCAAACACATGGGATACCACTTTGCTGACCGGTATAATACCTGATGCCACCGCGGCAATGGCTTTCGGATACAGATTTCTATAGCGGTATACCGAATAAACGGATCCCTCCATTGCATTCAAGGATGCCACATCCAGCTCCAGATGGGGTTCCGGTGATACTCCCACAAGCGTAACCTTACCGGCCCTTCTTATTAATTTGCAGGTCTGCAATGTGGTATGCCGATTCCCGGCGCATTCATAGACCTGGTCCACTCCGCCTCCCGGTAATGCTGCTGCAAATGCTATAATATCCTCTTCTTTGGCATTAAATACTCTGGAAGCACCCAGCTCAGCGGCTCTTTCCAGACGCTTCTCCATCACATCAACGGCATAAATCTCACTGATGCCTCTTGCCTTTAAAGCCATGATCGTCACTAATCCAATACAGCCGCAGCCCAGTACGATTGCCGTTTCTCCCAGCTTAGCATTCGACAGCTCGCAGGCATGCATTCCAACTGCCAATGGCTCGATCAATGCACCTTCCATGGTATCCACATTTTCCGGCAGCTTAAAGCACATAGCAGCATCATGGGTACAATACTCTGCAAAAACGCCGTCCTTCTCTCCGGGTATTGCCATAAATTTCACACTTTTACAGAGATTATAATGTCCCGACCGGCAATCTGTACATTTACCGCAAGGAATACCCGGCTCTATGGCAACCTTATCTCCGATATCAAATCCTTCCACACCTTCACCTATAGCAGATACTACTCCTCCCGGTTCATGACCCAGAATCAACGGACCATCCGGAACCCAGTTCGCCAGTCTTCCCTCATCATAAAAGTGAAGATCGGAACCGCACACACCCACATACTGAATCTTAACCTGAAGCTCGCCTCTTTCCGGCTGTGGGATATCATATTCCGCCCATTCAAGCTTCTGCTTACCTGTCATTACACAAACCTTCATTTTTCCTTTCATTTCCGTTACCTCCTGCCTTTTTATTATTGATAATCTATTATGTGAACCTCACATGACTAAAATCACGTGCTTCATGGGTCACCCCATAAATTTCCTGTTTCTCAGACTTTGTAATCACCATTTCCACAGTCATACAATACGATAGTCCCTACCGGATTGTTCAGTATCCTCCATCCCATGAAGTTGGATAGACTTGACTGCATATAAGACCAGGTTTAACATATGTATGTGTAAAAAAAGATATTACGGCAAAGTTTCATACAGTATTTTTGTTACCTCAACAGTTTTTACGCTCATACACTCAAATAATGTTTCATCAAATATCGCCAAATTAAAACCATCCTCCCTTAAAGTGCTTGCATACTCCACACCATCATAACCTTGGCTCTTAATAAATTCAGAAATATATTGTGTTGGAAGATACTCTAACGAGCTATCGCTTCTTCTAAGCGGTTTTGCGATCTCTAGAGCCATTTCCTGAAATACCTTTCTATTAGCTGCATATTTTTCAAGTTCACTCCCATATAGGAAAGGACTTGTCCTTGCAATACCTGAGAGATTCACAACCCTTATATCTCGTTTTGCCTGAAATTCACCAATAGTAATATAATCAAACGTATTAGCGCGAACTTCATTTAAGACTGTCTTTTCATCAGAAGATAAATATAGAACCCCAATGCCTTCTGGATTAACACGCCCTGCGCTTCGTTTTCCTTTCGGCGGAGCGTACATTTCGCTTATAGGAAAACCGTTTTCTTCCGATGAAATCCGCGCTCTATATAATTGCGTACTCCTTGAATAACCTTTTGCTACAATTGATAAAAAGGAGGCAAATGTATCAGCATTGAACAAACCACTATGAAATCGATTTGTATACTTTATTGAATCCGCAAAGCTATTCCAGCTATGCCCTCGAACAACGCCAAACTCATTAAGGAATTCCTCGTCCGCGAGCTGAGGTATAATCACTCTTTTTGAAAATATACTGGCATCGGCATTGTAAATTGTAGAACACAACTTAATTGTTAATGCTTGTATCACTTCCGCTCCCGCGCTGAATATATCCCAATCATCACGTAATGATTCTTTAAGCAGTGTTGCTTCCACAGAATCAGAAATTGAATATGATTGTACCAAACTAATTATCATATCAGAAATTGGATTTGGAATAACAGATATATCGTAAACAGCAACACCACTTGAAGAACAGAAGTCACAATTGCCTTTTGTTCCATATTTCTCAATAGTGTTGCGGATATGAGAATCTTTAAAGCATTCAATGCAACAATTCATTTATACAAACCTCCGTCAAGAAATTTACCCATCAACTCTAAATGGTGCATTATTGATAGCTTCTTTATTGTGGGAAGTCCAGGATAATACCCGCTGTCTGCATGACTCAGCAATGTTGACAAAGCCGATGTAAGTTGTCTTGACTGTCCGTTTCTAAACCATGTTGACAGCTTTGATACTGCTTCATAGAATTTTCCGGCAACGTCTTCAATACCATCGTTAGAATCTGAAACAAAATGACGAATTCTCAAAGTATTATCATCAGAGAAATATACAATATGAATCGCTACAGCCCAGGGAGCAAAACCACCACTTTCATAATTATCTCCTATGATAGAATAGTCTCCGAAACCTACATATCCTTCACTCTTAAAGTAAAGATGGTCTTCTGAAAAGAATTCATCTTCCTTTTTAAGATAATCAGCATTCTTGTCTTGCTTAATGAATTTATCTTCGAAAAGCACTTTATTATTACTGACCGCACGTCGTATCTGCCGTTCATCAGGGAACAGTGTATATTTCGGCTGATTATCCGTAAACAGACTCCTATATGTATCAAGGTAGTCTCGATTGATTAAAATCGCCATTACCTCCTTTTCACATACTCCCTGTTCGGTAAGTCTGTTAAAAAGTTCATTCGCGTTTTTATTTAAAATCATTGAAGGAATAACATAATTTGAAACAACAGACAAAAGTTTGGTAATAGCAGAACTGTCCGTTAAATCACCAACATTGGGATTAAGTATAAGGGCAATGGGTAAACATTTTTCGTTATATGCCTTTATCGTTCCGTTAAATGTAGGACTTGCTTTCACAGGTTCTACCACGGGAATAACAGAATTGCTGATCAATCTCTTTTGTGCCAATTCTTTCAACGCAAGCAGTTCATATTGCCTGCCTCTAAAAAATGGAAAATACATATTACTACCCCCTGTATGCTGTTTGAAGTAATTGGTTTATATCTGGTATTTTACGGGTGAGACCAGAAAAATAGATAACAGATTTTAATTCGGCTGGGATACTTTCAAAAGTGGTTTTTGAAATTTTATTACGTTTTTTTAGTTCTTTGAATACCAGACTTTGTGCTTTAATAATCGGAATTCGCCTAAATTGTTTAAGACACTCTTTGAAGTGGAATACAGGTGCAACCTGCGGTATCTCTCCATAATAGTGGAACAGGATATTCTCATATTCGCTTTTCCGAAGTAAATTAAAGATGCAACTGTAGTCAAGATAATCGTCAAACTGCTTTGGTTCACGTCCGCTTGTTTTGCTAAAAATTGTATCATGTTCAGAGAGAACATATATTCCAACAGCATTGCCCATATCCCCGAGCGTACTTAATATCCGTTCCACGTGGTTACGTTCATGTTCAGATGCTAATACAGATACCTTACTGAAGGCCTTGTAATAATCAATAAGCTGATCACTTAACCTTTCAAAATTGTCAAGGTCTGACTTTATCTCATATACCCGCCCCTCGCCGTTAATCATAACAAAATCAGCTATATGGCGGCCAATCCGCACTTGCGATAAGGCAGTAGTAGTATTTACACTGTGTATACCTACAAGAAGTTTATTTAGCAATGTATTCATATAATAATATTCGTTTCTGTATGCCTTACTGAGATGAGCGTATATTTCAGTTATAATTTCACCATGCGTCTTATGTTCAGGATCATTTATATATCTTTGTGCTATTGTATCAAACACCTTATTAGAGCCGTGTTGTATCAAATCTCCTATAACCTTGCGAGTGAAAATGAGGTTCAGCGCTCTATTGTTATCAGCCATATTCAACACCTCTTCTTTCTCTTTGCCACCTTCGTATGTCCGTCAATTATTTTTAATATATCCTCGTCTCTGCACTCTTTACCGATAGTATAGCATTAAAATCCAAACATTTCCACCTAAAAAATTTCAAAAATGGTTACCAATCTCGAGGTATCGGGAGAAAGTCCGTACTGACTGCTTACATCAGCGATTGTCATAGCAAACCTTCTTGTTTGCGGCTGAACTGTTACCCGGTATTGACATTTTCCATCTGTTTTAGTATAATGACCATACTGACCATTAATCAATTTATTAGTCACTATGTGAAAGAAAGGAACTGACCAATATGTCCCCACGCAGCTTAACCCAACAGGAAAAAGACAGGCAATATACAAAAATTTTCGAAAAAGGAAAGGAGGTTCTCGTCAGGTATGGTCTGCAGAAAACAAGTGTGGATGATATTGTAAAGGCTGCCGGAATAGCAAAAGGTACTTTTTATGTTCACTTTAAGTCAAAGGAAGAATTTGTTCTCCGCGCGTTACATGACTTCCACGAGAGTTATCTCTCTGAAGTTGAACGGCTGGTTACAGAACACAGTACTATCCCTTTAAAAGAGCGGTTGCGTGTATTTATTAAAAAAATGTATACCGCTCCTGACTTTATGTTTTTCCTGCAAAACCATGAAGAATTATCTATTTTGCTTGACAGTATTTCTGCTGATCAGGAAACGTCAATCGAAAATTATGAACTTTCCATGTTTGCAAAGCTGCTTGACATGGCAGGCATTGACAAGCGCGTTGTAAAACCGGAGGTTTTGCACAATTATGTTCACATCATATACTTTGGATCTTGTTACAAGGAGGTCATGTCTAAGGAATATTTTGATGTTACCTTAGATGTGCTGACAGACGGCTTGATTCATTATATTTTTGGGGGTGAGAATAATGCTTTATGAAATCAGGAATCTGACAAAGACATATGGAATGAATGAAAGTCTTGTAACGGCTCTGGATGATGTTACGCTGAGCATTCCCAAAAGCCGTTTTATCGTCATTTTGGGTGCAAGCGGATCGGGAAAATCAACGCTGCTGAATATGATCGGCGGCATGGATCAGCCCACAAAAGGCTCTGTACTGTTCGGTCGTGAGGATATTTCAACCTGCAAAAAATCCAGGCTGACCACATTCAGAAAGGATAATATTGGATTTATCTTTCAAAGCTATAATCTCTTACCGGACCTAACCGCGCTGGAAAACGTGGAGCTTTCAACAGAAATGGCAAATTTATCAGCCAATGCGGCAAGCAAATCCCTGGAGCTGGTTGGCTTGAAAGAAAGACTGCATCATTTCCCTGCCCAAATGTCCGGCGGCGAGCAGCAGCGGGTATCTATCGCCCGTGCCATCGCGAAACAACCCAAGGTATTACTTTGTGACGAACCAACGGGGGCGCTTGATTTTCAAACAGGTATAAGCGTTCTGGAAGTACTGAAGCAGATACACAGGGAGCAGGAGACTTCCATCATTTTTATCACGCATAACAAGGAAATCGCAAAGATTGCCGACATGGTGATTGAGCTTAGAAGCGGCAAAATCTACAATGTAACCGAAAACCAAAACCCTTCAGACCCAGGTGAGGTGGAGTGGTGATGAAAAAAACAATGTATAAACTGCTATTTCGTAAGATATGGAGTAATATTTTCGGTCTGCTTGGTATTATCGTATTATTGCTTGCAGGGTCGGCTTTCTTCATAATCCTTAGTACAATATCTGCGAATTATGAGGAAACCGCAGCCGAATACTTTGATACGCAGCACTATGCAGATATAACGCTGTATGGACGATTTACACAAAATGATGTGGATGGGGTAAGGGATACGGAAAGTGTCCGGAAAGCACACGGAAGGTATGCCTCGGAAGTGAATACGGAAGCGGCTGCTTTTGCTGTTATTTCTTTGACGGAAGGCATTAATGTACCTTTTCTGATGGAGGGCCGTTTACCCGAAACCGCCTCCGAGTGTTTACTGCTTGACAGAAGCGCCGGGGCGATGGGGATTAGCGTTGGGGATACAGTTGTTTTGGGTGATCATGAGGTTGTGGTAACGGGGACCTGCGAATCCCCTGAGTTTATTTATGTATATAATAACAGCGTCTTTGCAGATAACAAGACGTACGGTATTATATTTGTTACGGCTGATTACTTTTCAGGAGAGTATCAGGAAATCGTTCTGATTGCTCCGAATGGAGAGGATAAAGATATAGCTGCACATGTTAACGCAAGTGCGGCAGTCAAAATGGAGGACCAGCTCAATTATGTGACATATGAAAGTGACCTGAGACAAATACAGAGCTTTGCTGCTATTTTTCCCACTGTTTTCGCCATTTTGAGTGCGGCGGTTATTTATGTTCTCTTTAAACGGACCACCACAAAGGAACATAAGCAAATCGGTATATGCAAGGCACTGGGCATAACAGATGTTCAGGTGACATTGATTTATGTAATACAGGCTGTTTTGGTATCTGTGATTGGTGTGGCTTTAGGTGGGGCTGCCGCTATGTTAATCACAAACCCTGTCATATCCGCCATGTCGTTTATGTTCATACTTCCCACTATGGGCTTTGTTTTCTATCCTGCCATTTGGGGATTGGTAATTGTTGTGGTACTGGTGTTGTGTGTATTATCTTCATTTTTGGGCGTGTACAGTGTTCTGAGACAATCACCGGCAAACGCCATGCGTCCCATTATGCCGAAAGTGAGAAAGAAAAAAAGCAAAAGGGGGGCCTTTCGCAGCCTGTCATTTAACAGCCGTTACGCCCTGACAAGTGCTCTCAGAAATAAGGGTAGATTTTTTACAGTTGTTCTGGGCATTGGTGGGGCCTGTACATTATTGATATTTTCTCTCGGGTTTCACGATTCTTTTGTCCACTCGATTAACCTGTTTTTTCATGATTTTGCACAGTATGACTTTATTATTGATTTTGACCCCATTTCATACACGATGGAGCATCCTGCTGCCAGCCAGTTCAATTCCTGTCAAAAGGCACTTATGGTACCTGTGGAAATTAACGATAAAGACGTGAGTATACTGGTTGTGGAAGAAGATTTTGATATGCTGCGGATTGAAAGTCAGAAATTAAGCGATGGTATTATCATACCGCAGTATTACGCCGGAATATGGAATGTCAAGGTGGGAGATACACTTGAGGTGGAGGGCTATTCTGTGAAGATAGCGGATATCACGGTGCAGACCCTGAATTATTTTGTTTATGTCTCCAGAGACTATGCGGAAAATATATTAAATGAATTGCCGGATGTGTATAATGTTATTTTTGCAAATGCCGATGATGTCTCAGAGACTGCCAAATGGCTCCGGGCAGAGGGTATATCCTTTACTACGTTACAGGACGGTATCAATCAGGCAGAAGAAAGCGTGACTTATGCTAATGTATTGATTTATCTGATGATCGGGTGTGCTTTGCTTTTGGGTGCGGCGGTTTTATATTCGGTGGGTTTGATTAATCTGTCAACCAGGGAATTTGAATATATGTTTATGGGTGTCATGGGATATTCAACCGGAAAAATTATGACGGCACATCTGAAAGAAACTGTTGTCCAGATGCTGCTGGGGATTCCCATGGGGTTTGTTCTGGGAAATATTGTACTTGAAAGTATAAAAAGTGAATTTTCCAATGACAGTATGTTTCTTTATCCAGCTGTATTCACAGGGAGCTATCTATTGGCGGCAATCGGTATTATTTTGATAAGTATTGTCAACTCGATACTGACAGCGAGACATATCGGACGGCTGGATATTGTTGAAGGATTGAAATTGCAGGAGGATTAGACAGTTGGCGCGTTTATCATTTTTTGTCATATAATAATGTAAAAGATAGAAAAAGGAAATATTTATGATATTTAATGTACACGCAGGTCATAATCCGGACGGGAAGACCGGATGTGGTGCAATTGGTCTGATTAAGGAATCTACCGAGGCACGTTGGATTAAGGAGGAGGTGATTTGCCAGCTTAGGTTATTAGGGCATATTGTATACGACTGTACTGTAGAGGATGGTTATAATGCTTCGGATGTCCTGAAGAAAATCGTTACCAAATGCAATTCCAATCATGTGGACCTTGATGTATCTATTCATTTGAATGCAGGCAGAAACGACTATGCGGGAGATGGTAAATTGGGCGGAACAGAAGTATTTATCTACAGTGCTTCCAGCAATGCCGTAGATTATGCACAAAAAACAGCGGATGCGATCAGCGGACTGGGGTATCCCAGGCGGTCAGATGGTACGTTTTCAGCAGGTGTCAAGGTCAATCCCTCCCTGTATGTTTTAAAAAATACAAAAGCACCGGCCATGTTGATTGAATGTCTTTTCGTAGATGATAAGGATGACGTGGAATTGTATGATTACCAGAGTATTGCTTCCGCTATCGTTTATGGTATGACTGGGCAGCAGATTCTGCCGGAAACGGAAGTACCGGACGAAGACCTGACTCCGGAAGAAGGTGC
>Ga0153941_1000309_pt1 | contig 21809 bp, 18 predicted proteins | sample TSNJ025MetaG_FD_104733 | JGI IMG/M metagenome (GOLD analysis project Ga0153941, IMG submission 104733) | Attine ant fungus gardens microbial communities from New Jersey, USA - TSNJ025 MetaG | ecosystem: Host-associated > Fungi > Mycelium > Unclassified | place: USA: New Jersey, Brendan T. Byrne...
AGGTCTGTCATTCGAAAGAAGTAAGGCCCCTTGTAGAAGACAAGGTTGATAGGCCGGATGTGTAAGATGAGTGATCATTTTAGCTGACCGGTACTAATAGGCCGAGGACTTGACTTATAAGCATAAGCAGAGAACCAAGTTTCTAGGAGCGAAAGCGACGCGGAAACTTGTGTGAGTCGCTTAGTTCCGAGTGAAACGGAGGAACATCCTTAATGTATCCTCATAACTCTGAACTGGCAATAAACATTAATTAATTGCGCAAAGCTTATCTTCTGTGAAGTTTTTAAGGAACATACTCTTTTGAGATGTTTACCTTGTTTGCTAACCACCTACAACATGTAGGTGGTTTTTGGCTTTTCTGGCGTAGACTGGGTGGCGATCCAGTGATGTCTTTATAAAGCCGGGTTTTTGGCTCTAAAATAAAAAGCCTAAAAACTGACAGGATTGACTGTCCGAAAATTGGCGGGTATAATGACCATATCTGGAAAAAAGGAAAAGACGCCCGGTTTTATGTACTACTGGACAAACAATAGTACCAGGGACGTCACCAACTAATAAGTTAGAGGCAATTAAGCGGGTTAAAGAAAGCGGAAAACCAGTAGCCTAAGTGGCAAGGGAGTTAGATATAAACTCTAATACACTACACGGCTGGATGAGCAAATTTGGTAAGCACGGTAATGATGCCTTCCCTGGTAGTGGCAATCTGTATAGTGCTGATGAAGGCTTTTATTGAACCTCAAGATGGATGCGCAGAGTCCGATGGCGTTGATTATTGTCGGGCAAAGCGAGCGAGCTATGGGAGCGGTTTCAACTACAGGCATACGCCGCCATCCGGCAGCGCATTGACATTCAGTGCAAATTGTCCCATTTTTGATCGGTCTCAGGTCGGAGACTATGTGAAAAGGCACCTCACGTTTGCCCCGGCGCTAACCGAGATATCTTTTCAGATGGAGCCATTGATGAGATATATCGTTATTCTAGCGGAGCAGCCCGTCTCATCAACAAGGCTTGCCCCCATTGTCTTTTCTGGGTTCACAAAATGGCCGTCAGATTATTGACGACCATATGGTTAAGCTCACATTTTCTACCTTGGAGGAAAATATGATAGTTTTCTATACATACGAGTAATCCCAGACAAAAAATAAATTTATATTTCCTCGTTTTATCGATGGTATTGGAATAAATGGCGGTAAGGCATGTAACTACCTTTTCATTGAAGTTACCAGGAATTTTCATTAAAAAAACAGTAGACAAGAAGAATTATGTCGATTATTATCAAACTAGTGATATAGAGTAAACTCTCCACCTGAGCCACCGATGCTTCATATTTGCTGAAATAAGTTCATTTGCCTGTAGGTGCACGTCCGGAGCTTATTTATATATTCACAGGGGTAAAGGCTCGTGATATATGAGCAGATTCTCGTTTGGTTTACGAGTCACCTTCTTCGAAAGTAGGGAGTTCTTATTATGACAAAGCTTGACAAAATCTTTATAGTTAATTGGCGTATTGAAACGCTTATTCCTACAGGGAGCGGCTCTGAAGTACGATGCTGTAGCCGTATTGAAGATATTCATGACGATAGTATGGTTATCGCCATGCCGATGATCAAGGGTGTACCTGTTATGCTCAGGTGCGGTGAAGTTTTTTTTGGCCGGATAATAGCAAACTCGACAGCATACGGATTTACCAGCTCACTAATTTCCAGGCACCTGTGGCCGATACCTGTGTGGACTATTGCTCTGCCTTATAACCTTAAAAAAATTCAGCTAAGAGCTTTTGTCAGGATAAATGCCACTTTTCCTGTACAAGTTGCTGAGATTGTCGACGGAAAAATAGCTGAGGAGGCAATGACTGAAGCCGTAACAAAAGACATTAGCGGCAACGGTTTGCAACTAGTCAGCAATCGAGCATGGCCGCCGGGAACCAAATTAATGGTGACAGTTGATTATCCTGAATTTGGACCGATTGCTCATAGCAGCGAGGTTGTCAGAGTACAGCCGCCGGAACCGGATAAGCAATTTTACATGCTGGGCATTAAGTTTCTTACGATTAGCAAACGGGACCGTAGTAAGATTATTAAACTCATCTTTAAAACACAATTGGAATTGCGTCGTAAAGGTTTGGCGTAAGAATAACGCCTTACTGTATTCCAATACTGAAAGCAGAGAAGGAGCCATGTCGAAACGTTTGTTTCAACACGGCTCCGTTGAGACTATTGGATATACCTGCGTGCTCCAATATAGTGTTCGGTGTAGTATTCCTCATTTAGTGAGTTGATCGTTACTTCTTTGGCCGCCGAACTGGCATGAATAAATTTGCCGTTACCCATGTAGAAGCCTACATGCGATGCTCCTGGTTTGTAGGTCGTGAAGAAAACCAAATCACCTACTTTTAATTTGCTTTTATTAACGGCGGTGCCTTTGGCATATTGTTCGGCTGCAGTCCGGGGAATGCTAATGCCGTTTTCTTTCATGACATATTGTGTATATCCAGAGCAATCCCAGCCGTCAAGTGCTGTTCCGCCCCAGACATAAGGTACGCCCATATATTTCTGGGCACTCTTAACGATGGCGTCCCCTTTAGCATTGCTGGCCGTCGTTTTTGAATCTGTTGCTGTTCCAGGCAAAGAAGGTATATCAGTAGCATTGCTAGAGCCACCAAGAAATTTGCCAAGTACCAGTGCCAGTAGGACATTGAGTAATCCATTGAAACTACCGCTATTCCCGCTGCTGCTTGCGTTAGATGACGCAACCACATCGCTAAGCGAAAATGCCTGAGCTGATGTTACGGGGATGAACAGCGAAGTAAAAATTGTAAAGAGAAGAATAATTGTTATGTGTTGAGTATAATGTTTCATTTTCGCCCTCCTCTCTAAGTGCGCTATTTTAATGCATGTCACGATAAAATAATAACACAGTAAAAATATTATGTAAACAATATAAATTTACCAGCAGTTTGGAATACTGAATAAGCCTCAGGTGAGTAAAACCCCTATATGAAGCTTAGCCCGGTTTATCATAGTAGTTCCCTATGCTAAACAGGGCATGAGCAAAAAACTTAGACCTGCTATCTAAATAGCAGGTCTAAGATATGATATTGTCCATTCGTCGCAGTTCTAGCCGGTTATTCCTGCATCAAGCTCTTTGGCTGTAACCTTATTTTTACCCCAGCCGCGCTGGCCGTTCGTATAGAATACGCCCCAACCTGTTGCAATACAAACGATACTCATGATAAAAATCAGGTAGCCCCAATAATAGTAAGGTGCATATGTCAGTGTTGAAATTCCGAATAGACTGGACATAAACATGCCGCCGGCAGTCCAAGGAAAAATACAATTCATAATAACTCCTAATTCACAAGAGCGTGAAAGCATTCGCCTGTCCAATTGCAGGCGGTCATAGGCGGCAGCATAAGCTGAGCAAGTTAAAATATAGGAGGCATATGTATCACCACAGACAGCTGCCATGATTAAAATTGTAAGTAACGTAGCAACAACTACGCCAACGCGTGAATTAACAAGATTTTTAAACTTAAATACAATTGTTTCCAAAGTATGTGTGCTTTTGAGTATCCCGCCCATGGGTAATCCTAGTGCTATTATGAAAACCGTGTCTTTCATTTCATAAACGCCTCCTTTGGAAAGCATTTTATTTACAGCACTAACACTTGTTTCTGCGTTATACCCATGGATTAAACCTTTGCCAATGGCCAGCAGGTTTACACCTTGGAAAAAAGCGAATAACACGCCGAGTGTAATGGCAACCCCCATGACAAATATGGCAGGTGCTTTCTTATAAACGAGAAATCCCATAATAATAATTGGAATTAACAGCGTAGGGTTTAACCAATATTTTTCTTCAATGCCGGCTATGATAATACCTAAGCTAGTGGCATCAATACCTGAGACCGCACTGTACTGCCAGCCAATAATAGCGTAGATAACAGGAAATAATGGCGGCCGGTATGGCGACATAGAACATCGCCGATATATGATCAGGTAACTTTGTTTCAGCAGTGGCACAGGCTAAAATATTGGACTCCGAAACTGGCGAAAGCTTATCGCCAAAATAGGCGCCCGTCAAAATTGGCGCTGCCATTAACCCTGGCGGAATGCCCATTGCCGTGCCTATACTAAACATAGCGATCCCGACTGTACCGGCAGTTGTCCAGGAACTGCCGGTGCAACATGACATGATTGAGCAAAGAATTAAGGTTGTTACCATAATCCATTGAGGTGAAAAAATCTGTAGTCCCAGGTAAATCAAATAGGGCACTGTACCACCAGCACACCATGCGGCAATAAGCATGCCAATTAAAACATTTAAGATCATGGCTACTGAACCTTTTCGCATACCATCGAGCATCATCTTTTCGATTACTTCCCAGCTGTTGCCCCAGTAAGCAGCAAAGCAACAACATACGGCTAAAGAGGTGCCTAGCGCGACTAAGGCGCTAAGACCTATGATAATATTAAAATAAATAAGTATTGAACAGACGATAAGCAGCAATAGACAGGCTTCGCTAAATTTGGGCTTTCTACCTTCGTAAGTATCGTTGAAAAATTTCTTCACCTAGATCAACCCCTCTAGCTATTATTGATACAGTGTCCTGCCTGGCTTAGAACTACATAGTATGCACCATTACAAAGCCAATCTCATACAAGGGGCGATTCCCTTATCCTTTCGGGAAAAGCATATTTGTAATTAGTAGTGCAGGTTTGTCGATTAGGGCTAAATCCAGGCAGGACAGAAGTGGCTGCTGATTATTCGTGGAGATAATTTTGATAATACAGAATACCCGCTAAAATCAAAGCAATACCCTACTACTTCATCCATGCTTAATAATTGATTACGTTTGACCATTACATATTCATCATTGATTTGTATTAGATCCTGACTAAATTCTCTGCTAAATATCAGCTCCGTAATTTCGGATGATAATTGGGGTCCAAAGCGAGCATCCTTGTCAAATTTGGAGTTGAGAATTTGATTAGCAATGCTCGTGGTTATAAGAACTTTCGTATGGAATAAAATTTAAGTGCATAATTCCTAATTGGTAAAGTAAACGAAGCATGTCCCTAGTTGTTTCCGGAGTTTTATTAATCACTAAAACAGTTTCATTAGGCGGTATTGACGTAATATTTTCCAATGAAGTCTTTGATAAAGTTCGCGTTGCCAGCAGAATGTTATCACGGTTACCTTTAACATAGTCCTTTATTTCATATAGCATAGCGTATACAGGTACAAGGACGATATCGGCATCAGACATAGACTCATTTCCGAGAGCATCTAAATATCTGATGTGAATCTCAACTGTATTTTCCAGTACTTCTTTAAGGTTCTCGCGCATAAATTCCGCTGCCGGTTTATCCTTTCTTTCCTCCTGCATAAGAACGACAATTTGTTGCATAACGAATACCACCATCCCTTGTATGATTAAGTCTTTAAACAAGAAGAAGAGCACTTGAACAGAAGTCCAATTTTCTTCTTTGAATCTACGGCATCTCCTGTTTTTTTGCAGCTCTTCTTCCTAAGGTCGAAAGACCTAGAAGGATTTGTTCTCAGACCCCTTGTATGTCCATTCTATCAAAAAGCTCGATAAGACAATACAGAACAAGAGGTAAATCAAACCACTTGTTTGATGCTGCAGACCATACTTTTATATTGGATTCAGATTTTTGGCGCAAAAACCACGGGAGGGAATTTCATTAATTCGATAGATTCTCCGTAATACAGAGGGCAATCCGGTTATATTTATTTTTCTTTTTCTTGCTCGGTTCGCTTTTTGGTGCTGCTCATAGAATGTAAATAATTAGGAGGGGTCTTGATGGCTAAGAAAGTTGTTGTTGTTGGCGGTGGCTGGGCGGGTACAGCCGCAGCGTTAGCGGCCCGCAAAGCTGGGTGTCAGGTAGACTTGTTTGAACGGGCCGATATGTTGCTAGGTACCGGACTTGTCGGCGGTATTATGCGCAATAACGGGCGTTTTACCGTTACGGAAGAAATGGTTGCTATGGGCGGCGGCGACTTATTTACAATTGCCGATGAGACTGCCCGCCATAGAAATATTGAGTTTCCCGGGCATAAGCATGCTAACTTATACGATGTTTCTACAATTGAGCCTGCTGTTAAGAGCGCGCTTGTTAACGCGGGCGTTACCGTCTACTTAAAATGCCGAGTCCGGGATATCCATAGGCAAAATAGCCGCATTATGAGCGTGTTAGCCGATAGTCTTGGGGGAAATACAATTGCTGCGAACGGTGATGCTTTTGTCGACGCTGCCGGTACGGCCGGCCCCATGGGTAACTGCATTAAATACGGCAATGGCTGCGTTATGTGTATTTATCGCTGTCCGACATTCGGACCCCGTTTTAGTATTGCAGCCAAAACTGGAGTCAAAGAGCTGATTGGAGAAAAGCCTGATGGAACGCTTGGCGCAATGAGCGGCTCGTGCAAGCTGCATAAAGATTCATTAGCCGCACATATCGTTGAGGCGCTTAACCGCACCGGCGTATGTATCGTCCCTGTACCGGAAAATTTACAAAAAAGCATTGCCTCGCTGGGGCAAAAGGCCTGCCAGCAATATGCCCTGAGAGAATTTGCCGAAAATATTGTATTGCTAGACACTGGACATGCCAAGTTGATGACGTCCTATTACCCGCTTGATACACTGCGGCAAATCCCGGGGTTCGAAAATGCCAGGTTTGAAGACCCTTATTCGGGCAGTATCGGCAATTCTATCAGGTATATCGGTATGTTGCCGCGTGATAACTGTATGCAAGTTGCTGGGCTTGAGAATGTGTTTTGCGGTGGTGAAAAAGCAGGTCTGCTCGTCGGTCATACCGAGGCGATTATAACGGGAACGCTGGCCGGACATAATGCTGCCAGACAAGCCCTGGGGCTGGAGCTGATGGAAATACCGCAGAGCCTTGCCTGCGGCTGCGGGATTGCCTTTGTAAAAGATAAAATGCAAACAAAAGAAGGGTTAACAAAAAAGTATACATTCTCCGGGTCTGTGCTGTTTGAATATATAATGCGTAAAGAGCTGTATAGCACCGACGTTGCGCAAATTAAGGAGAATGTCAGCAAGGTCAATATGGAAGGGGTTTTTGCTAAAAATTTGATTTCAGGCCAATTGGAAGTGGCAGCCACAGCAAACGAATAATGAAAAGACTCAGTCTATTCGCGTTATCCCGACTTGGTGACATCGACAGTGTAGTATCGCGAATATTTGACCGTAAGATCTCGGTTGCGAAAAAGGATTTCTTGCCGCCTGCACGAATTTATTTAATTCAGTAGTTAGATGGCTTGGGGGGACATAGGGGTGCTTAGTGAGCGAGAAAAAATAGAGTTTGATGTTTTGAATATCATGAAAGGTTCTGTACAGCCCATGGGGTGCGGTTCTATTAGCGCTAAAATGAACATTCTGGGTCATTCTATTAGTGAAGCGACTATCGGGCGTATTTTACGCGATCTGGATGCTGCCGGCTATACAGATAAAGCGGGCTACCAGGGACGCTGCCTATCATTTCGCGGCTTTGGACGTGTAACAGAGTTGAGTACGAAAGAACGCTGGCTGATGTTGGGGACAGAATTGATTGGAGCCGTTCAGGGTCACACAAAAGAACAGTTATTGGAAGTGCTTATTGCTCGCAGAGCGATTGAAGGTGAACTCGCTTATCTAGCGGCAAGTAATGCAACCGATGAGGACAAGATCCGACTGCGGGCCGCTCTTGACAGACAGCGGGACAGTATGGGGCGAGGAGACGGCTCAGCTGAGGGGGACGTAGAGTTTCATAATATTATTGCGGGCATGGCCTGCAACCGAGTCCTGGCTACTGCTATTGCGTTAATCAGGCAAGATACTCAACTGTCGCCTTCACTGGAGTATATCAGAAGGCATGTCAAAAGGCTGACGCTTGTCGACCATAAAAAGATATACAACGGCATTATTCATACTAATCCAATAGAAGCAAAAGAAGCTATGATCGAACATATCAATAACTTGATTCTTGACGTGGAGAAGTATTGGAAAAAAATTATTAAGATCAAAAGCTAGTGAACTTGTTTCAGCAAAGCTGAAACATCGGGGGGCAGGTGGAGACTCTGCTCCACCTGAACTGAAGCCGCATGTAGAGGCGGGAGTCTTGACTCAATGAATGCTATATTCCTCAAAAAGCATTATCCACAAACGATCAAAAACAATTATTTCTCCCATGTAGGAACTTTGATTTGCTCGGCAACGAGTGATAGTTGATCAGAGAAATATAAGGAGGGCCAGCATGATCATTAATCAATTGTCAGTGTTTGTTGAGAACCAGGCAGGAAAATTGGCTGATGTGTTAGGTGTTTTCACAAAACATGGAATTAATATTCGGGCGATGACTGTCGCTGAAACGTCTGATTTCGGGATATTGAGAATTATTGTTGCTGAGCCGGAAAAAGTGCAGCAAATATTGCGAGACGCTGGGTACGCTGTTAAGGTGACGCCGGTATTGGCGATTCTAGTTACTGATGAGCCTGGCAGCTTATTTGCACAGGTCGACAAGCTTAGTGCGGCCGGTGTCAACGTTGAATACGTATATGCGTTTGCTGCAACATCAGCGGATAACGCCCGCGTCGTTCTAAAAGTTGATAATTTACCGGCCGCTGAGCGTTTGATTGGTGATGAAGGCAAGACAGATCACCCGTACAAGGATGAAAAGAGTGCGACGCCTAACTTTCACTGGTAAAACCTCTTGACAAAGCTAAGTATTCTTGGCATAATGTATACAATGTTACAAATTGCGTAAGAGAGTGCGTCTAGGGTTCCGCTGGCTGACAGGACTGGGCCGAGCGACGCAGAACACGGGGATGCCGTGTTACACCGTGAGTATAAAAAGCTCTGCGGAAAGTTTCTTGCTGTTAAACAAGTAGGAAGTCTTTGCAGGGCATTTTTGTAACTATTGTGCAATAAAATAATATTGACAATCGTAATGACTGGGACAAAAACTTATCATCTAGTTTCAGAGAGCCGGTGGCTGGTGCGAACCGGTAGGCGATGTAAGTAATGCTCACCCAGGAACTCTTTTGCCGAAGTGTATATTGTTAATCGATATACTTTAAGCAATAGCGGCGCCGGCCGTTATCCGGATGCCCATGAAGTGTTGTTCATGGTGCAAGTAAGCCCAAAGTAGGGTGGTACCGCGCATTAGGCGCCCCTATGGACAGATAATATCTGCCATAAGGGCGTTTTGTTTTTCTCAGTAAAACAATTAACGGAGGTGGCAATTGTGCAGCCCAGTATTCTTTCAGTACTCGTTCATAATCAGCCGGGGGTTCTGGTCAGAGTGGCCGGGATGTTTTCTCGGCGGGGCTTTAACATCGACAGTTTGACAGTCGGCGTTACACATGATCCGGAGTTTTCCCGGATAACGGTAGCCGTCTGCGGTAACGAGGCATTTATTGACCAGGTAAAAAAACAGATTGAGAAATTGGTGGAGGTTGTGGCCGTGCAGATATTGCCTGCCAACCACTCTGTCGTGAGAGGGTTAGCTCTGCTTAAGGTTAAAGCCGGCGATAATCGCTCTGAAGTTCTCAAATTGGCTGAAGTTTTCCGGGCCAATGTCATCGACATTTCCGGCAGTACTGTTACTTTGGAAGTAACCGGTGAAGACAGCAAGGTTAACGCCTTGGCAGAATTATTGGTCCCTTACGGACTTTTGGAAACCATCCAGACCGGCCTTGTAGCGCTGGAACGGGGTGAAAATACAATTTATCAATATGAGGAGAGAGATAATGATGAGCAAAATGTATTATGAACAAGACGCACGCTGGGAATTGATTCAGGGTAAAACTGTAGCGATTATCGGCTACGGCAGTCAGGGCCATGCCCATGCGCTTAACTTGAAAGACAGCGGTGTAAAAGTGATTGTTGGCCTGCACGCCGGCAGCAAATCTGCAGCTAAGGCTCGTGAAGACGGACTGACGGTTACTGATGTTGCCCAGGCGGTAACTGCTGCCGATATTACTATGGTTCTTATTCCTGATGAAAAGCAAGCTAAAGTATACGCTGAAGAGATCGCTCCCAATTTAAAGCAGGGTTCTGCGCTGGCGTTTGCTCATGGCTTTAATATCCACTTTAATCAGATTGTGCCGCCGGCTAATGTCGACGTGTTTATGGTAGCCCCGAAAGGCCCAGGGCATCTAGTGCGCCGGGTATTTATCGAAGGTAAAGGCGTACCGTGCCTTATGGCCGTATATCAGGACTTCAACGGCAGCACTCAGGACCTGGCACTGGCGTACGCCAAAGGCATCGGTGGCGCCCGGGCCGGCGTACTTGTTACTACATTTAAGGATGAAACCGAATCGGACTTGTTTGGCGAGCAAGCTGTGCTGTGCGGCGGGGTGACCGAGTTGATCAAAGCCGGCTTTGATACGTTGGTTGAAGGCGGTTATGAACCGGAACTCGCTTATTTTGAGTGCCTGCATGAAATGAAGCTTATCGTTGACCTGATGTATGAAGGCGGCATGGCTACGATGCGTTACTCGATCAGCGACACGGCCGAATACGGTGATTATGTTACTGGGCCGCGGATCGTAACTGAAGAAACGCGCGCCGAAATGAAAAAGGTTCTCGCCGAAATCCAAAATGGCACATTTGCCCGCAACTGGATTTTGGAAAACCAGGCCAACCGCCCGATGTTTAGTGCTAAGCGCCGCCAGGAAGCAAATCACAAGATTGAAGTTGTCGGCAAAGAATTGCGCGACATGATGTCCTGGTTAAAAAAGTAGGCTGTCGGTCAGACCAAAAGCTTCGTTCCTTAAGTCCGGAGCAAAAGTCTCTAAAATGAAAGGGAGGTAATGACATGGAAGCCCGCAGAATCCAAATATTTGATACAACCCTCCGTGATGGCGAGCAGACGCCGGGAGTCAACTTACAACCAGAAGAAAAGGTGGAAATAGCACTAGCTCTGGCTAAACTGCAAGTGGATATCATTGAAGCCGGGTTTCCCGTCGCCTCGCCTGGTGATTTTGATGCCGTGAGCCAGATTGCGTCCCGGGTCAAGGGTCCGGTGATCGCCGCGCTGGCCCGTGCTGATGAAAAAGATATCGCTACTGCCTACAAAGCGATAAAATTGGCTGAAAGGCCGCGTATCCATACTTTTATTGCCGCCAGTGATATTCACCTTGAGCATAAGCTTAAAATGACCAGGTCTCAACTGCTGGAACAAACTGAGCAGGCTGTACGTTATGCCAGGAGTCTGACGCCGGATGTCGAATTTTCGGCAGAAGATGCCTCGCGTGCTGACTGGGATTTTCTGTGCCAGGTGTTTACCAGAGCGATTGCCGCCGGAGCCGGTGTCATTAACGTTCCCGATACAGTCGGCTATACGACGCCGATGGAGTATGGCGCGCTGATTAAATATATCCGCGAGCATGTACCCAATATTAACGATACCATTATCAGTGTGCACTGTCATGATGACTTAGGCATGGCTGTGGCCAATACTCTTGCTGCTGTGGTTGCCGGCGCCAGCCAGGTGGAATGCGCTATTAACGGTCTGGGTGAGCGGGCCGGCAATGCTGCGCTGGAAGAAGTTGTTATGGCGTTAAATACGCGTCGTGAGTGTTATCAGGCTTGCACCAATATCAATACAAAGCAGCTTTACCGGACGTCTCGCCTTGTCAGCACTTTGACCGGTATTGCCGTTCCTCCGAATAAAGCCATTATCGGCGATAATGCCTTTGCGCACGAGTCCGGCATTCACCAGCATGGTGTGCTGAATAACCCCTTGACATATGAAATCATCAGTCCGGAAACAGTCGGTGTCAGTCGTAATGCTATCGTGCTTGGCAAACATTCGGGCCGCCATGCCTTTGAAGAACGCCTTAAGCATTTGGGATATGAGATTGATGCCAGTACGATAAACAACTTGTTTGTTCAATTCAAAGACTTGGCTGATCGCAAGAAGATGGTGTTTGACAGAGATATCGAAGCGTTAGTTGCAGAAAAAGCAGCTGTCAGGCCGGAATGGTATACGCTAATTTACCATCATGTCGCCAGTGGTAATAAAACATTGGCTACAGCGTCAGTACAACTTAAAACAAGTGCCGGCATCTGTGAAGCTGCCAGTTGCGGCGATGGCCCGGTAGACGCCGCATTCAAGGCGATTGAACAGGCAGTCGGTTTTGCCGTTGGTCTCCATGATTACCAGCTTAAAGCGGTAACGGCTGGCGAGGATGCGCTCGGGGAAGCTACGGCATGGATTGAGCGTGATGGCCGCACCTTCAGCGGGCGGGGTCTTTCGACCGACGTTATTGAGGCAAGTGCCAAAGCCTATGTCAATGCAATAAACAAAATGTTGGCTGTTTGCGGCTTTCCCGCAATTGAGCAGACTGCAGGGAGGTAATACCTATGGCTAGACCGATGACAATGACCGAAAAAATATTTGCAGCTCATGCCGGTTTAGACGAAGTTTCTCCTGGCCAACTGATCAGAGCTCGGCTTGACCTTGTTTTGGGCAATGATATAACGGCGCCGCCAGCTATTAAAGAGTTTGAGCAGATGAGTGACAAAGTATTTGATAAAGATAAAATTGCGTTAATACCTGACCATTTTGCCCCTAATAAAGATATTAAATCAGCCGAGATGGCTAAGTCGATGCGTGAATTTGCCAAAAAACACGAAATTACCCATTACTTTGAGGTCGGGCGTATGGGAATTGAACATGTGCTGCTGCCGGAACAGGGGCTGGTAGCTCCCGGCGAGGTCATTATCGGTGCTGATTCCCATACATGTACGTACGGGGCGGTTGGTGCGTTTGCCACCGGCGTTGGTTCGACCGACATGGCCTGCGCTATGGCAACCGGTGAAACCTGGTTTAAAGTCCCGGCCAGCATCAAAGTGGAATTGATCGGTAAACTAAACAAATGGGTATCAGGCAAAGATGTAATATTGAAGCTTATCGGGATGATCGGCGTTGATGGCGCACGTTACCAGTCGCTAGAGTTTGCCGGTGAGGGTGTAGCTGCCCTCTCAATGGCAGACCGGTTGACGATTGCCAACATGGCGATTGAGGCTGGGGCCAAAAACGGCATATTCCCGGTCGACGCGGTGACGGAGCGCTATCTGGCCGGCCGAGTCACACGGAAATATACGCCGGTGACAGCCGATCCGGAGGCCGAATATGTCCGGACTGTTGTCATCAACTTAAGCCAGCTGACGCCAGTCGTCGCCTTGCCGCATTTGCCGGAAAATGTGCGTCCCGTCAATGAGCTCGAGCCCACTCCTATTCATCAGGCAGTTATCGGTTCCTGCACCAACGGCCGCATTGAGGATTTGGCGCAGGCGGCTGCTCTGCTAAACGGCCGCCGGGTTCATGACGATGTCCGGGCGATTATTATCCCCGGCAGTCAGGAAGTGTATCTTGAAGCTGTAAAGCTCGGTTATGTTGAAATATTTATCAATGCCGGAGCCGTTGTCAGCACACCGACCTGCGGGCCGTGTCTGGGCGGACATATGGGGATTCTTGCCAAAGGTGAACGCGCCGTAGCTACAACAAACCGCAACTTCCGCGGGCGGATGGGGCATGTTGACAGCGAGGTTTATCTGGCCAGTCCGGCGGTGGCGGCGGCAAGTGCCGTATTAGGGCGCGTTGCCGGGCCTGAGGAGGTAATATAATGCAGTTTTCCGGAAAAGTATGGCGTTATGGTAATAATGTAGATACTGATGTCATTATCCCGGCGAGGTATTTAAATACCGCCAATATGCAGGAACTGGCCGCCCATGCCATGGAGGACATCGATCCCACGTTTGCTGCCAAAGTAAGGCAGGGCGATATTATTGTGGCTGGTAAGAATTTTGGCTGTGGCTCATCCCGCGAACATGCTCCTGGCGCTTTGAAAGCGGCTGGTATTGCCTGTGTGGTAGCCGAAAGTTTTGCCCGGATTTTTTACCGTAACGCTATTAATATCGGTTTACCGCTCATTGAACTGGGCGATGGCGATATAAATATAAAAGCAGGCGATACGTTAGCCGTCGATCTTGACGGCGGAACGGCTGAAAACCTGGCGACAGGTGAAAAATTTACCATACCTGCCTTGCCGGGCTTTATTCAAGATATTGCCCAAGCCGGAGGCTTGGTTAGTTATACCCGTCAGGTGCTAGCAGCTAAGGAGGGAGACTATGAGTAACAAGCATATTGTTGTTATACCCGGTGACGGAATTGGTGCTGAAATTACTGCGGCTGCGTTGAGTGTGGCGCAGGCGGCCGCCAACAAATGCGGCTTTACTTTTACTCATGAAATTAAGCAGGCTGGTGGAGCGGCAATCGATCAATTCGGCGTTCCACTGCCTGAAGACACAGTTCAAGCTTGCCGAAAAGCAGATGCGGTGTTGCTAGGAGCAGTCGGCGGACCGCAGTGGGACAACGTCGCTCCTGAGCTGCGAGCCGAAAAAGCCATTTTGGGGTTACGCAAGGCGCTGGGTCTATATGCTAACCTCAGGCCGGTTAAAGCTTTGCCGGCGCTAGTCGGGCAGTCGCCGTTAAAGCCTGAGATTGTCAGTACGGTCGATATTTTGATTGTCAGAGAACTCAATGGCGGCATTTACTATGGCGCCCGTCAGGAGGCGGCTCTCGTCAATGGTGTGGAACAGGCCAGTGACAATGAGATGTACAGCCGCCCTGAGGTCGAACGCATTGTGCGGCTGGCTTGCCAGGCGGCCATTGGCCGTAAAGGCAAGGTAATGTCGGTTGACAAGGCTAATGTGCTGGCTACGTCCCGGCTCTGGCGCAAAGTAGCCGAAGAAATAGCTGAAGGCTATGAACAAGTGGACTTGAGCCATATGTATGTCGATAATTGTGCGATGCAACTCGTACTCAACCCAGGCAGTTTTGACGTAATCGTTACCGGTAATCTGTTTGGTGATATTTTAAGTGATGAGGCCGCTGTGCTGACCGGATCGATCGGTCTCTTGCCCTCTGCTAGTCTCGGTGACGGCACTGGCTTGTATGAACCGATTCATGGCTCAGCCCCCGATATTGCCGGCAAAGGCATTGCCAACCCGCTGGGGACAATATTATCGGCAGCCATGATGTTTAGATATTCTTTTGGCAATGAACAAGCGGCTCTGATGATTGAGCAGGCAGTAGAGCAAGTCCTCAATGATGGCTACCGCACGGCAGACCTCTATCAGCCAGGCTTAACCAAAGTATCGACTGAAGAAATGGGTCGGCAAGTAATTGCTAGATTGGGGTGAATTCTATGCTTATGACAGGCGCCCAAGCCATTGTCGCCTGCCTGCTTAAGCAGGGGGTAGACACAGTATTTGGCTATCCGGGAGGAACAATTTTGCCACTCTATGACGCGTTGCATGGTTCGCCGGTCCGCCATGTACTGACTGTGCATGAGCAGGGCGCCGCCCATGCGGCGGACGGCTATGCCAGAGCCAGCGGACGGGCGGGAGTCTGCATTGCTACCTCCGGTCCCGGAGCCACAAATTTAGTTACCGGCCTAGCCAACGCTTTTATGGATTCAGTGCCGGTAGTGGCTATTACCGGTCAAGTGCAGACTAATTTGATCGGCAGGGATGCCTTTCAGGAAATTGACATTACCGGTATCACGATGCCGATTACCAAACATAATTTTTTGGTCAAGGATATCAGTAAACTGACAGATACATTGCGGCGGGCTTTCAGCATCGCCCAGTCTGGACGTCCTGGGCCGGTACTTGTTGATATCCCGCGTGATATTCAAGCCAACGAGTATGACTTTGCCGATCTTGAAGTGGAATACTCCCGGCAAATGCTTGTCAGGCAAATGCCTGATCTAGCGTCACTGCTCAGCAAAGCGGCAGCGGCGATTAGCGCGGCTAAGCGGCCTGTCATTATTGCCGGCGGCGGCTGTATTAACGCTAACGCCGGTCCGGCGCTTACCCAGTTTGCCCAAAAGTGCGGTCTGCCTGTCGTAACTACGCTGATGGGCATTGGCGCAATAGCCGGTAACCATGATCACTTTATTGGCATGACCGGCCTGCATGGACTCAAACAAGCCAACTATGCTGTTCATGCCGCCGATGTCCTCATCGTTACCGGCAGCCGCTTTAATGACCGGGTAACAGGTGACCGGGCACGTTATGCTAATGGCAAGACGATTATCCACATTGATATTGATCCGGCCGAAGTCCATAAAAATGTCGATGCTGCAGTGCCTCTAATCGGTGAAATGAACAGCATTCTGGCAGAACTTAGTCAGGCTGTACAGCCTGGTGATTTAACGGCCTGGTGGGAGACTATCAGGCAGTGGCAGGCCGAATATGATATTGCACCGGCCGCCGCCGAGCTGTCAGCTCCCTGGGTCATGAGCGAACTCAACAGGCAGACGGCAGGCCAAGACATTATTTATGTTACTGATGTTGGCCAGCACCAAATGTGGGCGGCGCAGCATCTGAGTGTCAGCAGCCCGCGTGGCTTTTTAACGTCAGGTGGTCTGGGAGCCATGGGCTTTGGTTTACCGGCTGCTTTGGGGGCGCAACTGGCTATGCCCGGCAAGCGGGTCATTCACATTGTCGGCGATGCCGGACTAAGAATGACCGGCTGTGAGCTTTATACTGTGGCTGCGGAGCAACTGCCAATTATATCTATTGTTATTAATAATAATAGCCTTGGCATGGTTAGACAGTTGCAGCATTGCTTTTTCAACAAACGTTACTCGGCATCACTACTGTCTGCTTCGATGGACTTTACTGCTTTTGCCGGCGCTTTTGGTATTCCGGCAGCAGTAGCTAATACTTCGGACGAATTTCGCCAGGCATTTGCTACGGCCGTCAAGCAGTCGGGACCATCCCTGATTGTTGCCAATATTGCCACCAATGATATGGTGACGCCAATGATTGCTCCCGGCGGTGCGATGGACACCTACGTTGATGTTACATAACAGTTAGGCCGATAGTGAACTGTTTCAGCAAAGCTGCAACATCGGGGTTCAGGAGAGAGTCTGCTCCAACTGAACTAAAGCCGCCTGTAGAGGCGGGAGTATTGACTCAATATTTAAGAAAAGTTAAAAGCATCCAATTTGATCTTTGCCGGAAAAGCGTTGCTAAGATAAAAGCCAGGTGGTCTTCTGTTAAGAAATACGTACTGTTTGAGCGCAGCGAGTTTACGTATTTTGGGGAGATCGCCTGGCCTTTTCAGCTTTACTACCTTTATTATCTCTCCAGGCGCGCCGGAGAATCCGGAATATTGTCTGCAAGCTGGCAGGCAGGTATATAAAAGCCAGGGAAAACGCTTATGAAATTAGGCTTAAGAAGTAGAAAAATTGAGCAATCATTACAAGATAAGTGTGATAAAGAGAGGCGAACGCTCGGTGGTTTTTTACCCCGGATGAAGTTTAGTCGACCTTATCCAGGGATTTAGCCGCTCTTAACTCCCCCACTTCTGTAAGCAGGGGGAGTGTTCACCCATCCGGTTTCTCCGGCATAACTTAACTTTACCGAGGCATCCCTTCGTCAGCCTCTGGCTGCGACCTCCCTCGCGGCGGGAGGTTTTTTTATGTATTAGACCGACATTCCACCCGCAGGGCTTCCTTACCCATGTCACCAGCCGCAGAGTTTCCTTATCGTCTTTGACCTCAGCATATACTTCTTTGCGATTAGTTAGCATTTTGTAATATCCTTAACCCTTAACTAAACTCTACGCGACCGAATGTCGCCGCAGCGCCAGGAGGAGTTTATACCAGTTTACCGTAACCAATTGCCCTAATATAAAAGCTTGAAAGTAAAGACAAACTGCAATTACAATGGTATCATATAGACAATTGCTTTTTTGAAAAGAGGCTATAAGGAGGCTGCTATGAACGCAACTGTTGTCCGGGCGGAGAACCTTGGCAAAACGTATGGTGATTTTCGGGCGCTGAAAGGTATCTCTTTTAGTATACAGGCAGGTCAGTGTTTTGGCTTTTTAGGCCATAATGGCGCCGGTAAAACAACGACGATGCGCATGATATATGGTATGTCTACGGTGGAGGAAGGCCAATTGTGGTTGTTTGAACAGCAAATCAGTCTGACACCGCCGGTCATTAAAGGCAGACTTGGCGTTGTCCCGCAGGAAGACAATCTTGATGATGATTTAACGGTACTTGATAATTTAGAAGTATATGGCGCAATCTATGGGTTAAGCCGGGGCGAATCCCGGGCTAGAGGCAAAGAACTGTTAAGCTTTATGGGGCTTGAGGATAAAGCGAGCAGTGATATCGAGAGTCTGTCGGGCGGTTTAAAGCGGCGTTTAGTCATTGCCCGGGCGCTGATGAATCGGCCGGAAATCGTTATTCTCGATGAGCCGACTACCGGCCTTGATCCGCAGGCCCGCCATTTAGTGTGGCAAAAACTAAGGAGCCTGAAGTCTGAAGGAGTAACGCTCATTTTGACTACTCACTACATGGAAGAGGCCGTGCAGTTATGCGATAGACTTGTTATTATGCACGAAGGCATTATTCTTGATGAAGGCAGCCCGCGCGAATTAATTGACCGCTGCGTATTGCCTTACGTTATCGAGGTTCATTTGCCATTATCTCAGGTTCCGCAAGGTATCACAGACCGGGTAGCAGCATGGGGCGGTGAAGCTATTCAGGTCGTTGACGGCCTTTTTTTGTACGCCAGCGATGGACAAACGCTGTGGCACAGCCTTGAGGAGTGGGGGGTGCCCAAGCATGCCTGCTTGCTGCGCCCGGCTAACCTTGAAGATGTATTTTTAAAACTTACCGGCAAGGGGAATCAAGAGTAATGGCAATGCTGAGAATTTTCGCCCGCCATATGGCCGTATTCCGCAAAATATGGTTTACCAATATTATGTTTAATTTTATTGAGCCGCTCTTATACCTGACAGCTATGGGCTATGGCCTGGGGGCTTTTGTTCGGGATATCGGTGGATTGAGCTATATTCAGTATATCGCGCCGGGCATGATAGCGTCATCAGCGATGTTTGCCGCCTCGTTTGAGTGCACATATGGCAGTTTTGTCAGGCTTCACTATCAAAAGACGTTCCATGCTATGCTAGTTGGCCCGGTCACAGTCCGTGACATTGTTAGCGGCGAGATTTTATATGCCACATTTAAGAGTACGGTATTTGGGCTTGTCATTCTGGCTGTAATTACCGTGCTTGGTCAGGTTCAGTCGTGGTGGGCTGCTTTGATCCCGCTATTTCTCGTCATTCCAGGCCTGACGTTTTCGCTGCTGGCTTTATGTTATACCGGCGTGACTGATAATATTGACAAATTCAATTACTATGTCACGTTATTTCTGACGCCTTCTTATTTGTTTTCCGGCGTATTTTTCCCGATCAGCTCTATGCCTGCCTGGGCGCAGGTGCTGGCTTGGTTTAATCCTATTTACCATAGTGTTGAGGTGTGTCGGGCCATGGCTTTGGGAAATGCAACCCCCGGCCTGCTGGTGCATGCTGGGGTATTGTTAGCTGTTGCTATGCTATTAATGCCGCTTGCAGTCCGGTTGATGACCAAGCGTCTTATCGTGTAATTCGCCATAGTGTTGCTCAAGTGGATAAGTGAAGCCGCCTGTAGAGGCGGGATTTTGGACTCAATGATTAAGATAAAAACAGAGGTGAATCGATGAAGGTGGATAATCGCAATAAAGCAACGATTAGCTTGACAGCGGCAACTGCAGGCTTCTTGCTGTGCTATCCTTACCAGCATACCTTCTGGGGTGCGCTGTTTAGCAGTGGCTTTAGCGCCGCAATGGTTGGCGGGCTGGCAGACTGGTATGCCGTAACGGCGCTTTTTCGCAAGCCCTTACAGATACCATACCGGACAGCGATTATTCCCAAAAATCGCGAACGTATTTTTAGTGCCATCATTGTTATGGTGGAAGAAGAATTATTGACTGCCGGCAATATTAGAGAAACATTGCAAAAGACTGCAATTACCAAGTTGCTCATGCATTATGCCGCGCAGGCTGAGACTAAACAGGCGTTATATTCAATAGCCGGCAGGTTTGCTCAGGAGGCTATAGGAACTATTGATGCTGCTAAAATATCAACTGCATTTGATATACTGCTCACCGCTCACAAAGATCAAGTAAAAGTTGCACCATTGGCCGGTCAGGCGCTTGACTGGTCATTAACAACAGGTTTTGCCGACAGGCTGATTGACCTTGGGATAACTGAGCTGCAGCAGATGGTCCGGGAAAAATATATGACAGAACTGATCGCCAATCTGTACAGCTCTGCGCTGGAGACCTATGCCGCCGGCCAGAAGCAGCGCAAGCTGGCAGGGTGGCTGATGGAGAACCTGCTTAGCCTTGATCCGGTGACAGTTGCCGGTATGATGCAGCAACAGGTTGACGATATGCTGAAAGAAATGATTAATCCCAACCATCATTTGCGCCTACGGCTGACGGGCTGGCTTGGAAAGCTTGCCGAAGATTTACAGACCGATCCTTTACTCGAGCACAAGATCAAGACCGCGCTGCGGCCCTTGGTGGTAAATTTGGCCAACCAATTGGCCGAACTGCCTGCCAATCATCCGGAAGCAGCAGTCCTCTGGCCGCAGTGGCTTGCCAGGAAAGCTGTAAAACTGACTGAAGATTTGATGGCTGACGCTGACAGGCAAGCCCGGCTCGATGTGCTTGTCGTTGACTGGCTGGTTCATTGGTTTACTCAAAATCACGGTGAGATTGGACGTCTTGTTGGTGTTTACCTAAATCGGTTTAGCAACGAAGAGCTTGTTGAGTATATTGAAGAAAAAGTAATGGACGATTTGCAAATGATTAGGATCAACGGCTCTATTGTCGGCGGTTTGGTGGGAATTGTCTTGTTTCTTATTGCTTACGCTGCCGGAGTGGGGGCATGAAGGCAGTAAGAGGACGCGCTAACCAGGCGCTGTTATTGGCTGTCTGCTTATTCGCCTGCGCCGTGGCGCTCAACGTAGTTTATGCCGGCAATGCGGCAGCCAGGGCATTGCTGACTGTGGCGGAGGCCAGTCTGGCAGGGGGGGTGGCGGACTGGTTTGCGGTAACGGCGCTCTTTCGCCGGCCGTTTGGTTTTCCGTATCATACCGCTCTTATTCCCCGGAACCGTCAACGTCTGATTGACGGCTTGGTCAACGCGATAGAAACGGATTTTCTCAGTAAAGAGGCTATCGGGGCCCGGGTGCGCGAAGCCAACATTCTCGACAAATTGACTCTATTCGCTGCTAATACAAATATGCGGCCATTTATCAGGCAAACTGTTGACAAACTGATTGCTGGTTTTGTCGATACCGTCGATGCGGAGGCAACTGCCAAATATACTGAGCGGGTACTGAAGCTTATACTTAAGCGTCAGTCTGTCGTTCCCCAAGCTGCAACTGCTATTCGCTGGTCGCTGGACCAGGGAAAGGGGCAAGCGCTCTATACCACGATAATCGCTGAATTGGCTACCCTGGCACGGGCTAGTACAACCCGTGAGCGCATTTATCTCTATCTCGAACAGGTCAAACAGAAAACAGCCGAAAAGGACTGGTTGTCATCAGTCGTTACCGGATTTATGGAAAGCATCGACGGCATCAATTTAGCCGATGCCGCAGACGCACTGCACCAAGAGCTGGTCCGAACGGTTGATGAGCTGCAACAAGCGGAGCACCCTGCACGGTACTGGTTTGAAAACCAACTGGAAATGCTTGTCGCCAAGCTGGAGACGCCAGAGTGGGAACAAGCGATTAATAATTGGAAGGATTGTCTCGTATCCCGGTTTTCCCTGAATGAACCGCTCGTAGCATTGACGGCAGCTGTGCTGACTTTACTCAAGCAACCGTCTTATTACCGCGATTCTGTGGCCGAGTGG